>OBJA01001714.1_pt1 | contig 14304 bp, 7 predicted proteins | sample 1519751 | NCBI WGS metagenome assembly OBJA01 (sample SAMEA3881238, study PRJEB22517) | soil metagenome | biome: lake sediment; feature: soda lake sediment; material: sediment, water from around vicinity | place: India | collected 2013-12-23 | depth 3 m | reverse complement strand
AGATCATTCGTTAAGTGCAAAGATTTTAAACTTTCTCGCACCGGACCTGTGCAAGACATACCTGAATGAAGTGTGCAAAACTCCCAGGCCATACCTGACGCTTCTGCAGAAGCTGATAGAGGAGCTCTCGGGCGAATATTTTGTAGGGCAGGTTATTTCAGCGATCTGGAATCCTGCGTTAAAGATCTGGGCGATCATTTCATTATCGAAGACAAAGTCATCGGAGTTGGCCTCATAGTTAATTTTTTTGAGCACATTGGCGGTAAATGCCCTGTAACCGGTATGGTACTCTGAGAGTTTCTGCCGCAGCAGGAGGTTTTGTATCAGTGTGAGGATGCGGTTTGCAACATATTTGTAGAGAGGCATTCCTCCTTTCAGGGCACCATTTCCAAGGATCCTGGATGCAAATACTACTTCAAAAAGCCCGCTGGCAAGGAGATGCGCCATTGAGGGTATCAGTTTCGGTGTGTACTGGTAGTCGGGATGTACCATAATTATTATATCACCACCCAACTGCAGTGCCATTTTGTAGCAACTCTTCTGATTGCCACCGTAGCCTTTGTTGTTTTCGTGCCTGATGATGTGTGTTACTCCGAGGCTGTGAGCAATGTCGACGGTGTTGTCGTGGCTGGCGTCATCAACGAGCACTACCTCATCCACAATGTCAAACGGGATCTCACTGTAGGTGCTCTTCAAAGTCTTTTCGGCATTATATGCCGGCATTACCACAACAACTCTCTTGTTCCTGATCATCGATAAACAATTTTCCGCACAAACATACTAATTTTTGTCGTTTTGCTTCTCAATGGCCTTATAGAGTTCTGTGTGAATTTTGGCTCTCACGCCTAGTCTGGTGAGCAGTGGGTTTTCGCCAGAGGGGTGGACTCTGTTGCTCAGGAAAACATAAACGAGTTCATTTTCGGGGTCGGCCCAGGCGAAGGTTCCTGTGAAGCCACTGTGGCCGAAGCTTGTTGCGGAGGCATGTGTGGTTACATTCGGCCTGGCCGGCGTACCCCCTTCAGGCTTGTCAAAACCCAGTCCACGGCGCACACGGTAGTAATGCCTCCTGTTGAATTCGTCAATGGCCTTCGCGTCGAACACTTCAACACTACCATAGGTGCCATTGTTGATAAAGGTGTACATAAGCACAGCCACGTCTCTGGCATTGGCAAACAGTCCTGCATGGCCGGCAACACCTCCCATCATGGCAGCAGCCGGGTCGTGGACATATCCATGAACCATGATGTTCCTGAAATACCGGTCATTCTCTGTCGGGACAATACTGACAGATGGGAAATGCCTCTGTGGATTAAATCCTGCCGAGAACAGATTAAGCGGATCGTATATCTCCCTGTCAAGATACTCCTCGAAAGGAACTTTGGTCTGCTCCTCAATGGCGAATTTCAGCAGTATCATTCCCAGGTCACTGTATAGGTAAGAATGTCTCTTCCGCAGAGGGGAATCAAGGATGAGTCGTATCATAGTGTCAGTGTAGGATTTTGTTATGTAAAGGCTGTCGCATACCTTCACAGGGAATTCAAAACTTTGTGAGGAGGTGAAAACTGTGCTGTCGGGTTGTCCGCCGTTCATGAGCTTTCTGTAAAAAGGGATCCATGACTGAAGCCTGGCACGGTGTGAGAGTATCTCTTTGATGCGAAGAGATGCTTTGTCAGATCCTTCAGCCAGAGGCAGGTACTTGCCCAGCCTGTCGTTTACGTCGATGCTGCCACTGCTGTGAAGCTGTATCAGTGCAGCTGTCGTTGCCAATACTTTTGTCAGTGAAGCAAGGTCATAGATGTCTGTGGGAATTACCTCTCTCTCCCGAAGCCATGTGTGATGTCCATAGCTCTTTTCAAAGATTGCCTTGCCTTTCCAGATTGCCAGCACCTGGCAGCCTGGAAAAGCACCCTTGCCAATGGCATCTGCAACTATCGAGTCGATGGTGCTGAAAACGGCAGGGTCAATGCCCGATTCCCAAGAGGAACAGTAGTTGATTCTGGTCTTATCGGTATGCAGGCCCTCTCCTGTTGACGTTACTCCCCGAAATGGTATTCCCCCGAAAATACCCTTGACAACCGAGGTCATGGATTCTGCCTGTGGGTAAAGACCAATTATCAACCCGCCATAATCGTCAAGGTGATTTATCCTCTCCAATACTTCAGTGCTGCCATAGATTATCAGAGTGACTTTATTCTTGTCACTGATCATTTCCGGGAAATTGAGCAATTGTTGGGAGAAGAGGTTGCCTGAAGGCATAAGGTGAATAAAAACCTGATCATAATGCATAATGGTGTCCATGGCAGAGATGATCGTATTGTAATCAGGCCTGCCGGGAATGTTCAGGATATCTGTCCTTCCATACCATTCCCATCGTTGAATCAGCTTATTTCCGGTAAAACCATCTCCGGAAATGATGTTCAACTGTCTCAGGTTCTTGTATTCCTTAAGAGGGATAACTCCATTGTTGTTTTTCAGGAGCACAATACTATTGTCGAATCTGTGTTGCACAGCAAACTGCAGGGAATCCAGGGGTACTGAACTTTGCGTTATGCCTGAGGCAGACATAAAACAGAGAGCAATGAGCAGTAGGATCCGGTACCTGAGCTTCACGATTATCAATTTCAGGCAAAAATACAAAAACCTGTCAGGCAATGATCAGCCGTTCATGGAGACCAGGAACTCCTCGTTGGTGTCGGTGAACTTCATTTTGTCTTTGAGAAACTCCATTGCCTCGATAGGGTTCATGTCGGCAAGGTGGTTTCTCAATATCCATATTCTCTGCAGTGTAGAGTTGTCGAGCAGCAGATCGTCACGTCTGGTGCTTGAAGCAACGATATCGATAGCAGGATATATTCTTTTGTTGGAAAGCTTACGGTCGAGTTGCAGCTCCATATTGCCTGTTCCTTTAAACTCTTCGAAGATGACTTCATCCATTTTGGAGCCTGTGTCAATCAGGGCGGTAGCGATAACGGTGAGTGAGCCCCCGTTTTCTATTGCTCTGGCAGCACCGAAGAACCTTTTGGGTTTGTGCAGGGCGTTGGCTTCAACCCCACCCGACAGCACTTTTCCTGATGCCGGTGACACAGTGTTGTATGCACGTGCCAGCCTGGTGATTGAGTCAAGGAGTATTACCACGTCGTGGCCACACTCGGTCATCCTTTTTGCCTTCTCAAGCACGATGTTGGCAATCTTCACATGGCGTTCTGCAGGCTCGTCAAAGGTTGATGAGACCACTTCGGCGTTTACGCTTCTTGCCATGTCTGTAACCTCTTCAGGCCTCTCATCAATGAGAAGGATGATAAGGTATGCTTCAGGGTGGTTGGCAGCAATGGCATTGGCAATTTCCTTAAGCAGAACAGTCTTTCCCGTTTTTGGCTGTGCTACAATAAGCCCGCGCTGGCCCTTCCCTATGGGTGTGAAAAGGTCAATAATCCTTGTCGACATCGTGCCGCCTTTATGACCGGTGAGTTTGAACTTCTGCTCCGGGAAAAGGGGTGTGAGAAAGTCGAACGGAACACGATCGCGAACCTCATTAGGATCTTTGCCATTGATCTTGAAGACTTTTATCAAAGGGAAGTATTTTTCTCCCTCTTTTGGCGGCCTGATAGTCCCTTCGACGGTGTCGCCGGTCTTAAGACCAAAGAGTTTGATCTGCGACTGAGACACATAAATGTCATCAGGAGAGTTCAGGTAGTTGTAGTCGGATGATCTGAGAAATCCATAACCGTCGGGCATGATCTCAAGAACTCCCTGTGCTTCGGCTATGTCTTCAAACTCACTCACAATCTCATTCTGGCGGGGTGACCTGGGCTGAAATGCACGCTTGTCGGTTCCCTGATCACGCCCCCTGGTACGCTGCTCCCAGCTTTCCAGAAACTCCTTGTCATCATCCTCATCCTCACTGTCGTCAGTTTGCAGAACTTCATCTTCAACCTCTTTTTCTGCTTCAACAGTTGTTAGCTCCTCATCAACTTCGGAAATTCCCGGCTCAATGCCCAGTTCTTTATCTATGTCAATAACCTCATGCTGAATGTTTGCATTTGCAGCTTCTGTGTCTGGATGCTTAGCCTCTTTCTCCTTTTTTGATGGCCTGCCCCGTCCGCGCTTTTTCTTTTCTGCACTCTTCTGGTCTGTTGTTATAACGTCAGATATTGGCTGCTCCTTTTTATCCTGAGATAACTTCTCATCTTTCTGAGTTGTGGCTTCGGGTGCTTGTGCCACGGCCTTCTTTATTATGGTTATTGGTTTCCGTGGTTCTTCCTGTTGCAGCTCTGCCTTTGGTTGGGGTTCCTTACCCTCAGATGCCTGTGTCTCTGCAGGCTTCTCCTCCTTCTTTAAAGGTTTCCGCTTCTGGCGTTTTCCGGCTGTGCCGGTTGGTTTCTCAACCTCGGTTTCTCTTGTTTGCTTCTGAAGGCTGATAGGCTGAATCGCCTGCTCATCCAATATGCGGAATATCAGCTCCTGTTTCTTTAAGCTTTCTACTCGTTTGATGTTCAATGACTTGGCAATGTCGCGCAGTTCATTGACCAGCTTGCCACTAAGTTCTACAATGTCGTACATACTATAATTGGATAACGTTTATAAATATTCTGGAATTGATAGATGATCTACCGTAATTACTTCAAATGAAATGTGTATGATGATATAAGCCTGAAGAAATTGTCTTGATCGACGCTGCAAAGATACAAATAATATTTTATTTACAACCAAAAGTTTTCAATTCTTTTAACAAAGACCGGTAACTGATTCCCGCTCCCTCCGGGATTCCTTTTGAACCGTTTATTGATATCTTTACATCACTTTTTTTGCAGATCAATCAAATCCCACACGATATGTCCCGATCACTTTCAATTATCCTGCTTGTATTAATGTCATTTCCAATTAATATTTACAGCCAGGATCTTATCAAAAGCCGCAAAACCTCTTATTACACCTACATCTTCCAGTTAACCGACAGTGAGATGAAACAGGTGGTAAAGAGAGAGTCGCTTCGCAAATTCGATGCGTCATGGTTACATACCCTTGTAGATTCTTTCCCTACCGACAGCATCTACAACCGGAGACTTCCACCGGGAAACTATCTGAAGGTTTATCCCGACAGGGAGCGCCTTAAACTTGCAGTTCTCACTGTGCACGATTTCTACCCTGTACTTGTGAGAAATAACCGGGACCTGATAGTGCGGATTGTTGACAACAACGGCAAATCTCTGCCTGATGCCGTATTGAGGATAAAAGGGAAGCGGATTCCTTATGATGATAAAACAGGAAGCTATCGCTTGCCAAAGAGCGGCAAACGTGGCGTTCTTGAAATTACCCATAATGGACAAAAGGCATTATTTCATATCAATAACAACACCCGGCTGCCCCGTTGCAGGGAGGCAATGCATCTTGCCGCCAACAGGGCGCCTTTCCAGTATGTATGGCGGCCTGTCAGATTAGCTGTAATGATTCCTTTTGATGTGATATCTTCGATTTACCACATTCAGCCGATGGGCTCACTCAGGTATCCGGTTACATGGTATCACCACTCTGCGTGTGCCCTGGGCAGCGAAGGTTCATGTGACAGGATACGACATAGGTTCACCAGGAAGTATGCCGGGTATTTTGTCCTGAATAAGCCGATGTACCTGCCGGGCGATACTATCTTCTACAAGGCATTCATCGTAAAGAAGAGAAGCGGTAAGCCGGTGAACAGTGATGTGCAGTTACACCTTAGCTCATTTGGCAAATCCATTGACCTGGGTGAAATCACGCCATACCGGAAAGGTGCCTGCCACGGCTATTTCGTGCTTGATGATTCGCTGGGATTGATTATCGACAGAAATTATCATCTACACATCAGGAACGGCAGGAAGATGAACTATTTGAGCTGCTCCTTCAGGCTGGAAGACTATTTCCTTACCGGACTTAAACTCGATGTGGATATAAGAGGCGGCATCCAGTACCGTGGAACCCCTTATTCTGCCCAGCTAATTGCACGTGACGAAAACAACCTTTTTGTTCAGGATGGACGGTATGAGGTGAAATTGTTGACGAAGAGCATCAGTAATTATATGAGTGATCCGGTATTCGTTCCGGATACTATCGCACAGTTTAACCTGCCGGCATTGCCGGACAGACCAACCATCCTGGAGCTGCCTGACTCGCTGTTCCCTCCTGTCAATATTGTTTATGACCTTGATGTGACCCTTCTCACTTCCGACAACAGGAAGATAAGCAGTAAACCATCTGTCACATGCTACTTCAAACGAACAGATATTACCATGAGCCTCATCAATGATTCAGTACAATTTGCCTTGGAGGAGAATGGTATCAGGTCGGAGGCTGAAGGCGTCGTTTATGGCAGGAGAGGGGAGGAGAAGTTCCGTGCAATATGGCAGGGCGCTCTTCCAACAGAAATGAGGATAGATCCATCAATAAGTCACTATTTCGTTGAAGCAAAATCTGAGACAAAGACATTCCCTTTGAGATACAGCCAGAGCAGCCTGGTTAGCTGTGTGATCATACAAAGGGGTGATTCACAGTATGTGGAGATCACCAATCCGCGAAGGCTGCCGCTGGTGTGGTTTATCTATCACCGGAACCGGGAGATTGCCCGAGGGGAGGGGGATGAGGCAACTGTTGTGCTCTCTTACCACAGGAAGCCTGAGCTTTCGGCTTCTGTTAACAGCATGTGGGCAGGTGAGATGGTTTCCATTGATGCTTATGCAATGTCGAAGCGGGGGCTCGAAGTTGAAGTAACACAGCCGGAATTGATCTATCCCGGCCAGAAAGCCACCTTTGAGTTCCTGGTAACTGATCACAAAGGTAAGCCTGTGCCTGATGCCGACATCACCTCCTTCGGGTACACGAGTAAGTTTGAACAGACCCCCCAACTGCCTCCGCTCTTTCAGAAGCCATACAGCTACAGGCTGTTTCTGAACAATTTCAGGTTGAATGATGTGTCAGGGTCAGAAGCTTCACGAAGGCTGGAATACCAGGAATGGAAGAACCTGGCAGGCCTTGACAGCATTGAATGGTACAGGTTCAGATATCCTGAGGATACGCTCTACAGATACTCTTACCCGATGCCCGACTCCGTAACCCAGATAGCCCCCTTCGTATTCAATGACGGCATCCCTGAACCTGTACATGTGGTATATATTAACAAGGAACCCGTGTTCTTCCGTTGGTCAACCAACAGGAGGCCCTATTCCTTCAGGGTGTCGGAAGGATATCACAAGGTTGAACTCCGGCTGACAGAGCATGTCATAACCATTGACAGCGTCTGGGTTTACAATGGAGAGAAACTTATCCTGAGCCTTGACATTAATGGTTCTGCTCCGGGTGTTGTAATCAGAAAAGCATCCGACAAGCTTACACCTGCTGAAAAACGTGTGTTGTACAGCTATATCCTTCCATACAGAAATACATTCCGGGGCCAGATGCCTTACCTGAGGCAGGGTGATCAGACTACGGAACTCTCACAGGATGGTTACCGTCACTATGGAACAGACCTTGCCGGACCAGTCAGGCCAGGGGGTGCCATGTTTGTGCTCCCCGACAACTTCTCAATGCACTTCTACCTTGAACGTAATTTCCGCTACCACTTCAGTCCCCAGATTCTCAGGATGGAGTGCTTTAAGCAGGAGGATGTTTACCCTGATAAACTGATCAGTCACCGAATGCGGGAGTTCGGGGATATTACCGATCGGGCTATAACAGAAAAGGCTGTACTTGACAGATGGGAGAAAGATAAGGAAAAAAAGCTGATCAATGCAGAATCTTTGATTCTTACAGGTAAGGTCTCTGCCTCCAAGGGACAACTGGTTGTTAAATTTATCCCGGATGAGAACCTGAGAAATGGAATGCCTTTGCTGAATCTTCTTTACAATACCGACATGAACAGTTGGGTTGGAATCTATGGCGGAATAAGATCACATTTCCACAACCTTGAACCGGGGAATTACCTGTTTTATGGCGTGCAGAGGAATGGTAATTACATCAGATCCGACACCCTCGTAGTCAAACCGGGTGGGATCAACTACTATCCTCTTCACGATTATGGATATTACAGTGATGATTCATTGACTTCACGATTTGAGGCTTTGGTGCAACTATATAAAAACCGGGGTGCCTCCAATCATTATGAGATTATAAATTTGCTGCACGGCCGAACCGCAGTGATGGAATCTTCAGAGGAACTATCCGCAAGTATGCGTACCATTGAAGGTTTTGTGAGGGATGGCTATGGCGTGCCTATGACTTTTGTGAATGTGATGGCGAAGGACTACAAAATTGGTGTAGTTACAGATATGTACGGTTACTTTCGGATAAATCTGCCCGAAGGAGCCAGAAATCTGGTCTTCTCATTTCCGGGATATGTGACCGCAGAGCAAGATGTGCCTTCAGGTTGGTCAACCGTAGTTGCCTATCTCTATCCTTTACATTCAATGATTCGGTCGGCGGCAATGGTTTCCAGTGATTTTGATCATAGATCTGTATTTTATGACGATCCTCCGGTAATGAGGGGAACCGTACTAAGTGCAGAGGTTCAGATGATGCCGGCTTACAGCGTCAGAAGTAAGAGCAGTTCAGGGCGGTTCCGGTATTTCCCGGAGAGTCATGCGCTTGAAGAGGAGGGCTATACCGGAGATTTCAAATTTGATTATCTGTGGGATGACGTCCAGACGGATAGTTTGCCCGGTATTGCAGAGAATGCATTGTTTGCAGGCTTCGATATGGCTTCAGCCTCTTCCATCCGGAGCAATTTCTCTGACTATGCCTACTGGCAGCCCGCACTTACCACAGGCCGTAACGGAAGGGCATCATTCACGGTTACCATGCCTGATGATGTTACTTCATGGAAGGTTTACCACATGGTGATGGGGGGCAAGCGGCAGTCCGGTTATGCTGATGGAATGATAAGGTCGTTCAAACCCATTATGGCACAACTTAATGTGCCCCGTTTTCTGACGGAGGGAGATACAGCCCGGGTGACAGGCACTCTGGCAAATCATACAGGCGACTCCACCGAACTCACCAGGTCGTTTGAAGTCGCTGATGTGCAGCTCTTCTCAGCTACTTCAGCAGTAAAACACTCGCTGGTTGACACCTTCCTGCTGACTGCTTCCGGCAGCGACACGCTCAGGGTGTTATACAGGATCGACAGGCAGGATGGTTATTTTGACGGTGAAAGGAGAGATATTCCGATTGTCAGGCAGGGGATGGAGGAGATCACTGCTACGTTCAATCTCATCAGCAAGGATTCCGTTTTAACCCTGCGGTTCGACACCCTTAAGGGTGATGTGGGATTGATGATCATGGCAGGCCTGCCTGCGATGCTGGCGGAGGAGGTGGAGAGGCTTATCAGCTTCAGGTATGACTGTAACGAGCAGCTTGCCTCGAAGCTTATCGGCCACCTGATAAAACAGGAGATGGGCGTGGCAGGGTTGGAGCGTATCCGTAATGAGCGGCAGATAAACCGTATCATAAAAGCTCTCAATGAAGGCCGCAACAGCGATGGCCTCTGGGGCTGGTGGAAGGGGAACAGCACCTCATGGTGGATCACGGAGCATGTTATCTATGCCCTGAAGAAGGCAGAGAAGGCAGGCTTCAGGGTTGGCCTCTCTGAATCCGGGACAGACGCTTCACTGCTGATGAAGATGGGGATGCCGGTCAATGACAGGGATGCACTGGCGATGGTGAGAAGTTTCAGGACGATGCACCCTGGTATGCAGAACGAAACGGTGGACCAACTGCTCAGCTCAGGCCTGCATGAAGGGACTTTGAACAGGCTCAGGCGCTTCGAAGCTGAAAACCTTGCAGGCAGAGGCATTCCAATTGATTCAGTGCTGAAACACATGCGTGAGACCTTTTACGGTGAGATATGGTTTGGACGCGACACGATCAGAGGCATTGTGAGCAGGGACGAACTGCAGGCTACACTCACAGCATACAGGCTCCTCGTCTCCCGCCCCGATGTTAATCCAGAAGAACTTGCCAGGATAAGGGCCTGGCTGATAAGGTACAGATCGTTGAATTATATGAACACCTTTGAACACTCACTATGGCTCGACGCACTGGCTTCAGGCATAACCCCGGCTTCAACCACGGAAACGAAGCCATGGGTTAGTGTCAGCCTCTCTTCAGAAGACCATACCACCTTTATCCCGGAGTTCCCCTGGAGTGCTAACATCCCGGCAACAGAAACGGTAAAGGTCAGATCAGAATCTGACCAGATGATATATGTGTCTGCTGTCCAGCGCAATTGGATAAGCGATCCTGAGCCATTATCAAATGGTTTGAGTGTTGAAACACGATTTGAAGAGAATACCACAACACTGAAGGCAGGAAAGGAGATAAGGCTGTTGGTGGATGTAGTTGCGGAGAAAGATGCTGAATATGTGATGATAGAGGTGCCGATACCTGCAAGCTGCATCTATGGCCAACAAAGGGTAACACATCGTGCCGAATCCTACAGAGAGCAGTACAAAGAGTCAACAACAATCTTTTGCGAAAACCTCCGTCAGGGGAAGCACACCTTTACCATCACTCTCCTCCCCAGGTTCACCGGGAGCTATATCCTGAACCCTGCACGCGCAGAACTGATGTACGCTCCAATATTCAACGGGAATAACAGCGTAAAGGCGGTTATGGTGGAATAGAGAAGCAGAAGATTTGTCGGTTTTAATAATTGAATTGTCATTGCGTCGTTCAGTTTGTATCACTTTATTCGTTATCTTTGTTCATTAAGAAAGCCAAAACACGCCATGTGTTTCATTAATAAACAAGAAACAATGGAAGATGAATCCTGATTTTAGCAAAGCCCTCTTTTGGGACATTGATATCAAGGAGCTTGATTACGAAAAGCACGCCCGTTATATAATAGAGCGTGTATTAACTCGTGGCAACTGGTCTGACTGGCAGAAATTGAAAGCACATTATGGATTGAAAAAGATTTCGGATGAAGCAATGAAAATCCGGTATCTGGATAACAAAACATTTAACTTTATTCACACGCTGTTTAACATTCCAAAAGAGAAATTCAGATGTTACAATACAGAGCCGTCTATCCGGAAACTCTGGGCTTACTGAAAAGATTGATGAAAGTCCCGGAACTGCAGGATTTCTTTCTTGTCGGCGGAACTGCATTGGCATTGCACCTTGGACATAGAATATCGGTGGATATTGATTTGTTTACCTTGAATGAATTTGATTCAGCGAAGATATATGATAAATTAAAGGATGATTTTGATATTTTTGATAAGGCCGAAGACCTGAATACATTGAATCTCCATATTGGGAATCCTGAAACAACACATACTGTAAAAGTTGATCTGATCAGATACTCGTATCCACTAATAAATCCTGTTATTGAATCAAATGGCATAAGGTTATTGTCCGTCGAAGACATAATCCCAATGAAATTATCAGCAATAGCAGGGCGCGGGTCCAAAAAGGACTTCTATGACATTTACTTTCTGCTACAAGAGTTTACCTACGAACAAATGTTTGAGATGTTTGAGCAAAAATTCTCAGCGACCAACAAGTTTCATATTATCAAGAGTCTGCTTTATTTTGATGATGCGGATATTGAGCCGGATCCAATTACAACAGAACCATCAGACTGGAACGAAATCAAAAAAGCAGTTATCAGGAAGACAAATGAGTATGTCAGGACTTGAAAACAACTACTGTCCGATCCTGATTCTGCTTCTGTCGGGCTCGGGTTCGGGCAGGCCTCGTGCAGGAGCAGGTCGGTGATGATTCATATTATAAGTTATTCCAATCCAGAATACTCGTGTTCGGGAACGACTGAAGTTCTCAAGCCTGAAAATGTCGTTGTTGGATGTTATCAGCCACTGTCGCGAAGAGGTGATATCTGTGATCAGGAAGTTGAGTGTTAATTGGTTCTTCAGCAGGGTGTGCCTTACAGAGAGATCGAAGTAGTAAATGTGGTCGAGGTTGAACTGTGGCAAAGCTACAGGAGAGTTGTAATTTCCGGAGAACTGCAGTGTGGTTTGTCTGAAAGGTTTATACATCACTCTTAAGTTACCGTTATATGAGACTCCTTCAGCAGCCAGATTCACAGATTGATAGATGCCCTCTGCCGACTGCCGGAAGAGTGCAAATGCTCCGTTTATCGTTAGTTTGGTATTCAGGTCATATCTGCAATCGGCTTCAAGGCCATACCTGAGCTCCTTTTCCGCGTTCACATAGGTTACAACAAGCTTATCAGCAGAGTCGAGCAGCGACACCTGTGTGATGTAGTTATTGGTGGAGCTTATGAAAAGGTTGCTGTTGATCCTGAGCCTGCTGCCCGTGTATAGATGCCCTAGTTCAGCTTTGTCAAGGATTTCAGGTTTGAGATATTTGTTGCCGGTCTCGTAAGTGAGCGGGTCCACTACACTGATCCACGGATTCAGTTGCGGATAGGTTGGCCGTGTCACCCGCCTGTTAAAACTGAACGCAATTCGGTGTGCCCGGTTAATCTGATAATTCAGCATAAAGAAAGGAAACGGAAACCATTCAGATGACAGGATCGTGTCCTCTGTTGATATCTGCAGCAGTTCAGAGGTATTATACTCTAATCTGAATCCTGCCTTGTACTGAAGAATCCTGAATAAGCTGTCGGAATACATGAGATAGCCTGAGTAAATCATCTCCGAATGTTCCAGGTCATTGCTGAATATGGCATTTTTTATCCATTTGCTGCTGGTGGTGTCGAAGTCGAAGAAGCTGTAATTGAAATTGTTCCATCGGTAAAAGTATCTGACGCCACCCTCTAATTTGCCACCACCACCGGTGCTTCTCAGATAGTCTGCCTGTAAGGTTGCCAGTGAAGGAGCACCGCCACCTTCAGACCTTGCTGCAAGATGCTCTTCCATGTAGTAGTCAGCAGGTCTGGAACCTTTGATTTTGGTAAACATGCCATCAAAAGATAGCTCATGCTTGCCAGGCTGGAATACTCTTTTGTAGGATATTGAATTATCACTCATCTTCCTTGAGAAATGGACATCATTGAGCCTGTGATAACTTAGCAGGAGTGATGTGTCGTGAAATTGTCTCACAAAGAGTTGTTGTACATTATGGAATGAGGGTGTTGAGAATCTGCTGCCTGCAGAAAAGAGGTGCTTGCTGCCATGCGAAGCTGAGAAGAGAAATCCGGCGGTGTTTGTTCTCGCAGACTGTTGAGAAAGGATGTCCTGCAGAACCTCTGTGGAGTCGGCTTTAAGCGCCCTGATTAGTGACCCTGTGACTTCATCCCTCTCATTGCGATGGTTGTAGTATATGTTGATGCCGGCATTGTAACCGGTGATACTGAGGTTTACACCGGTATTGAAACGGTTCATTATCCCATAATTTGCAGATACACTTCCGGTAATCCCGCGACGGCTCTCCTTCTTCATCACAATGTTGATAATACCACCGGTGCCTTCAGCTTCATATTTGACATTGGGGTTGGTGATGATCTCAATGCTTGCAGCAACAGAAGCAGGGAGTGCGCCAATCATATCAAGAGATGCCGGCCTGCCATCAATGAGCAGCAGAATGTTGGGGTTGCCCCTCAGGTACAACCTATTCTCCGCATCTATGGTAATGTTGGGCTGATCCCTGAGGACATCTGCCAGGCTGCCGGTAATGGCCCCCTGGCTCTGTTCAATATTTATGCGCTGCATATCGAAGTTGACAAGCCTGTCAACCTGGTTCGTGGTTACTGTAACAGCATCCAGGTATTGAGAATTGTGATGAAGGAAGATTGTGTCATGCCTTGTGGGGGTAGTCTGATCAAGTATAACCTCCAAACTCTTCGTAGTGTATCCAACGAAGCTGAAGCGAAGGAAGAAACGTCCTTCCTGCAGAAGTGTCAGTGAATATTCCCCCTTTGAATCGGTAATGGTTCCATTGATCAGTGACGAGTCTCCTGAGTTGTACAACGCTACCGATACGTATTGCAAAGGAATTCCGCTGGCAGTGTCGGTAACTGTGCCTGTTATCCTATGCTTCAGGGTGTTTTGTGCATAAATTCTATTTGTAAAAACTATAAGAAAGAAAATGAGAATGTATAAAAGTGTTCCTGTGTGTGGGCTGGTAAGTTTTTTGAAGAGGGTAATACGAATATTAACAATCATGCGATTAAGCATTGTTAATGCTGTTTTCGGAGGGTAATAAATTTTACTCCGCCGCTTTGGTTTCAAATACTAAGATGTTAAAGCCGTTAAAATCTGGCGGAGAGAGAGGGATTCGAACCCCCGGGGCTTTTACACCCAACGGTTTTCAAGACCGCCGCAATCGACCACTCTGCCATCTCTCCGCGGCAAA
>OBJA01001713.1_pt1 | contig 14309 bp, 16 predicted proteins | sample 1519751 | NCBI WGS metagenome assembly OBJA01 (sample SAMEA3881238, study PRJEB22517) | soil metagenome | biome: lake sediment; feature: soda lake sediment; material: sediment, water from around vicinity | place: India | collected 2013-12-23 | depth 3 m | reverse complement strand
ATACATCGGCGGAGATCTCCACCGGGCTGAAGTCACCGGCCACGGTATGCAGCTTCGGCATACCGGAGCCGGTATCGACAAATTCATAGGGCAAGCGGCTGCCCAGCCCTTTGAAATCATCGACCCCGCGGCCCATGAAACGCTTGACCGAGCTGATGGTATTCAGGGGATCACGGGTGGCAAACTGCTTGGCCTCCTCACCGACGATCCGTTCGCCATTTGCCAGGTAGCGAACCACCGACGGCAGCATCGCCTGGCCCTGCTCATCGATCAGGGTTTCGGCCACACCGCTGCGCGCCGAGGCCACCAGTGAATTGGTGGTGCCCAGATCGATCCCGGCAGCCAGCCGGTGTTGATGGGGTGCGGTGGAGAGTCCGGGTTCACTGATTTGCAGAAGGGCCATGACTTTCTGTTTGCCTTGAAGATTGGATTGGGTAAGGGCTTATCCCTGGTGGACGAGGCTGTCTTCCAGGGAGTCCACTTCACTGAGCAGACGTTGCATGAATTGCATCTTGCGCAATAACTGGACGCCGGCCTGCAGGGTCTGCGGATCGCATGAGGCCAGGGATTCATCGACGATCTGTTGCAGTTGCGCCACCATGTCACGTTCCTGGCCCTCGATCCGCTGGCGCAGGGTATCCAGACTGGCAAAGGGATCATCGCTGTCCGCCACTTGGGCCAACGCTTCGCGCAATTCCATCTGTTCCATCAGAAAGGCCGGATCCATGCTGGTGTCGCTGTCATCCAGGCTGGCGCCCAGTTGTTCGAGCAGATAACGACCGCGTGAAAGCGGCGAACGAAGCACCTGATAGGCCTCGTTGATTAGCGCGGCCTGCTGCACCGAGAGGCGCTTGTCCTGGGAGGAGGCATTGGCGAAGCGATCCGGATGGGCGGTGCGCTGCAGTTCGCGAAAGCGCAGGGCCAACTGTTCCTGATTGATGGCAAAACCGCGTGGCAGGCCGAAGAGTTCGAAATAGTCAGCTGAGGGGGAAAAGGTCATGTTCGCCAACATCAAACCGTAAAGCTCTCACCACAACCACAGGCATCCTTGACATTCGGGTTGTTGAACTTGAAGCCCTCATTCAGCCCCTCGCGGGCGAAATCCACCTCGGTGCCATCCAGGTAGACGAGGCTCTTCGGGTCGATGATCACCTTGACACCGTGGCTCTCAAAAACCTGATCCTCGGCGGCGATCTCATCGGCGAACTCCAGCACATAGGCCATGCCGGAGCAGCCGGAGGTGCGCACACCGAGGCGCAGCCCTGCGCCCTTGCCACGACCGGCAAGAAACTTTTGCACCCGTTCGGCGGCCTTTTCTGTCAACGTGATCGCCATACGAGCTCCTTATGCCTCCTGGTTCTGGTGCTTGGCCTTGTAGTCGGTGATGGCTGCCTTGATGGCATCCTCGGCCAATACCGAACAGTGGATCTTGACTGGCGGCAGCGCCAGTTCCTCGGCGATGTCGCTGTTCTTGATCTGGGCGGCATCATCCAGGCTCTTGCCCTTGACCCATTCGGTTACCAGTGAACTGGAGGCGATGGCCGAACCGCAGCCGTAGGTCTTGAAGCAGGCATCCTCGATGATCCCCTCGTCATTGACCTTGATCTGCAGGCGCATCACGTCACCACAGGCCGGTGCGCCGACCATGCCGGTGCCCACGTCCTTGTCGTCCTTCTCGAAGGTACCGACGTTGCGCGGATTTTCGTAATGATCCAATACCTTTTCACTGTATGCCATGATCTGTTACCTCGTAGGTAGGGCCTCCCCGTGATGTTTCAGGGGAGACGGATTTTATCCTAATGTGCCGTCCACTGCACGGTGGAGAGATCCACGCCGTCCTTATACATATCCCATAGTGGAGACAATGCCCGCAATTTATCAATCTTCTGATGCAACAGTTCCACGGCCCGGTCGATATCGGCCTCGGTGGTAAAGCGGCCGATGCTGAAACGGATCGAACTGTGCGCCAACTCATCGGAGCGCCCCAGCGCCCGCAGCACATAGGAGGGCTCCAGACTGGCGGAGGTGCAGGCGGAACCGGAGGAAACCGCCAGTTCACTCAGCGCCATCATCAGGGATTCACCCTCGACATAGTTGAAACTGATGTTCAGGTTGTGTGCGACCCGCTGCTCCATATCACCGTTGATATAGGTCTCCTCGATATCGGCGATCCCCTCCAGCAGGCGATCGCGCAACATCCGCACCCGCTCATTCTCGCTGGCCATCTCCTCGGCGGCCAGGCGGAAGGCCTCGCCCATCCCGACGATCTGGTGGGTGGCCAGGGTGCCAGAACGCATTCCGCGCTCGTGGCCGCCGCCGTGCATCTGCGCCTCCAGGCGTACCCGGGGCTTGCGGCGAACATACAGCGCGCCAACGCCCTTGGGGCCGTAAACCTTGTGGGCCGAGAGCGAGAGCAGGTCGATATTCATCGCCTCGACATCGATCGGCACCTTGCCGGCGCTCTGCGCCGCGTCGACATGAAAGAGGATCTTGCGCGAACGGCACAGCTTGCCGATGGCCGGAACATCCTGGATCACGCCGATCTCATTATTGACGTGCATGATGGAGACCAGGATGGTGTCATCGCGCATCGCCGCCTCCAGCTTGCCCAGATCCACCAGGCCGTTGCTTTCGGGGTCGAGGTAGGTCACCTCAAAGCCATGACGTTCCAGCTGACGGCAGGTGTCTAGCACCGCCTTGTGTTCGGTCTTGCAGGTAATGATGTGCTTGCCCTTCTTGGCATAAAACTCGGCCACGCCCTTGATCGCCAGATTGTCGGATTCAGTGGCACCGGAGGTCCAGACGATCTCTTTGGGATTAGCATTGATCAATGCCGCCACATAGCCACGGGCGGCCTCAATGGCGGTTTCCGCATCCCAGCCATACTGGTGCGAACGGGACGCCGCATTGCCAAACAGGCCATCGTCCATGGTCAGATAGCTGCACATCAGCTTGGCCACACGCGGATCCACCGGGGTGGTGGCTGAATAGTCCAGGTAGATCGGTTTGTTCATCTTGCTCTCCGCTCACATCGTTTAAGCTGATTACCAGGCCGTCACTGCGGCCATCCCCTGCAGGGCATGCACCTGGGTGCAAAGCCCCTCGATCAGGGTGTCGATATCCTGCATTTGGGTATCCTTGCCCAGGCTGATGCGTATTGCACCCCGGGCCAGATCGGCCGCCACCTCCATTGCCTTGAGTACCGGACTGGGTTCGTCATGGCTGCTGCCGCAGGCCGAACCGCTGGAAACCGCGATCCCGTCCCTGTCCAGGGCCATGATCAGGGTTTCACCATCCAATCCGGGGATGGCCATAAACACCGTGTTGGGCAGGCGCTCCACCTCGTGGGAGAAGATCGCCGCCTGTGGAAGGTGGGCCGCCAATTGCTGCTCCAGCCTTGCCCTGAGTACCTCTAGTTGGCGGTGCCGCGTGTGCAATTCAAGCCGCGCCAACTCCGCCGCCATGCCAAAGCCAACGATCGCTGGCAGGTTTTCGGTGCCGCCACGCTGGCCAGACTCCTGTCCACCGCCCTCGATCAGCACAAGGCGTTGCAGCGATTTGTCCACCACCAGCGCACCCGCCCCTTTCGGGCCGTAGATCTTGTGCGCCGACAGACTCATCATCTGCACGCCGCTGGCGGTAAAATCCACCGGGATCTTGCCGGCCGCCTGAACGGCATCGGTATGCAGCGGGATCCCGTGTTGGCGACAGAGCCCGGCCAGTTCACCGATCGGCTGGATGGCGCCGGTTTCGTTGTTGGCCCACATCACCGAGACCAGGCGGGTCTGCGCATCCAGCAATCCCGCAAGCGCCTCACTCTCAAGCCGCCCCTGCCGGTCAACCGGCAAATATTCCAACTGCCAACCGTTACGCTGCATCGCCCGTGCCGGGCCAAGCAGCGAGGCGTGTTCGATGGTGCTGATCAACAGCTTACCCGGTTTGCCCGGCAGTCCCTTGATCGCCAGGTTATTCGCCTCGGTACCGCCACTGGTAAAGATCACCTGGCTGGGATGGGCATTGACCCATGCGGCAACCTGTTCGCGTGCCCGCTCCAGCGCCGCCTTGGCGCGCCGCCCCAGACCATGACGGCTGGAGGGATTACCAAACTCCGCCCCCAGCCAGGGCAGCATCACCTCCAGCACCCGCTCATCCAGCGGCGTGGTGGCGTTGTGATCCAGATAGATCATCAGCCGTGGACGATAGGGGTATGCCGAGCCTGCTGCAGTTTATTGTGCTGGCGCGCCGCCACGTCCTTGACGCCCTGGCGCTCCACCAATTGCCCAAGATCGATACTCTTCAGGAAGCCATAGATCTGGGCACTCAAATCGCACCACAATTCATGGGTAAGGCATTGACCGTTGTCCTGGCAGTTGCCCTTGCCCTCGCAACGCATCGCATCGACCTTTTCGTCGACTGCCGTGATGACATCGGCCACGCAGATCTCCGAGGCCAGCCGGCTCAGGCGATAGCCGCCCCCCGGGCCACGCGCGCTGTCCACCAGGCCCTTACGGCGCAGCCGGGAGAACAATTGCTCCAGATAGGACAGTGAAATTCCCTGGCGCCTGGAGATATCCGCCAAAGTGATCGGGCCATCGTCATAATGTACGGCAAGATCCAGCATGGCAGTAACGGCGTAACGCCCTTTGGTGGTCAATCTCATTTACCTTACTCCCTAGATAGCTTGATTCATCATGAATAACAGCTTATCAAGACTTAGTAAAACAGTCAACTATTATTCCCCAGCTTTTTTGTCAGGTTCTGCTTCCGTAACCAGCTTTTCATCCTCCAGCACATCATCGGATCCGGAACGAATATCGCACTCACCCAATGCGGGCAAAGGCAGATCGGCGATCTCCGCGCCCAGATTCTTGATCGCACCACACATATCCTCCATGCGCTTGTCCATGGCATGGATGTGGTCAAGCATACAATTAATAGCATGGGCCACCGGATCGGGCATGTCCGAAGTGGTGCCATAGGCATCGAAACCCATCTTGGCGGCAATTTCCTTGCGCCTGGCCGCCTGTGGCTCCGGGCTATCGCGTTTGACGATCCGACCCGGGATCCCGACCACCGTGGTGGCATCCGGCACGCTCTTGACCACCACGGCATTGGAGCCAATACGCGAACCATTGCCGATCTCGATTGGCCCCAGTACCTTGGCGCCCGCACCCACCACCACATCATTGCCCAGGGTCGGGTGGCGTTTGCCCTTGTCCCAACTGGTGCCACCCAGCGTCACCCCGTGATAGATGGTGCAGTCATCGCCGATCACGGCGGTTTCACCAATTACCACGCCCATGCCGTGATCGATAAAGAAACGCCGCCCCAGCACCGCGCCGGGATGGATCTCGATCCCGGTCATCCAGCGGGAAAACCCCGCCAGCGCCCGTGCCAGCCACTTCCAGCCCCAGCACCACAGGCGGTGCGAGGCACGGTGCAGGATCACGGCGTGAAGACCGGGATAGAGCGTCAAGACCTCAAGGGTATTGCGTGCCGCCGGATCCCGCTCAAAGATGCAGGCGATGTCTTCTTTCACTCGCTGAAACATGGGGCGAAACAAATCCTGATTAAAACTCAAGACTATTATTGTGACATAAATCCCGAGTCAGATCACAGGGTATTTTTACTGGCGTTTTGGCTTCACGAAACTGGCCAGGATGCCACGCAGGATATTCATCTCGATCGTATCCAGTCTGGCACGCAAAAACAGGCGGCGCAGACGGCGCATCAACTGGCGGGGATTGCCGGGGTCAAGAAACCCGGTTGCCAGCATGGTTTGTTCCAGGTGGATAAACAGCCCCTCCATCTCATCGGCGCTGGCCAGGGGCGTCTCACGGCCAATTGGCTCTGCCTGCACTCCACCCAGACGGGCCATGTGCAACTCATAGCACACCACCTGGATTGCTGCGGCCACATTCAGTGAACTGTAATCGGGGTTGCAGGGGATATGCAGCAGGGTATTGCAATGCTCCAGTTCCTCATTACTCAAGCCTGAGTGCTCCCGGCCAAAGACCATTGCCACAGTGCTGTTCGCGTCCTCACCGGCGATCTGCTCGGCACAGCGGCGGGCATCCAGCTGAGGCCAGGGGATGGTGCGCCGGGCACGGGCACTGGCGCCATACACCTGCTGGCAACCGGCCAAGGCCTCGGGCAGACTGTGACAAACCACCGCCCGCTCCAGGATATCCTCCGCCCCCGAGGAGCGCGCGATCGCCTCTGGCGCAGGGAAATGGTGCGGATTGACCAGATAGAGGCTTTCCATCTGCATGTTCTTCATCGCCCTGGCCGCCGCACCGATGTTGCCGGGATGACTGGTTTCGACCATGACGATACGGATCTGTGGAAACGACATGAATGATTCCCGTTCGCCGCCCGCAGGATGTCGCGAATGGCGCAATTGATGGTGATATTTCTTCAGCAGCCGTATAGAATACACCACTCAAGGGCTCAACTTCCCCTTGCGTGCTATTTAACAATCCGGAGGCTCTCCCCATGCATCCCATGCTGAACACGGCAGTGCGCGCCGCGCGCCAGGCCGGCAATGTCATCTCCCGTTCCTTTGCCCATGTGGACAGCCTCAAGGTTGATAGCAAATCCCGCAATGACTTCGTCAGCGACGTCGATCGCCTGGCTGAACAGGCAATCATCCAGACACTGCGCAAGGCCTATCCGGATCACGCCATCCTCGCCGAGGAAAGCGGCGCCGCCAGCTATGGCAATAATGAGTACCAATGGATCATCGACCCCCTGGATGGCACCACCAACTTCCTGCATGGTTTCCCCCAGTTTGCCGTTTCCATCGCCCTGCTCTATCGCGGCAAACTCGATCAGGCCGTGGTTTATGATCCGATCAGCCAGGATCTCTACACCGCCAGCCGGGGCGCCGGGGCGCAGCTCAATGGCCGCCGAATCCGGGTCGCTGCCCGCAAAACCCTGGAAGGCGCCCTGCTCGGCACCGGCTTCCCGTTCCGCCGCCATGACCTGCTGGATGTCTATCTGGAAACCTTCCGCGCCCTGTTCAAGGACACCGCCGGGATCCGCCGTCCCGGCTCGGCCGCCCTCGATCTGGCCTATGTCGCGGCCGGTCGGCTGGACGGCTTCTGGGAACTCGACCTACATGCCTGGGACATGGCCGCCGGTGCCCTGCTGGTGATCGAGGCCGGGGGCAAGGTCGGTGACTTTGCCGGGGGAGAGGACTATCTGGAAAGTGGCAATGTGATTGCCGGCAACCTGAAGATCTTCGAGGCCATGCACCAGCTGATCCAACCGTGTCTGCCGGAACACATCAAGAAATAGTACAGGCCAAGGGAGAAGGGCGTGGAAAGCCCCACTCCCCAAAATCCCGATTCAAGTTTCCGGATCCATGTCCGCTAAGCTTACTGTTGTTAATCTGGACAGAGCAGAGACATGCACCGAGAAGTCAACCGCAAACTGGCACTGGAAATGGCCATGCAGGATGTCATGGATAACATGGAGGAAATGGCCTTCGCCCAGGGATTTCAGCACGGTGCGGACTGCTTCGAGATCCTGGCGATTGAGCCTGCCGAGGCACCTGATCGCTATCAGGGACACAAAACCGGCAAACACCGTGATATTTTCAGCCAGAAGGCCGTTATTACCCGTCTGCGGGTCGCCTGAGCCATTCACCCCACGCCTTCCAGATAGGCCAGTTCTTCTTCGGTAAATCCTGCCTCACGTCGCGCCTCGATATGAAACGGCGGTCGCAGCGGCCCAGCCATGTATTCATCCAGCAGCCCCTGATAGGTGCCCATCGGCTCCAGTCCGCGCTGTTCACACAGATATAAAAACCAGCGATTGCCGATCGTCACATGGCCGATTTCATCACGCAGGATCACATCCAGCGCCTCAGCCCCGGCCTGATCACCCACCGCCAGTAAGCGGGCCTTGATGCCAGGATTGACATCCAGCCCACGCGCTTCCAGGCAACGCGGTACCAGCGCCATGCGCACCATCGCATCGTGGGCGGTCTTGAGCGCCATCTCCCACAGGCCGTTGTGCGCCGGATAGTCACCATACGCCTTGCCCAGACCACGCAGATGCCCATGTAGCATCGTGAAGTGGCTGGCCTCCTCATCGGCCACGCGCAGCCAATCGTGGTAAAATTCGGCCGGCATAACACGAAACCGGTACACCGCATCCAAGGCCAGATTGATGGCATTGAACTCGATGTGGGTCAGGACGTGAAACAGGATCGCCTGCCCCTCGGGGCTGCTGAGTTTGCGTTGTGGCAACTCGCGCGGCAAGACCAACTCAGGCCGCGGCGGACGACCCGGAACCGGAATCGGCTTGGGCGCAGGCCCACCATCCAGCGAGAGCTGGCCAGCCTGCCAGGCTGCCATCAGGGCGTGGGGCTGCGCGACCTTGTCATCCGGGTCACAGGCCAGCAGGGCATTATGCGCCAGCTCAAAGAGATTCATCGTCGTCATAAGAGACATTTTACCACTTCCACGCCAACACCAGATCCATCACATTGGTTCCCGTCGGCCCGGTGCTGATCAAATCCCCGCTGGCCTCCAGAAAGGCCCCGGCGTTGGCCCGCGCCAGTGCCCGTGTTGTGGAAAACCCCTCGGCCTCGCCCCGTGCGAGGGTTTGCCCATCCACCAGCCCACCGGCATCGGAGCCTGGCCCGTCACTGCCATCGGTCGCTGCCGCCAGCAACAACACATCCTCGCGCCCGGCCAAATAGATCGCTGCCCACAGCGCCAGCTGTTGATTGCGCCCTCCCCGCCCAGGCTCGGCAGGCAGCACCACCGTACTCTCCCCACCCCACACATGCAGCCCCGGCGGCCCGGCCAATAAGCTATCGCAACACTGCCTGGCCACCTGCTCCACCGGCCCGGTAAACAGGGAACCGTGCAGGTAGACCGGCAGCCCCAGCGCCTCGGCCCGTTGTGCCGCCGCCTCGCAGGCCATGCGGTTATCGGCAATCACATGGCTCTCGCACCCCACCTCAACCGCCGGTGCAGGCGGCAGGCACAGCTCAACGATCCAACCCGGCAGTGGCGGCAGCGCCTGATCGGCGCAGGGGAACAATGGCCCGGAACCGATCACCGCAGGATCATCCCCCGGCACATCGGCAATCAACAACTGTACACAGCGCCTGCCACGCAGATAATGCAACAACCGCCCACCCTTAATTAGCGAAAGTCGCTTGCGCACCCGATTGATGGTGTCGATATCGAATCCCGCACCCAGCAGATAACGGTTTACTTCCACCAGCTGCTCCACCACCATTCCCTCAGGCAGAACCTCCACCAGTGCCGAAGCCCCACCAGAGAGCAATACCAGCAGTGGACGCCCCTCGGGCAAGTGCTCAAGAAAATCCAGCAAGGCCAACCCGGCCATCAGGCTGCGCTCATCCGGCACAGGATGCCCCCCCTCCCACCACTGCTCACCCAGCCGGGGATGACCACCGTGCCCAGCCTTGGTGATCACCAGCACCTCGCACAGGCTATCCCCCAAGCCGGAGCACGCACCCTCCACCATGGCCCCCGCCGCCTTGCCGATGGCCAGCACTGCCCACTCTCCTTCAAGTGGATGTTGGCGAAGCCACCTAGCCACGGCCCGATCGCCAGCCACCGCCTGGAGCGCGGCCTGGTAGATATCCAGTAATAGGTGGCGGTGGAGAAGGTTCTGCATTATGGATAAACACGTAGCTGGGTCATTTCCCTTACCCACCGGCAAAGGGCTGGGCTGAGGGGATATCAAGAATTCATTCTACACGTCCTGCGATAGACGAGCGTATGAAGGTCATCGCATGACCCTGATGGTAATATCGCCTAGAGTACCGAATCGCAAATCGACATTACACCCTGTGACTATTATAGCCGGAGGAAAAAGTTGAAAGAGACATGTCGTCTGTACACGGATCTCGCATGGCTGTGGCCGATGTGGGGAGAGACATCTGAGGAATATGCGCACTACAGTGAGCGGGTCACAGCGCTAATTCGCAAGTACTCTGAACGTCAAGCAGCTACTTTGCTGGACATTGGCTGCGGGGGTGGTAAAAACGTCTTTAACCTGAAGCGTGATTTCAACGTCATCGGCCTGGATTTGAGTCCAACCATGCTTGCTCAGGCGAAGCGACTGAACCCGGAATGTGCCTTTGTCCATGGAGACATGCGGTCATTCAGGCTGAACACCCGCTTTGATGCTGTGCTCATGGATGATGCGATCGCACACATGAACAGCCGGGTGGATTTCATGGCGGCCTTACACACAGCGCATACTCATCTTAACCCGGGTGGTGTCCTGATTGTCACGCCAGATGTGACGGTAGAGAACTTTCAGCAGAACAAAACCTCGACCTATTCAGCCACGAAGGACAGCGTGGAAGTTGTTTTCATAGAGAACGTGTATGACCCCGACCCGACAGACGAGCAATTTGAAACGACAATTTTCTACTTGATTCGGGAACAGGGTAAATTGCGCATTGAGACTGACCACTGGAGCATGGGTCTCTACTCTCTGGGTACATGGAAGCAGGTTTTGCGTGAAACGGGTTTTCAGGTGCATGAGGAACAGTACAATCTGGACGGGGAAGATTACACCATGTTTGTCTGCATCAAGCCGGTCTGAAGACCGAACGGGGGCATAAACCTGGCAGTCCCCATCGCCACATTTTGCAGCTTGGGCCCCGCACGCCTCCCGGAAGGATAAATAAGATAAACATCTAACTGACAAGATCAACTCAAAGATACAAGGACAGCCACCGCTTACACCATGACTTGACCACAGGGTCGACCTTCAGGTCAACATGGACTTGACCCATTTCAGTGTTGTCGAGCGGGAGCTCGATGCTCTGGCCAATGGCGCCTGCCTAAAGCGTCTTTTTCCCGTGATGCGTCCTTCCTGCCGGTTCTTTCGGTATTAGATCAGCAAACCCCGCGAAAGATCGGCCTTGAGATCGTCAACATCCTCCAGCCCCACCGAGATCCTTACCAGCCCGTCGCTGATCCCAGTCTGTTGACGCTGTTCAAGCGTCAGGCGGCCGTGGGTAGTGGTGGCCGGGTGGGTGATGGTGCTTTTGGCATCGCCCAGGTTGGCGGTGATCGACATCACGCGAGTGGCATCGATCACCTTCCAAGCCTGCTCCTGACCACCATCCAGCTCGAACGAGAGGATACCGCCGTAACCGCTTTGCTGGCGGCTGGCCAGCTCGTGCTGCGTGTGGGAGGAAAGGCCGGGGTAATAGACACGCGCCACACCCGGCTGTTGTTCCAGCCATTGCGCCAGTGCCAGGGCATTGTCACAGTGGGCACGCATGCGCAGCTTGAGGGTTTCCAGCCCCTTGAGAAAGATCCAGGCGTTGAAGGCACTCATGGTCGGCCCGGCACTGCGCAGGAAACTGAATACCTGATTGCCGACCAGTTCGGCATTGCCGACCACCGCGCCACCCATCGCCCTACCCTGCCCATCGATGTACTTGGTGGCCGAGTGGATCACCACGTCAGCGCCCAGCTTGAGCGGTTGTTGCAGGGCCGGAGTGCAAAAGCAGTTATCCACCACCAACAAGGCCCCGTCGGCATGGGCCAATTCGGCCAGATGTGAAATGTCGGCCACCTCGGTGAGCGGATTGGAAGGGGTTTCCAGAAATAGCAGACGGGTGTTGGGGCGGAACGCCTGCTCCCAGCCGGCATAGTCGGTTTGATCGACGTAGCTGATCTCGACCCCAAACTTGGCCATGAAGTTGTTGAACAGCACGGTGGTGGTGCCGAAGATCGCCCGTGAGGAAATGATGTGATCGCCGGCCTTTAGCAGCCCCATACAGGTAGAGAGGATCGCCGCCATCCCAGAGCTGGTGGCCACACAGCTCTCACCACCTTCCAGCGCGGCCAGGCGTTGCTCGAAGGTGCGCACGGTGGGGTTGGTGAAGCGCGAGTAGATATTGCCCGGCTCGGTGCCACCAAAACGGGCCGCCGCCTGGGCGGCGGACTCGAAGGTGAAGCTGGAGGTGGGGAAGATCGGCTCGCTCTGTTCACCCTCGCTGGTACGCACCTGGCCGGCGCGTACCGCCAGGGTGTCAAACCCCAGTTCGTCCCAATCCTCGCGTGAAATAGTCATGACCCACTCCAAAAAAAGATCGCCTCGCGCAAAGACGCAAAGCCACTAGGAAAAGGCATCCTGTTCAGTACATGTGCCTATAGACAAGGAATCAGCAGGTGCCTGCCTGCAACCCTTTGCGTCTTGGCGCCTTGGCGCGAAAACTCAGTTATTGTTGTGCATCTCGATGATGGCGTTGCCCAACATATCGCGCTCACTCTTGGCCTGATCGCTGCGACAGTGCTGCAGGTGCTCCAGATAGGCCTCGGTGACATCCCCGGTAACATACTCCCCGTTGAACACCGATGTGTCGAAGTGGGTCACCTGGGTCTTGTTCTTCTTGTAGAGCACCGCGTTGATCAGATCATCGAGTTGTTGATAGAACAGCCGATCGGCACCGATGGCCTCGGCGATCTGCGCCTCATCGCGGCCATGGCCAATCAGTTCACTTTTGCTCGGCATGTCGATCCCGTACACATTGGGATGGCGCACCGGCGGGGCGGCTGAGGCGAAATAGACCTTATTGGCGCCGGCATCGCGGGCCATCTGGATGATCTGCTGCGAGGTGGTACCGCGCACGATGGAGTCATCAACCAACAGGACATTCTTGCCCTTGAATTCCAGCTCGATGGGGTTGAGTTTCTGGCGCACCGATTTCTTGCGCTGCTGCTGGCCGGGCATGATGAAGGTACGACCGATATAGCGGTTCTTGATAAAGCCCTCGCGGTAGTTGACCTCCAGGGTGTTGGCCAGCTGCAGGGCGGAGGTACGGCTGGTATCCGGGATAGGAATCACCACGTCTATGTCGTGCTCGGGCCACTCGGCCAGGATCCGCTTGGCCAGTTGCTCGCCCATGCGCAGTCGGGCCTTGTAGACCGAGATCCCGTCGATGATCGAATCCGGTCGGGCAAAATAGACATATTCGAAGATGCAGGGGGAATACTGGAACTGCTCGGTACAGCGGCGCGCATGAAAATTCCCGGCCATATCGACAAATACCGCCTCACCCGGCTCCACATCACGCAGGCGCTCGAAACCAAGGGCATCGATCGCCACACTTTCGGAGGCCGCCACGTATTCATCGCCACCCGCCCCGCTACGCTTGCCGATCATCAATGGACGGATCCCGTGCGGATCACGAAAAGCTACCAGGCCGTAGCCAATGATCAGCGCCACCACCGCATAGGCACCCTTGACGCGCTGATGCACCCGCGCCACGGCCTCGAAGACATCCTGCTCATCGATACGGTATTTGCCCTGGCGTTGCAGCTCGTGGGCAAAGACATTGAGCAGGATCTCCGAGTCGGAACTGGTATTGATATGGCGCAGATCCTCGCGAAACAGATCCTCCTTGAGGCTGTCCGCATTGGTCAGATTGCCGTTGTGGGCCAGCGCAATCCCGTAGGGGGAATTGACATAGAAGGGCTGCGCCTCGGCGGAGGAGGAGCAGCCGGCGGTCGGATAGCGCACATGGCCGATCCCAACATTGCCCTGCAGGCGCAGCATGTGCCGGGTTTGGAAGACATCCCGCACCAACCCGTTGTCCTTGCGCAGATAGAGCCGACTTTCGTCGCAGGTCATAATCCCGGCGGCATCCTGGCCACGGTGCTGCAAAACCGTCAAACCATCGTAGATCATCTGGTTGACGGGGGTGTTTGCTACGATGCCGATGATCCCGCACATGCCTTCACCTTCTAGTAACGGATATTTTCGGCAATATCATCCGGCAGATACTGGCGTATCCACACGGCGATATCCTGAAAATAATGTAAAAATTGTGATTCGTTCCACCAGCTGTCGGCGGGGATCGGGGTCATCCCGGCGATCAATACCAGCACCGCGATCACCATCACCCCACGTGCCAGACCGAAAAAGATCCCCAGGATCCGATCGGTGCCGGTCAGGCCGGTCTTGTTGATCAGCTGTACCATCAGATAATTGATGATCCCGGCCACCAGCAAGGTGGCCAGAAAGAGGATGGCGAAGGCCACCAGCAGGCGCAGCGACTCCGCCTCGATATGCGGTTCCAGCAACACGACCAGTTCGTCGGAAAAACTGATCGCCACCCAGGCGGCGATAATCCAGCCGGCCAGGGACAGTGCCTCACGGGTAAAGCCCCGCCACAGACTGATCAAGGTCGAAATGGCGAGAATGGCGAGAATACTGTAATCAACCCAATTCATGGTGGGGTACGAGATCCTTAAGCTGGCCGGGGGCGAATTTTAGCCTGAATACCGCGTTAG
>OBJA01001711.1_pt1 | contig 14330 bp, 12 predicted proteins | sample 1519751 | NCBI WGS metagenome assembly OBJA01 (sample SAMEA3881238, study PRJEB22517) | soil metagenome | biome: lake sediment; feature: soda lake sediment; material: sediment, water from around vicinity | place: India | collected 2013-12-23 | depth 3 m | reverse complement strand
GGCATCACCCACCCTGAATATCTACTCGGTTCAGACGGGATATATCACCAGCCGCGAGGTGTCGCAGGGCGATTATGTGAGTACCGGGCAGACCTTGTTTGCCATTGCCCGTCTTGACAGGGTATGGGTGGAGCTGGATGCCTACGAGGAACATATGGGTCGAATCCGTCAGGGGCAACAGGCCACCATTGTTGTGCCTGCCTTACCCGGGCAGGAGCTCTCGGCCAGGGTGGAATTTGTCGATCCCTTTGTTGATCCCCAGACCCGTACCGCCCGTATCAGGCTCACTGTCGATAACCCGGAAAACAGGCTGCGCCCGGGCATGTTTGTCACGGCACGTATAGTGGGTTCCCCCCAGGAAGGGGCCCTGCCCGTGATCCCTCACACGGCAGTGTTGTGGACCGGGCAGCGTTCCATCGTGTACGTGAAACAACCCGGCGACCATGGCTTCACCTTTGCTTACCGCGAGATACAAACCGGCGACAGGCTTCAGGAGACTTACCAGGTGCTGCAGGGGCTGTCGGTGGGTGAAGAGATCGCCGTCAGCGGGGCCTTTGCGATTGATGCCGCCGCCCAGCTGCGCGGCCATTACTCGATGATGGCCCCACCACAGGTGATTGCCCTGCCCGAACCTTTCCGCAGCAACCTGCAGGAGCTGTTCCAGGTGTATTTCGACATCAAGAACGCCCTGGCTGACGACGACCAGCAGGCCGCCGCAGAACACGCCTCACGCCTTCCCCAACAGCTGGATGTGGTGGGCGAACATTCCCTGGCAGGCGAACACCACATGTTCTGGATGGGACAGTATGCTGCCAAACGACAGGCTGCCGATAACTTCCTGGCAGCTACCACCATTGAGCAGCAGCGTGTGGTATTTGAACCCCTCTCGGAAGCCTTTATCGAAACCGCCCGCACCCTGGGAGCCATCGGCCAGACTTGGTACGTGGCATTCTGTCCCATGGTGGATGATAACCGCGGAGCCTACTGGCTAAGCGAATTTGAAGAGATACTGAACCCATATTTTGGTTCGGCAATGCTGCGATGCGGTGAAGTGACCGAAACCATCCGTGAAGGCGTTGGACAGCCCCGCGATGAACCCCGCCCGGTGGATGTACATGCGCATTAACAGGTTTCAGGTATGAGGTGTGGGGTGTGAGGTCTGAGGTCTGAGGGGGGTGGAGGTCTGTTGGCTTGCCACAGAAACAGAATTTCGCAGGTGGCTTTCCAGGGCTTTTGTGCTTTGGCCCCCTTTTTCAGAGATTATGGGAAGCCTTGCACTTTTTCCAGGCTTAGAAGTTGACTGACTTTAAACCGTATCATAACCGTATCATAACCGTATCATGACCGTATCATAACCGTAAAATTTACGGTTATGATACGGTTAAAATACGGTTTAAATACTTTGTTGAATTGTTAACAATTAAAGATTAGGTTTTTCGGTTATCAGGTTATTAAGTTGTTAATAGGCAATTAATTAAATGGATCCCAACAACCCAGTAACTCAACCACAATTTATTTGCTAACAGCGGCTGTATCAGGTGTTCATCCAATACAGGGGATTATTAATTTTGTATAATCAAGCTTTGATCATGGTAAAAGGTGCCGGCATATTGCTTTACCGCCAGAGGGACGGTTTGATGGAGGTTTTGCTTGGCCGCCGCAGGTACTCACCCGACAAGGGATCATGGAGCATCCCCGGGGGAAGGATGGAAGACTGCGACAGGGGCGACTTCATGGATTGTGCCATCCGTGAAACCTGCGAGGAGTTTTTCGGCAGCAGCCCGCAGGCGGAGGCCCTGCTGCGCGAAAGCATCAATACCCTGGAGAGTACCACTTTTCATATCCCACTGCTGTATCATTACAGGATCTATATGATACACCTGGCTTCAGATATTGAGGTCTGTCACAATCATGAATTCCACGAAACCGGCTGGTTTCCGGTGCAGAATCTCCCCCGCAATACACAGGGCGGGGTGCGTTATGCATTGAAAAAGATGAAGCAGCTGAACACCTCCGCTGATCTGTAAGGATTGTCAGGGCAGGATCCCGGGCTTTTTATCCAGCTTCAAATCAACCTATGCATCCACTTCAAGCTGTCTTCCTTCTTGCTGTGCCTTCTTATCCATTCCTGAGCCGACTGCCATCCCAAGAATCATTCCAAGAGGTATTCCCATAGCTAAGTAGGACATATTTCCAAGGCTGCTGCCAAAGGCTATCCCGATTGGGATACCAAAGGCAGCCATGCCAACGCCCATCCACATATTCTTATAAAAACCCCTTGGCACCAGCTTCAGTTTTTTTTCCAGCATCTGGATAATCCGGTAGTGCTTGTCCTTTATTGCTTTAGAAAATTGGCTTCCTGCATCAGGAATGGAATTCACCGCGTCAATTTCTTTATTTATAGAATCCACTATTTCCCCCGAAAGCCCTCTCTTTCTTAATTCATTCAGAAGGTTTTCAAATTTCAGGTAGCGTTCTTTTAGTTTGGCATTATCTTCTATGCCTGATCTGTGGATTAATTCCCTGATTATCATCTGAAGCTTAAGATTTGAATTTCCGGATCACATGTGAAAGGACATGTGTCTGACCACAAATATAAACAGAGGATATGAAAATTTTTGAAGTTCTCATCAATACTGCATTAAAAAAAATCCATTACATTTGTAATATCAAAACCTTTGGATGTTTAGTATCAATTCGGATCGTGTGAGCTAAACAAGCCCGGACCCTCCCGGCTTGTCCACAACCGGCTCCGGCATTTCGCGCCGGGGTCTTCTGCTTTATTTTCCTTTTATTCATTTCACAGAAGCTGACCCTTCTTCTTTTACTTAAATTAAACATCATGAGTACCGACAATAGCTCCATACACGATTTTGATTTCAACCTGATCTGCGAATACTTTTCCCATTTCGAGCGCCAGGGGCCGGGTAGTCCGGAAATCACCCTGAAAGCCCTAAGCTTCATTGATAATCTTGGGGATAATTCCCGGATTGCTGACATTGGCTGCGGCACCGGGGGGCAAACCCTGATGCTGGCACGTCATGCTTCGGGCAGGATCACGGCAATCGACCTTTTTCCCCGGTTTATTGAACTGCTGCAGAATAATTCCCGGGAGGAAGGGCTTGATCACAGGATAAAGGCTGAGGTTGGTAATATGGAAGATCTCCCGTTCGGGGAGGAAGAACTGGATCTGATTTGGTCGGAAGGTGCCATCTACAACATTGGCTTTCAAAGGGGACTTAAGGAATGGCGCCGCTTCCTGAAAAATGGCGGGTACATCGCCGTCACGGAGGCCTGCTGGTTTAGCCCCAGGCGGCCAGCTGAGATCCACGAGTTCTGGATGGACGCCTATCCCGAAATCGATACCATCCCCAATAAGATGGCCCAATTGCAGGATGCCGGCTATCTGCCCCTTGCATCTTTCATCCTTCCAGATGAATGCTGGACCAGGCATTTTTTTGAGCCCCAGGCTGAAGTGCAGCGAACTTTTGCCGATGAACATCCCGGGCAGCCTGCCGCCCTGCAGCTTGTTGAAAACATGCTGCTTGAAGCCGAAATGTACCGTAAGTATAAAAAGTACTACGGATATGTGTTCTTTATCGGAAGAAAAGAGAATTTTAATTCAGAATTCCAGGATGAATAATCCTCGCAGATAAGGCACCAGGTGCTAGCTCATCCTTGATTTCCGAGGCCTCTGGGAGTTTCTTGCTTCCCGGAGGCCTTCTTGATAAATTTTAATGACGTAAAAATACGTCATAATGAAAAGAATGATTACTTTTGTAGGGTTCAAATGAAAAACTTACGCGCATGGAATCAAAAGATCTTAAAACCCTGGTACAGGAAAAATATGCCCAGATAGCCCTACAGAGCAAGGAGCAGAACCTGAGTTCATGCTGCGGGAGCACGGGCTGCTGCGACAATATGGACTACAGCATTTTCAGTGACGATTACAGCAGTATAGCCGGCTACAACCCGGATGCCGACCTTGGCCTTGGCTGCGGGCTGCCTACCGAACATGCCGGGATCAAAAAAGGCGACCATGTACTTGACCTGGGCTCGGGTGCCGGCAACGATTGCTTTGTGGCCCGCACCCTGGTGGGGGAGGAAGGCCATGTGACCGGAATCGATTTTACGGATGCCATGCTGGAAAAGGCGGCAGCGAATCTGGAAAAAACTGGCTTCAAAAACATTGATTTCATAAAGGGCGATATTGAAGATATGCCCCTTCCTGAAAACACCTTTGACGTAGTTATCAGCAATTGTGTGCTGAACCTGGTTCCTGAAAAGGTGAAGGCATTCAGCGAGATCCATCGGGTGCTGAAGCCCGGAGGGCATTTCTGCATCTCGGATGTGGTGCTTACCGGGGAGCTTCCGCAGGGACTGCAGCAGGCAGCAGAAATGTATGCCGGTTGTGTGTCGGGTGCCATACAAAAGGAGGAATATCTCGGCATCATCCGCCAGTTGGGCTTTAGCCATATAGAAGTGAAATCTGAAAAACCCGTCCAGATCCCTAACAACATCCTGCTGAACTATATCAGCATGGAAGAACTGCGCGAGTTCAAGCGGCGCAAGGTGGGCATTTACAGCGTGACGGTAAATGCTGTGAAGCAGGTGTAATCTGGTCTATCCATGCAAGTCACCTTTTATTCCCCAGGCATCATCCCCGATGAGAAGCTTTTTTACGCGGTAATAGTAACCGAGCACCAGGGGAAACTTGTGCTGGTTCGTCACCGCCACAGGCTTACCTGGGAAATTCCTGGGGGAAGGCGCGAGCCTGGCGAGGGTATTGAGCAAACCGGGGAGCGTGAATTAAAGGAAGAAACCGGGGCCGTTGAATACTCCTTCCACAGGGTTTGCGATTATTCGGTGCTCTGGAAGGGGAAAGCATCCTACGGCAGCCTGTTTTACAGCCAGATCCATCAGATTGGCGAATTGCCTGTAATGGAAATCGCTGAGATCAGGCTGGTTGATGAACTGCCGGATGAACTTACCTATCCCACAATCCAGCCGGTGCTGCTTGCCAAAGTAAGAGAATTAGCAAATTAGAAGATTAGCAGATTAGCAAATTAGCAGATTAGCGGATTAGCAAATGCAGAGATAAATAGTTTCGCAGAAAACCAAGGCAGATTTGATAGATTGTTTCAATAGTAGCAGAAGAACTGCTAATTTGCTAATCTGCTAATTTGCTAATCTGTTAAAGAAATCTTATCCCATACTTACCGCAGATCTCTGCCACCAGGGTAAAGTCAGGAGGGCCGGGGGGAAGGGCTGAGAGTTCCAGAAACATGTTTTCCATTCCTGCCGGGAAAAACCCAAGGTCTACGCGTGCTCTTTTCGTACCGCTTACCTTCCAGGCGTGAGGCAGCCCGCGCGGGCAAAATATAAGGTCGCCTGCATGCAGTAGATAGGTTCTTTCCTCAAGGGTGAATTCTACCTGGCCCTCAATCAGGCGGAACACTTCGTCTTCGTTTTCATGGACGTGCAGGGGGATGCCTGCCCCGGGTTCATTGTATTGTTCAACAAGGGCATATCTTCCCCGGGTTTGCTCCCCGGTAAGCTTCACGGTCATCTTGTCGCCAATGACATTCAGCTTCATGCCCTGGCCTTGTTTTACAATGAAAAAGCCACCCGGATAGCTGCGAATCAGCGGAGGCTCGGCAGAGGGACTGGCGTGACGGTTGGGGTAAGTTTTCTGCTGGATGCTTTTCATTTTTTTCTTTTTTTAGGTAAAGTTCTGAAAAGCAGCAGTTTTTTTCCCTGCAAAAATGGAAGGGAAGGATGTAAAAATGGAAGCAGAAGGTAACCCAATATCCCTATTTTTGCCGGTAAAGGCTGGGCGAACAACCCACTGTTTTGCGGAAGAAGTTGCTGAAATGCTCCGGTTCGGAGAAGCCCAGCTTCAGGGCAATCTCCTTAATGCTTTCTCCGGAGAATTTCAGGTCGCGGCAAGCCTGTATCACGATCTGCTCCAGGATCACCGATTTGGCCGTCACCCCCATGACCGTTTTTACTACCTGGTTCAGATATTTAGGGGTTACATTCATCAGCCGGGCATAATCCGAAACATGGTGCATGGTGTAAAAGTGCTGTGATACCATATTTTTGAATGAGGTAACCAACTCCATGTGGTGGTTGTTGCTGTGGTTGCTTACCCGGATGTTGCAGCTGCTGTCGCAATATACAAGCAGGGTCCTAACAAGGGATGAAGCCGCCAATTCCCTGTTGGGGATCTGGCTTTGCAATACTTCGTTGATCATCTCGGCCAGGGAATCAATTCGCTGGCCGATCTTTGGGCTTAGCACAATGCGCGGAAGCTCACCGTTCTGCATGAATATGTCAGCATGGTTGATGTTGAGCCCCTCCAGGTATTGATTCCTGAAAAAACTGCGCGAAAATTGCAAAACCCAGCCTTGTGGAGGCTCACAGGCAAACTTCAGTTTCAGTTCCCTGCCGGGCAGTAAAAAGAAAATGGAATTGGGGTAAGTAGGGTATTCTTCAAAATCGATGATCAGCTTGCGTACTCCGTGTTCAACCCATAGGATCAGGTAATTCTCGGGATCAGATACCTGGTAGTTGCTGCGGTTCAGCCGCCTGATGCTTAAGTCACCGACAACCTCTTGTACTTCCTGCATGTTCTTACGGTTATTCCGAAAGGAGAAAATTTCAACAAAATTTTATACAGATATTTAAATTTAAGACTAATTGCCATAATAACCAAGCAAAAGATCAGGTTTTTCATGCCGCGACCATCACAAAAGGGCTGGGTGGTAAGGTAATTCATCTTACATTTGTAATTGTCCACTGGAGTTTTGAAAAGCACAAAAATCATGAATATTGAATCTTTTCGCGACTATTGTATTTCCAAGAAGGGTGTTACCGAGGAGTTTCCCTTTGATCAGGATACCCTGGTGTTCAAGGTAATGGGTAAGATCTTTGCCCTGACGGATGTGGACCGTTTTGACAGCATCAACCTGAAGTGCCATCCGGACAGGGTACCTGCTCTTCGCGAGCAATATCCTGCAGTACGACCGGGTTACTATATGAACAAGAAACACTGGAACACCGTGCTGATGGATGGCTCTGTGCCCGATAAGCTGCTGCAGGAGTGGATTGACCATTCTTATGAAATGGTGGTTGCGGGCTTGACGCGCAAGCAGCGTGAATCCCTTAATGCATAACCTTTTTGTGGATCATCTTAGATTTTTGAGAGTTGCTGCTGTGCCTGCATTCATTTGCTAAATTTTATTCTTGTCATTTGGATTGAAATTTTTAATTTTGGGCTGAAAAATATTTACCCTGATACCATTTTTGTCCAAGCGTTGCGGCATGACTCCCTCAAAAAGAATCCTGATCACCGGCGGGGCCGGTTTTATTGGCAGCTCGCTGGGCGAACGCCTGACAGAAGACCCTGGTAATTATGTAGTTCTTGCCGACGATCTGTCAACGGGCAGCATGAGCAAGTTGCCCCGCACGGGCATGGGCAACTGGCGATTTGTAAAGTGCGATGTGAACAACTATCGCGACATCGGGGAGCTGATGCTGACCGGAAACTTTGATTACGTTTTTCATTACGCGGCCATGGTGGGAGTTAAGCGCACCCAGGAACATCCTATCAGGGTGCTGCACGATCTTCAGGGCATTCGTCACATCTGTGACCTTAGCAAGAACTGCAATGTGAAGCGATTGTTTTTTGCATCCTCCTCCGAGGTTTATGGCGAGCCAGTTACAATGCCTCAAAACGAGGAAACAACCCCATTGAATTCCCGGATTCCATATGCTGTTGTTAAAAATGTGGGAGAGGCTTTTTTGCGATCCTACAAAAAGGAATTTGATCTGAACTATACTATTTTCCGCTTTTTCAATACTTACGGGCCCAAACAAAGTGTGGATTTTGTGATGTCGAAATTCATAGGCCATGCCCTGCGCAACGAAGACATCCCCATTTATGGAAATGGCCTGCAGACACGCACCTTTTGCCATATCGATGATAATGTGGAAGCTTGTATGACAGCCTTTTATCAGGATGCCCATGTGAACGACGTACTCAATATTGGTTCCGATCAGGAGATCACCATCCTGGATCTGGCACATACGATCATCTCCATGACTGGGTCCAGATCAAGGGTGGTATTCATGCCCCCGTTGCCAGAGGGTGACATGAGCCGCCGCTTCCCCGATACCGAAAAAATGCGTTGTCTTTTGAAACGCCCGTTGATGCCTCTTGAGAAAGGAATTGGTACCATTCTTGAAAATACTTCATTTATCATCCCAAAACAAGCTATCCCTGACCTTTTATGACATACTCTCTTGAATCGCTGCTTGAAAAGATCGAAAACTATATAAACCAACTGGATCTGGAACACGCCCCCCGGGAACTTTACCAACCCGTTACCTATAGCTTGCGCAATGGTGGAAAACGGATGCGCCCGCTGATGACCCTTCTGGGATGCGAGATGTTTGGCGGAAACCCCGAGCAGGCTCTTCCCGCGGCAGTAGGCCTGGAGATGCTTCACAATTTCACCCTGATGCACGACGATATCATGGATAAGGCTCCCATCCGCCGAGGACAACCTTCCGTACCTGCAAAATGGTCGGAAAACGCTGCTATTCTTTCCGGGGATGTGATGTTTGCCCTTTCCTGCCAGCAGATGCTTAAAGTGCCCGATAGGCTGCTGCGTCCCGTGCTGGCAATTTTTAACAAAACAATCATCGAGATTTGCGAAGGTCAGCAATATGATATGAACTTTGAGTCAATGGATAATGTCTCAGAGGCTTTATACCTTAACATGATCCGGTTGAAAACTGCTGTGCTGCCTGCAGCCTGCCTGAAAACAGGGGCTCTCATTGCCGGTGCCCCCGAAAACGAGGTGCAGAACCTTTCCCTTTTCGGGGAGTTCATTGGCCTGGCATTCCAGATGAAAGACGACTGGCTTGACGTGTTTGGTGATGAAAAGGTGTTTGGCAAAAAAACCGGCGGAGATATTATCAGCAACAAAAAAACCTGGTTGTACATCAAGGCTTTTGAACTGGCCGACGACAACCAGAAAGGGAAGCTTCAGGATGCCTTCTCCGGAAAGATTAACAATCCCCAGGAGAAAGTCGCCGCTGTGAAGAAGGTCTACCTGCAACTGAAGCTTGATGAACTTGCCAAACAACAGATGGAAATGTACTACAACAAGGCCTTTGAATACCTTGACCGCATCCGCCTGCCCGAAACCGCCAAGAGCAAGCTGGCTGAGCTGGCAAGGGGGTTGTTTGACAGGAAGAGTTAGAAGAGGATTACACAGATTTTGACGGATTACATGGAATGGCATGGGGCATGGTGCATGGGGCATGGGGCATGGGGCATGGGGCATGGAGCATGGAGCATGGTGCATTCATGGTGCAGGAATTTCTAAACTTCTAAACCTAAACTTCTCAACTTTTTATCCCTTTCTCTATGATCCTCCGCAAAATGGGACTGGCTGCCTCCTTCGCAGTTTATATTCCGGCAGCACTTCTGATGTACCTGATGACACACTGCCTGATCCCTTACCTGAGAGGAGTCACGGGACAGGAGAGTATTGTGTTCTGGTTTATAGTCGGAGGGCTGGGAATTTTTACCCCCCTGATTATTACCGGCATTCTGATCCTGCGTCATGAGGGCTTTTCCTTATCGGCTGATACCTGGCGGGAGCGCCTAAGGTTCCGCCCCATGACTGGCAGGCAGTGGTTGTGGGCTCTGGGAGGGCTCATGGCAGCCGGAACAGGCAGCGGGCTGGTGATGTTGTTGCTGGAAATGATTACCGGCGGATTTGATCACTCTCCTTCCTTTATGGCCTTTGAACCCCTTCATGCGGGAAGGTACTGGCTGCTTCTGCTCTGGTTGCCTTACTGGATACTGAACATCATGGGCGAGGAGTTCCTGTGGCGCGGGGTGATGCTGCCCCGGCAGGAGCTTGCCTTTGGCCGCAATGCCTGGCTGATACATGGCATTGGCTGGTGGATGTTCCATTTTGCCTTTGGCTGGCATCTGATGCTGATGCTCATGCCCCTGATCTTTATTCAGTCGTGGGTGGTGCAAAAAACCAGAAACTCCTGGGTTGGAGTGATCATGCACGCGGGGCTGAACGGGCCAAGCTTCCTGGCTATCAGTTTTGGGCTGATCTGAGTGCAGTGAAGTCCCTCACCTGATACCTGTTTCTGCACTTATAAAAAAAACACAAGAGGTTATAATTTTAAAACAAAAATACACTAATTTTATACAAACCCCTGAGATTTCCTCCCGGTCCAAGGAATCAAAACCTTGGCAGATATGGAAAAACTTTTACTCTCAAAGAGGAGGATTTTGTTTCTTTTGCTCTGCATTTTCATGCTGTGCAATAAGTCTCTGGCCCAGCCGGTAGCCGACGGTGACCCCTGCCCGGGATTTGAAACCTTTACCGACCCCCGCGACGGAAACATTTACACCACGGTTGTCATCGGCAACCAATGCTGGATCAGGGAAAACATGCGCTATATCCCTTATCTGGATCCCCTGTATGCTTCCCTGCAAATATACAATTGGACTATGCACTATAATTATGGTTCTCCCCTGCCTCAGTTTTATGCTGTTGGTTACTGGGCAATGGAGCATAACGACAGCCTGTACCCACATTATGGTGCCTTTTACAACAGGAATTCTTCCCGTGATGCCTGCCCGGCGGGATGGTACCTTCCCATGGAGCAGGACTGGGACCAGATGGTTGACTACCTTGCCCAGGCCTATGGTTTGACAAATAACCCCGATGATATCAATGGCATTGGCAATGCCCTTAAGTCCTGCCGGCAGCTTAACTCTCCCCTGTCAGGTGAATGCAATACCCCGGAGCATCCACGATGGGATAGTTTCCTGCATTACGGCAATGACCGCTTCAGTTTTTCTGCCTTGCCTGCGGGTTTTGCTGATTGGGACTGGAGTGAAAAGCCAGGTAGTTCGACCTGGTGGTGGACCACTGAGGGCGGTATAAGCATTTCGGGCTGGAAAGGAAACATAGAGTTTTCAACCAAGTTAATTGCCAGTGTGCGGTGCATGAAGGAAATTCAACCCGCTTCCCCGTTATTTCAACTGGATGTCCGGGTTGATCCTCCCGGTTCAGGGCAGGCAGAAGGCAGCGGAAGTCACCGGGCCGGCAGAAAGCTCTCCATGAGGGCCATTCCTGGTGAATGCTATGTATTCAGGCATTGGACTATCGGGGAAAAGATAATCAGCATAGATCCTTCATTTGTTTTTGAAATGCCCCATGAAAATGTTATTATCCAGGCAAGTTTCATCTCCCTGCAGGGGGTAAAGGATGGCGACCCCTGCCCGGGCTATGAAGTGGTTACCGATCCCAGGGATGGAAATGTGTATACCACCACACTGATTGGTTCACAATGCTGGCTCAGGGAAAATGCCAGGTATATACCTGAACAAGGTTTTGGTAATAACCCAAACCCCCCTTTGCCCCAGGAGCATCTGGATTACTATGGAGGTTTATATTCATGGGAGGCCTCGCAGGAAGCTTGCCCTGCTGGCTGGCAAATGGCAGGGGAACCCCAGTGGGACAGGTTGATTCACTACCTGGTGGATGAATATGGTTATACAACTGAAAATGTAGCTTTCGCCCTTCGCTCCTGCCGGCAGGTAAACTCCCCCCTGGGTGGGGATTGCAATACCCGGGAACATCCCCGCTGGGATGAGAATGAGGACTATGGTACCGACATCTTTAATCTCTCCCTGCTACCCGCTGGAATTACTGCCTTTCTTACGCCCCCGGTGTTTGGTGGAATGGGGGCTAATGCATCTTTCTGGACCAGTACTCAGGGGTTTACTCCCTATCGTATTCATAAAGTCACTTCGGTGGGCTTGGGAACGATAATTACCCAAAGTTCTCAGGGAGATTCACGCATGAGCGTCAGGTGCATGCGGGAGGCAGGCCTCCGGCCCGCTGCCAGAACCCTGAACCTGCTCTCCGACCCCCCGCATGCAGGCACTGTCCTTAGCAGCGGAAACTATCATCCCGGGCAGATGGTGGCCGTGCATGCCATGCCTGAACCAGGCTTCATATTTTCGCACTGGAGCCAGGGGGATGGCCTGCTGTGGGATTCCCAACAGACAACCACCTGGCTGGAAATGCCAAACCACGACCTGGAACTCACTGCCGTTTTTGAATCCGCAGTAAGCAGCAAGCCCATTACTCCCGATTCCCCGCTTAGAATTTATCCCAACCCCGCTTCCAATGAACTTTGGGTGGAACTCCCCGCAGGGGAATATGAAACCGTCCTTCTGCTGAACCTGCAGGGGCAGCTGATTCAACAGATATTTCCATCGGGCAATACCCCTGTGAGATTCCATACAGCGCATCTGCCCGCGGGAATTTACCTTATTACCATCCGCGGGCGCAACAGCAGCCAGGTTCACAGGGTAATGATCCGCAAATAATGACAAGATCCACCCTGGGATGGCTGATCAAAATGGTAAAAGAAAAAAAGTATGAAGAACCTATTTGCTCTGCTCCTTAGCCTGTTGTTGTTTTCTTTGGCCACTCAGGCACAAAAGGATGGGGATCCCTGCCCGGGAATTGAATCCTTTACCGACCCCCGCGACGGAAACATATATACCACGGTTGTCATCGGCAACCAATGCTGGATCAGGGAAAACATGCGCTATATCCCTCTGCTGGACCCGCAATTGGTATTTCCGATCCCACCTTTTGCTTTTCATTACCCATATTCCTCTGTCTTTCCACACTTTTTTGCTGTTGGGTACATAACTAAGGCAGTTAACGACAGCCTTTACCCACAGTACGGCGCCCTTTATAACTGGTATGCTGCGCGCGATGCCTGCCCCACGGGATGGTACCTTCCAATGAAAAAGGATTGGGACCAAATGGTTGATTACCTTTCCCTGACCTATGGGTTGACAAATAATCCCGATGATATCAATGGGGTCGGGAATGCCCTTAAATCCTGCCGGCAGGTGGATTCTCCCCTGCAGGGAGAGTGCAATACTTCCGAGCATCCCCGGTGGGAATCGCATCATTCTCATTACGGAACAAACCGGTTCGGTTTCTCCGCCTTGCCTGCCGGTTATACAGAAGTAAACTGGGGTGCCCTGCCGGGTAGTGGCGCCTTTTGGTGGACGGGGGACAGTCACAACAACAATGATGCTACTCTTATGCATATTTCAGGTGATACAGGTAACATAAGAAGTTTTGAGATTTTGGACCAATCCGCTGTCAGTGTTCGCTGCATGAAAGAAATTGAAACCTACGGGCCGGTTTACCAGCTTGACACCCACGTTGATCCTCCAGGCTCTGGCCATGCAGAAGGTAGCGGTCATCACCAGGCAGGAAAGAAGCTTTCCCTTAGGGCAATTCCCGCACAAGATTATATGTTCATGGACTGGACTTTCGATCAGGAGGTCGTTAGTATGGATCCTGTATTTGAATTTGAAATGCCCGGGGAGGATGTAATTCTAAAGGCCCGTTTTATATCCCGGCAGGGAGTTACCGACGGAGACCCCTGCCCGGGTTTTGAAGTGATTACTGATACCAGGGATGGCAACACCTATACCACCACCCTTATAGGATCCCAGTGCTGGCTGAGGGAAAATGCCAGATTCAGGCAGGTTAGCGATTTATTTACTTCATCATCAGGTCATAAAACTATATGGTATTCATGGATGGAGCAGGATGCCGTAACCCTGGCAGATGAGGATCCTGAAAACTATTATGACAACTATGGAATTTTATACTCCTGGTGGGAAGCACTGACAGCTTGTCCCCCGGGCTGGTATGCCGCGGGTGATCCTGAGTGGAACACCATGATTGACTACCTGGTGGATGAATATGATTTAACTCATGAAAACATTGGTTTTGCCCTACGCTCCTGCCGGCAGGTTAATTCTCCCCTTGGAGGGGAATGTAATACCCGGGAACATCCCCGCTGGGATGAATATGAGAATTACGGCACGGACATTTTTAACCTTTCCTTGCTTCCCGGAGGATACCGGACACTGGTTCCAAATAATATTCAAAATATGGGGATTTCTGCTTATTTCTGGACAAGTACTTCAGCTATGTCACCTAAGGCTGTTGCCTGGAATTTAACACTGGCCAGCGGATCAATAATTACCAGTTATCCAGAAAGATATGAGCGATTCAGCGTAAGATGTGTCCGGCAGGCATCTGCCCGCCCTGCTGCAAAAACCCTGAACTTACTTTCCGACCCCCCGCATGCAGGCACTGTCCTAAGTAGTGCAGACTATCATCCGGGGCAGATGGTGGCCGTGCATGCCATGCCTGAACCAGGCTTCATATTTTCGCACT
>OBJA01001710.1_pt1 | contig 14336 bp, 7 predicted proteins | sample 1519751 | NCBI WGS metagenome assembly OBJA01 (sample SAMEA3881238, study PRJEB22517) | soil metagenome | biome: lake sediment; feature: soda lake sediment; material: sediment, water from around vicinity | place: India | collected 2013-12-23 | depth 3 m | reverse complement strand
GCATTGTTAATGGGTGCAGTTCCACGCCATAAATCGGTATTATGATGGGCAACCCATCCTCCAAGGTTGTAATGTGCTTTGGCTGTGGCCCTGCCGGTGACAGCTATGTCTTCAATCATAGCAAACAGGGGTTGGGCACATTCCGGAAGATTTGTCATTTCAGCAGGCCAGTAGTTCATTTCGGTGTTTATGTTGATTGTGTACTTGCTGTCCCATGGCGGTTCAAGGCGGTCGTTCCATATCCCCTGAAGGTTTGCCGGCTGGGTGCCCGGACGCGATGAAGAAATAAGCAGGTACCTGCCGTACTGGTAAAGCAGCGACACAAGGCTGGGGTCTTCATCCGTTGCAAATGTCGACAGCCGCTGGTTGGTTGGCCTTCCCGATTGTTCTGTTGTTCCAAGTTCAAGCGACACCCGGCTGAATAAATTGCGGTAGTCGCGGATATGTTCTTCTTTCAGTGTCTGATATGGTTTGCCTTCGAGAGAGGCAAGGTAGTCTTTGCAACGCTGAGATGGGTTTGCTGAAATGTCGTTATAATTTACGAAACTGGTTGCGGCAACCAGGTAGAGGGTAGCATTGCGGGCATTGATAACTCCTATGGAATCATCGTACTGTACCAATCCTCCTCCATCTGTTTCAATTTTCAGCCGGGCTTCGAACGTTAGCCGGCTCCCCGGATACGGATGCCCATACCGGTCTTTTTCCTGTTGATAGTTGCTGGCCCTTCCCTTTAATATTACCTGGTTGTCTTCTACCAGCACTTCATATTTGGAATGTGGTGAACTAAAACCTGCGGTAAAGTTCAGCTCTTTGTTATCGGAGGCCTCAAGACGTATTATCAAGGCTTGTGCCGGTGCTGATACAAACATTTCGCGGCGGTAACGGACACCATCATTCCTGTAAGTCACAGTTGAAATGGCATTCTCAAGGTTTAACCGCCTCTGATAGGAAGTAACTTCATCGTGTCCCATAAAATTCAGCAGAATGTTTCCGAACGGAAGATAACTCATCTGCCCCAGTGGTTGGGACATAAAGTGGGTATTCCCCAGTTCATGTGCTTCTTCCTGTTTCCCTTCCCATAGCAGCGTACGTAATGGCTCAAGATATTTATAGGCACCCCGCCTCGAATAATCATGCGGTTGTCCGCTCCATAATGTTTCTTCGTTGAACTGGATGATTTCAGCACCGGGTTTGCCATATACCATGGCTCCGATACGACCGTTGCCCAAAGGCAAAGCTTCTGTCCATGCATCCGCAGGTTTATCGTACCATAAAGTTAAAGAAGGATTGATGGTTCTTTCAGGCTCAATAATTTGGTTACACGATCCACAGAATATGATTACCGAAACCAATGAAAGGTTGATTAAAAAGCTTTTTTGCATGGCGCTAAATGTTAAAAATCTTAAATAACAAAATAGACATATCACAAATTTAATAAAATGTGGCTGAAATGCAGGATAATCAGCCAAATATAAAAATGAATGTATAGGTTCTGCCCATTCATGAGAGGATCATTTATGCGGTCAGGAGGGGGAAACAAGGATGGTTTCACACGAGCTAATGGCAATGAAGGCATTTTTTTTGTGCTTCATGAAATTGAGATGGATGAATTTTGATTTTAAAACTAAAATTTTATACACATGTTTTTACAAAGATTATCAGCACTGGTTTTGATTCTCGTAGTGGGTATCTCAACCGCATGGGCCCAGATGCCACAGCAGATGCCACAGCAGGTACCTACCGAGGTATCAGAAGACGAGATAGAACAATTTGCCCATGCATTCAGGGAAATCCAGGTCATAGACCAGCAGGTTCAGCAGGAAATGCATGATGCAGTTCATGAAGAAGGAATCGATGTTGAACGGTTCAATGAATATTTATTCTCACAACAAGATCCAATGCATGAATTAAATGCATCGGAAGAAGAGCTTGAGAAGTTTGCATCGGCATATGAGGAGATTGAAGAGATACAGGAAGAGGCGTTGAAAGAAATTGAAAATATAATTTCAAACAACAACCTCACGATAGAACGCTATCAGGAAATAGCCATGGCAATTCAGACAAATCCTGAATTGCTGGAAAAATTACAGGAGTATTTTGAAGAATAGCAGGATTTAATTTCCTGTAGAACAAATTTCAGGTGTACCAGGGCTTATTAAATGGTCATGGTGCACCTTTTTTGTTATTTAACTGCTACCTTTCATTTTTTTTACCCTTTTAAATCCCGACAGGCTCAAAAAGCCCCTGAACTACCGTTTAATAAACCAACGATACCGTTTGATAATTTTTTCTTTTAGAATTCAGCTTTTTGTGCCAACTTTGAATAAACCAATATTCACCCGGTATGAAACATCTGCCTTACCTGTTAATATTTTCAGCTTTGCTTTTTTATAGTTCCCCTTTATATGCTCAGGATAAAAATCCTGTTTTTATCCCTGAGTTGAACTGGCAATACATATATGAATCAGTCAAATCAGATTATATAACTTACGAAAACGGGGATAGATATACAGACTGCGTCAGAAGGAAGAAACTCCTGATCAGATATGTATCAGTGGCTCCTGCGAATCAAAATTACCTTTTGGTAAAAGTAATTGAAAATGTCGTGCAAAGGCCTGCATTTGATCCTGAACAATACCTTGATTACCGTTATCCTGATTACAATGAAGGTTTTAACAAGACCACAAACAGCGATGGCTATGAGGGACTTTTATCCACAGTTGAATTCCAGTTTGAACTTGATGTAGAAAAAAAAGAGGTAAAGCTTCATAACAGGGGGGAGGTACTTCTTCAGGTTAGAGAAGCTTTAATTAAAAAAGGATACGACAAGAAAGGCACAGACAGGCATACCACCAACTTCAACACACGTGGCATCCCGGAAATAAGTCAGATATTGCAAAAAATCTACTTTGTTTCGGAGGAAGTGTTAAAAGAAGCAGGGGACAGGCCCTCTTCCCTTAACCTGAAAACAAGCCGGCAGGATTCACTGGTTACTGTGTTTTATGAGAAGGAAAACGTCACAAAAGGCCTTAAGCATATACATTACATATATAATCTGCAGAATCAGGTGATGTATGAATACAATGCCATCCGGATCGATTCATTAAAATGGCCTGTTACAGCATTCGACAGAAAGTACAGTCATTTTTTCAGGGAAGAAGCCATCCGGCTGGTTTCGCTGAAAGACATTCCGGAGGAGAAGCTTTACATAACAGGGGTAATAAAGAATGTGAGAAACAAGAAAGTGACCGTTGGTGTTTTGCGCAATCCTTTTGGCACAGAGCTTCATCTTGTGACGGCCTTACTGGATGAGAATGGCTCTTTTGAAATTGAAACCGGATTTTTTCATGCCGGCATGGTTCATCTGCAATTCGGCCAGGCTCTTGATGCAAAAGATTTGCCTATGCTGATGTTTTATGCCGAACCGGGGAGCCGGATTCATGTGTGGATTGACGCGAAGACTTATCCGCAGCAGGTTGAATTCAGCGGAGACTACAGCAGGGAGGCAGATATGATACATGAATACAGGAAGAATTATGGATCTGCCTCTGGCAGCTTCAACTGGAATACCATCTATACAGTTTGGAGGGCAATGGATTATTGTGACTTTTATGAAGGGCTGACGAAGCTTGATTCCTTTCTGAATGATTACAGGAAAGAAACCAATCCGGATGTGTTTGAATTTATCAGTTCCGAATTAAGAGCCCGGATATTAAGTATGGGTTTTCATTTTTTAAAACTTAAGGAGAATTGGATGGCCAGGGCATTTGAATGGCCAGAAGATCCTGACCTGGGAAAAATAGATGTAAGTTTCATTCTAGGCCAAATCGAAAAATATAGCATTTACAACAGCTATAATAATTATGGAATTTATTCACGCGTGCTGGCCAATGATATCCTGGAGTATTATTTTACCAAATCGAGGAAAGTAAGCACTTTGAGAGGCTTTAATTCTTTTGGTTATTCTATGGTATTTTCTGAATACAGGTATATGAACGATTTGCCGCACCAGGTTGAAGTGGCCAGGTTATTTCTTGCAGGGCATCCCCTTTACAGCCAGCTGGCAGATCTTCTTCAGCAGGAAAAGATGAGGATTCGGGATGATTCGCAGGGGGTTGGGAATTACAGGAGCAGTGAAATTGAGAAATACCTTGAACTGATGTTGCTTCAGGTAAATGACCCTGAGTTTTCTGTTGCCATCAGCCAGATGATGAACAATTACCGCCTGTGGCAAAAGAAAGATTATGTGCCTGAGGTTGAATTTCTGAATTTGAAAGGCGATCAGGTTCATGTAGCCGATTTTTTCGGACAAAAGCCTTCGGTTTTTTATGTGACCAGTAACTGGGGCATCGACCGTTACTTCTGGGATGATCTGGCAAAGGAAAATCAGGAAATGAATCTGGTGATGGTGATGGAAGGCAGCAATTTTGCTGAATGGACGGATTATATCACAAGGGCTGAGCCTGTTGCCCACCAGTTGTTTTTGATGCAGAAGTTAAAGGATGTTTTTAAATCAGATAACAGGCATTTTATTGCCTACGATAAAAATGGCGACCGGCTTGGTTTTGCATCAAATCCTGTTGAAGCAGTTAATCTTGTTAAGCAAAGCCTGATGGACGAAGTAAAAGAACCCGATAAATCGCAGTTGATCTTTTTTATTATCGTACTGACAGGATTATTCATAAGTACGTTTCTGGTTTTGGCAATATGGAAATGGCGGGTTCGGCTGCGATTCAGAAAGGAGCAACAGCAACGGCGGCTGAGGGAGCTTGAGCTCACAGCCATTCGTTCACAAATGAATCCTCATTTTCTTTTTAATTGTTTGAATTCGGTACAAAACCTGGTGCTGCAAAACAAGGGCCGCGAGGCCCATCTTTATTTGGCCAACTTTGCAGGCCTCATCCGAAAGGTGCTTAATAATTCTGAGAAAGAGGAGGTGTCGCTGGCCGAAGAACTGGATATGGTGAAACAGTACCTTACCCTTGAAAAGCTGCGTTTCTATTTTGATTTTCAGTTTAGCATCAGTGATGAAGTGGATGTTTATAACACATCTGTACCTTCTATGCTGCTGCAACCATTCGCCGAAAATGCTGTCACCCATGGTCTTCAGAATAAACCGGAAAATCGAAAGCTTAAGATTGAAGTATTTAAAAAGACAGAGGCGGGAAAAAGTAAGATTAACATCAAAGGGATACTAATCAGTATTGAAGACAATGGTATCGGCAGGGCAGCAGCACAAAAAACAGAAACGCCGAAAAACGGAAAAGGAACAAAGCTTACGCAGGAACGGCTGGCAATACTACAGCAGAAAAATAAAGAAAGATACTGGCTCAGGACAACCGACCTCTGTGAAAATGGGAGAACAGGTACAAAGGTTGAAATTTTTGTTCCCGAGGAATATTGATTGCTTGTACAATGTGCTCTTTTGGATACCAATCACTACATCAACTGTTAAATCAGTTTAAAAACTGAATTTATAGTTGTAAAACTGAAAAAACAGTTGTAAATTTATGGAAGGACATGATTCGGATGTGATTGGTATCTGAATTTTAAAAGCTTGCAAAATGAAAAAGTTAACTAGAAAAGAAGAAGAGATAATGAAAATCCTCTGGAAGCTGGAGAAGGCTTTTGTCAAAGAAATTATTGAGGAATATGAAGATCCTAAGCCGCATTACAATACGATTTCTTCGCTTGTCAGGTTGTTGCAGGAAAAGGGGATTGTAGGTTATAAGCAATATGGCAACACCTACCGGTATTACCCCATGATATCAAAAGAAGAATACCGACGGACATTTATGAAGCAGGTGATAAGCGATTACTTCGACAACTCTTACAAAAATGCAGTGGCTTTTTTTGTCAGGGAGAAGGGACTTAGTTATGAAGAACTGGAAGAGTTGGTCAAAATGATTAAAGATAAAAAATGATGGAATCCTATCTTATCTATATTGGCAAATCGGGCCTTGCTGCCGGAGTATTTTTCCTGGCATATCTGATGCTGTTTCAAAACAAAAAACATTTTGTATTCAATCGTATTTACCTTCCGGCTACGCTTTTGCTCAGCTTTTTGATTCCTCTGATTACCTTTACGGTAGTAGAGTATGTTGAGGTACCCAAAGCAAGCTTTAACAGCTATGTCCGGCTGGATAATTCTTTTGAGGGCACCATTCCTGCCGGTACTTATTCCTGGTGGCCGCATTATCTGTTTTTGATTTATTGGCCGGGAGTGGCTGTTTTTCTTTTCTTTTTAGTTACAGGCCATGTTAAGGCCATTCAGATTATCAGGCGAAGCCGGAATAAAAACCTGTTTGGATATAAGGTGCATATTACAGAAAAGGATGTTCATCCGTTTTCCTTCTTTAATAAAATAATAATTTCCGAAAGGACCCTGGGCAGCCGGAATCTCCGCATGATTGTTGAGCATGAAAAAATTCATGTACAGGAAATGCACACGCTTGATATTCTGTTTGTGGAGATACTCTTTGTGCTTCAATGGTTCAATCCTTTCGCCTGGCTTTTAAGGGAGGCCGTAAAGGCCAATCTGGAGTATAAAACCGACGACGAAATCATCAGGCATCATAATCCGGTGGCTTATCAGCTTGCAATGGTGGCCCAGGCCGATAAAAAAGGGGTCGCACCATTTTTAACCGCGCTGAACGGTGGGCAGCTTAAAGACCGGATTATCATGATGAAGAAAAATCCCTGCAACAGGTTTGCACTGTTAAAAAAGCTGGTGGTTTTGCCACTGCTGGCGTTGATTGTAATGGGGCTTTCGGAACGTGAAGTAAGGACAGAGTTTATACAACAACAGGAAGTAATTGCTCAAAAGGAGCCTGCAGGTCTTCTGCAAACTTTGGTTTCTCCGGGAATCATTACAGACCAAGAAGGGAATTACAGGATGATGATGGATAGTCAGCAGAAAACCCTTTTATTCGTTCATGAGGGCTATGAGCCTCTGGAAATTATTTCCGGTTCAGGCCGGCAAATTGATGTTCAGTTGAAGACAACAGTTTCAAACAGCACGCCCTCTGATACGGTGCAATCAGAAACCAATGCAGAGATGATTCCCGATATTAAGCAGGTGCTTTCCGGAAATGAGCCGCTTTATGTTGTCGACGGAAAAATAACAAAACTTATAAACCAGGTTCCGCCCCAGGATATTGAAAGCATTGATGTTCTGAAAGGGCCATCTGCAATTGCAAATTATGGGACGATGGGGAAGAATGGTGTGGTTTTGATAACCACCAAATCGAAATCATATGATTATTTGAATGAAGATGCCCGAATTGTGCGGCCTCAGCCACAGGATCAAATACCGCTTCCCGAAGAATGGCCGCAGTTCCCGGGTGGGGAAGAGGCTTTGAGGCAATATATTGCCAACAACATCCGGTACCCTGAAAGCGCCAGGGAAAATGGAATACAGGGTAAGGCCTATGTTTCCTTCAGAATTACACGGGAAGGAAAAGTTACCGATGTCAGGCTAACCCGGGGTGTTCACCCGCCACTGGATCAGGAAGCGCTGAGGGTGGTGAATAATATGCCTGACTGGAAACCTGCAACCAAAAATGGCCAGGTGGCAGATAGCCCTTTAATTACTGTTCCGGTAAATTTTGTTATTAAAGATCCTGTTGTAAAAGTTATAAGCTATGCCAACAGCCCTGTAATTCCCGGACCTCTTTATATCGTTGATGGGATAGCAACCACAAGCATAAAGAATATTGACCCGGATGATATTAAGCATATTGATGTTTTGAATTCAGAAACTTCAACTGCCCTGTACGGCCAGAGAGGCAAAGATGGCGTCATCATCATTTCGACCAAACAAGGTTCGGCTGTGAATAAAATAATCACTGAAAGGCAGCTGCGGCAATTTGTTGCCGAAAAAATCAAATATCCCGCAGAGGCACAGAGTAAAGGACTCCAGGGAACAACGAGTGTTGTTATTGAACCGGGTAGTGCCAACCGCATCGTCACCTCCCAAAATGTCAGCAGGGAAGATGTTCATAACCTGGATGCCGTTGTGGTGGTGGGTTACGGGGGTGATGCAGTTCAACTTTCTGAACCTGAAAAAGACCTCCCTTCAATGCTTAGAGAAGTGGAACGTGTGTTGCAGATGTTGCCAGGTGTTGATATACCGACAATTGAAAAAAAACTTATAAAGATAAATGTTGAGTTTAAGCTGCAGGCTGAATGAAAGGTGTTTTGTGCGTATACTGAATTATTCGCAGCCTGGCCGGAAGGATTTTTATGCCGGAAGACAAGGATATAATTATTGGAACTATAAGATTTTTCATCTATAATGAATTTTTAGAATTATGTATTTCAAACCAAAACTGCCAGTACTTTTTCTTTTTTTCCTGCTTTTGTCAGTAGTTGCTTTTGCCGGTCTTCCTGAAGCTTTTGTTATAAAAGGATTGGTTACAGATTCCCTGTCAGGGGAAGGCATTTCCTATGTAACAATCAGCATTCAAAATGCCGGAGGGATAGTAAAACAACTTGCCTGCGATGAGGCTGGCATGTTTAAAGCAGAACTGGATAACCCGGGGAAGTATGAAATTGTTTTGCATGCTGTAGGTTACCGGATGCGAAAAGTTGATGTTTCCCTGGAAGAGGATAAACCGGAAACCGATGTGGGAAAGATTGCCTTAAGTCCTTCAAACGAGCAAATCGGTGAAGTAACCATAGCGGTTCAGAAACCATTAATCCGCACAGAGCCCGATAAAATCGTGTACAGCATAGAAACCGACCCCGAATCAAAGACCAGCAGTGTGCTGGAGATGTTGCGAAAGGTGCCTTTGATTACCGTTGACGGGGAAGACAACATCCAGATGAGGGGATCATCAAACTTCAAAATTCTTGTTAATGGTAAAAGCTCTTCCATGATGTCCCAGAATCCGAAGGATGTTCTGCGGAGTCTTCCGGCCAGCAGTGTGCGCGATATTGAAGTGATTACCGACCCCTCCTCAAAATATGAGGCGGAAGGAACGGCAGGTATCATTAATATAATTACGGCTAAAAAACAGCTGGAAGGTTTTATGGGCCGGGTAAATACCGGTGCCGACAGTCGTGGCGGCTATAACAGCGGTATTTATGCTACTTCAAAAATAAATAAGTTCGGTTTTTCTGTGAATTACGGACATAATAAATTTTTGCAGCCTGAATCTGAATCATACAGCATGCGCGAAAACCTGCAGAGCACATTGTTCAATATCATGGAAACTGAAGGAACAAGATCATTTGAAGGTCAGATGAACTATATAATGGGTGAGGCGAGTTTTGAGATCGATACTTTTAACCTGATCAGTATGTCGTACAGGGGCTTTTCGGGGAGATATGACAACGACGGATTAAACACCACCTCAGAATTTGATATACACCGAAGCCTGGTCAGGAAGTTCGACAACAGGATATACGGCGGCAACGACTATGGCTCAGTTGCGGGGAATATAGATTATCAGCGTACGTTTAAAAAGCCGGATAAAACATTTACAGTATCCTACAGGCTGGATAATTCACCGCGGGATACCGATAATGAAAACATTATAAACGGGATAGTGAATTATCCTTCCTACCATCAGAAAACAGCAAATGAAGCAGTAGGAAGGGAGCATACATTCCAGCTCGATTATTTTGACCCGCTCACACAGGTGCATCAGTTTGAAACCGGGGTAAAGTATATCCTGCGTCAGAACATCAGTGAATCGGACATACTCAGGCTTGATGATTCTGGTCAGTGGCAACGTGATTACGACAGAATCAATGATTTGGATTACGACCAGCATATCCTGGGGGTATACCTGGGATATTTGTTGAAGCTGAAGGTATTCAGCCTGAAAACCGGCCTGCGTGCAGAGAACAGTACAAATGACGGCCTTTTTAAATCGGTAAATGATACTGCTTTTACCAACAGTATGTTTAACCTGATTCCCTACATCAACCTGTCGAAGAACATGAAAAGCGGACAGAATGTAAGGCTTTCCTACACACAGCGGTTATCAAGGCCGGGAATCTGGTACCTGAACCCATTTTACAACGATCTGGATCCTTTAAACGTTCGTTACGGCAATCCCGGTCTTGATGCCGAGGTCTCCCATTCATTCAGTTTTGTGTTTGGAAAATTTACACCCAATTACAATTTCAATCTAAACCTGAATTCTGCTTTTACAAATAATGCCATTGTGTCCATTACTACGCTTCAACAGAACGGGGTTAGTGTCAGTACCTATGAGAACATCGGTAAGAACAGAAACTATGGGGGCAATCTGTATGGTTCGGCTAAACTGGGCAAGAAGATTAACCTGAATACCAATCTTGGTGCATATTATACCATACTGGAGAGCAATAACGAACTGAAACTTCAAAATGAAGGATTCAGTTATAATGGTTCCATGTCGGTCCGCTTTACGGTGTGGAAGAATGGTACATTCTCGGTATTTGGAGGTTTATTCTCCCCGCGCATTACGCTCCAGGGTAAATCTTCGACATATTCCTATTCCAATGTCTCCTTCTCGCAACAAATGTTTGATAAAAAGCTGATGGCCAGCATATCGGTGAACGATCCCTTCCGGGAAGGGATGGCCTTTACCAGCAGATTGTCTGATCCCGGTTTTACAATGATTTCACGTAATTTCAATTATACCCGGATGTTTAGATTTCACATCTCCTGGCAGTTTGGAAAAATGACAGAACAGATTAGAAAGGCAAAACGAACCATCTCAAATGAAGATTTGAAAAGCGGTGGCGACTCAGCACCGGGTGGAAGTACAGAAGGTGGCAACTAGATGGTTTTTACGGATAATCTCCGCTTTGCAACATGGCAGGTAACTTTTATAGTTGTAAGTAATCCGATATAAAATATAAAATTTGAGTTAACCGATTAAAGATCAAATTCTATGAAAAAGTATCTTCACTTAACGGTATTATCCTATATCGTTATATTTTCATTTTCGGCAGGCGCCCAGTCGTTAAAGTTTGGTCATATCAACCTGCAGGCATTAATCGAGATGCTTCCCGATCTCAAAGCCACTGAAGCCCAATTTGATAACTTCCAGAAGGAACTGGAGGATGTTCTTGCCGATATGCAGAAAAACTACCAGGCCAGATTATTGGAATTGGAGCAGCTGGAGGATGATGCTTCCGAAATTAAAAGGAATGCCAGGATAGCTGAGTTGCAGAACATACAACAGCGAATTCAGGCTTATCAGCAAAATGCCCGGCAGCAGGTTCAGCAGAAATATCAGGAATTGCTTGACCCGTTATATGCAAAAGCCATTACCGCGGTGGAAGAAGTTGCAAAGGAGCATGAGCTGATGTATGTTTTTGATACGGGCTCCAACGTTATTTTATACAAATCAAACCAAAGTGTGGACTTACTTCCACTGGTAAAGAAGAAACTTGGCATTGGCCAATAATATGGAAACCGGCAGATGCCTGCATAAAAACTTAAGGAAGTTTTGGAATATAAACCATACATGAATATTTAACAATCACATACACATTAAGAATTAAAAAAGATCATGTTAAAAAGCCAATATTCACTTAAAACAAGAACTATGAAAAAACTACTCGTTGCTGTTTTTTTGCTAAGCAGCGTTGTGGCATTACATGCCCAGGAAGTCATTGAAAACCCACGGTATGGGATTTCTTCAAGCGGTAACGTTCGGTTGACCCGTGTCGAACTTAACGGTGAAGCCACCATTTTATCATTTCATGTAAAAATTCCGCAACACAATTGGGTGGCCATTCATGAGAAAAGCTACATTCAGCCTGTTGGTGACACCACCCGGCTTTATATTACCAAAGCCGAAGGAGCAGAAATTGAGACCCGCATTCAATGGGTTAAAGATAAGAGGGAAGAAATTTCCTACAGGTTGTTTTTTCCTCCGCTCAACAAAGAATTCTCCCGGATTGACTTTGGGGAGCCGGTGGCCAACAGCTGGAATATCTATGACATTGAGGTCAGGGAGATGCCAGATACTTCGCCTGTGCCACCAGTATTTCTCGGACATTGGTTTTCTGAAGAAGACGGCCAATGGACATTCAGCCTGCTGGATTCGTTGGCTATATATGATGGCAAAGCATGGAATTATGAAAATGTTTCATCTACTGGCAATGATTTTAAAATCATTTTGAAAAACGATGAAGGAAATTCCATGCTTCTTGGCCAGAAAGGCGGAGAAGCCTCTTTAATTGTGCATTCTGACAACAATGCTTCTGCCCGTTATTCTAAAAATGTAAAACTGCTGGATAAGATATCAGACCCTGGCCCTTTTAATGTGTCTTCATTAAATCGCGGGAAAGTTGTTTACAGCGGATGGATAAGAGGTTACTCCACCCGCCTGGGGGTTCAGACGGGCATGATGCGCTGGATGAACCGGCTGACAAATCAGCAGGAATCGTGTGTCGTGCCAATACAAAAGAATGGAAGTTTCTGTGTTGAGTTCAGCCTGAATTTTCCGCAGGAAATTACTGTGAGCCTTCCGTCGGGCAGTGAACGGGTGTTTTTCGAGCCCGGAAAACCACTTTTTCACCTTGCTAATACAGGGATTGAATCCTTGCCCTCGTTGTTTGCCGGAGAAAGTGCTGCAGTTAATTATGGGTTGTATAAAACCCGCGATGTGGGTGTACCTATGATGGAATTTATCAATCCAATACTTGGTATGTCAGATGCAGAATACATTGATTATGTTATGGAAACAAAGAAAAAGGAGCTGGAAAAGCTGGAGGATATAAACCGTAACGGCTCTTTGAGCGCCAAAGCTTATCAGATAAACAGGCTTGGCATCGACTACAGGGCAGTATATAATGCACTCAGGTTTAACGGGAATATGAACCTGGCAAAAATTTACGCCAACAGGGATTTGAAAAAAGAAGATCAATTACCCATGAGTTCAGTCGAATTTGATAAAAACCTGCTGCAAAAATTTAAAGATACACCGCTAAACGATGAGCTGGCAATCATCAGCAACGATTACTTCAATGCCATCCAGGCAATTGTTTACACCGATTTGAAGCGCCAGCAGTCGGCATACTACTATCAGCTGGCTGAGCTTGGGGCTGAACTTAAGCGGCAGGGGAAAAGCCTTACCGGTGAGGAAAATGATATGCTCGAATATATTAACCTGAATCTAAAGGACAGTTTTGATTACGAAAAGAGCATGTTGTTCAACCAGACATACCTGAAATTATTTCAAAAATTTACCCAAAAACATCAGGCCGAAATGCAGCAGGTTACAGCCAGATTACAGAAAGAAAATCTGAAAACCAATCTGGCTGCTATGGGAATGAGTGAGGTAAACCTTCCCCGGGAAATCATTGAGTCGCAAAGCTACATCACCCGGCTAATGAATGAAAACCAGGCACCCGATGAGGAAGAATACAGGAAAACAACCGAGTCGTTGCAGAACATAAGGATCAAGGAACTGGTAATGTCGGCTTACTACAGAAAAAAAGCGGAGATGGAAATAAAGGATAATGCATCGGTAGATGTGCCTGAAAAAGAAGGCGACCTGCTTTTTAATTCAATTATAAACCCGTACAAGGGAAAAGTAATCTATGTTGATTTCTGGGCTACGTGGTGCGGCCCGTGCCTTTCTGGAATCGAGCGCATCAAGCCATTGAAGGAAGAAATGGCCCAAAAAGACATTGTGTTCCTTTACATCACCAATCCGTCTTCGCCTGAAGCTGAATACAGGAAAAGGATTCCCGAAATCAAAGGGGAGCACGTCAGGGTTTCAAACGATGAGTGGAATTACCTGATTGAAAAGTTTAATATCTTTGGTATACCTCATTATGCTTTGGTTGATAAAACAGGCAAAATTGTAGATGCTCATATGATGCATATGGATAATGATATGCTTAAGGAGCGGTTGATGGAGCAACTGGAAAAACAATAATCCTTTCATGAAAATCTGCAAATGGAGATTAAAGCGATAATTGTTGATGATGAAATGCATGGAAGAGAGAACCTGGCAGTTATCTTGCGGAGTTACTGCCCCAATGTTAAAGTGCTGGGTGAAGCGGACTCTGTGGAAGGTGCAATGTCGTTGATCAGGAAACAGTCTCCCGATCTTCTTTTTCTTGATATTCAGATGCCGGGAGCAAATGGCTTTCAGCTGCTTGAGCACCTGCAGGATTACAGTTTCGAGGTTGTCTTTGTAACTGCTTACGACAATTATGCCATCAAAGCCATTCGCTTTTCCGCTGCCGATTATATCCTGAAGCCCATAAACCACCAGGAACTGGTAGCAGCCGTTGCCAAAGTTAGGGAGCGCATCGGGCTTAAACATGAAAATCAGCAGATAAAACAGCTGTATTATAATCTGAAACGGAAAGGCAGG
>OBJA01001709.1_pt1 | contig 14342 bp, 11 predicted proteins | sample 1519751 | NCBI WGS metagenome assembly OBJA01 (sample SAMEA3881238, study PRJEB22517) | soil metagenome | biome: lake sediment; feature: soda lake sediment; material: sediment, water from around vicinity | place: India | collected 2013-12-23 | depth 3 m | reverse complement strand
TTCACCAATCTGGCATTCCAATACCTGTACCTCTGGTCAACCGCACTCAGTTGGGAATGACATAAATTTCCACCCGCCGGTTTTGTGCGCGTCCTGCCGCTGTTTCATTGGTGGCAACAGGCTCCAGTTGACCACGCCCTTCTGTTGACAAACGATAGCGCCCCACCCCCCGATCCATCAGATAGTCGGCAACGGCGTTGGCCCGACGCAAAGAGAGTCGCAAGTTATAGTCAGGATTACCGACACTATCCGTGTGTCCGACAATGGCAATATCGGTCTGGGGATAACGGTTCATAATATCGGCAATCTTGTTGAGAGTTGAGTAGAAACCGGGCTTGACAACAGCAGAATCAAAATCAAAACCGACTTCACTGCTCATCGTTAACTTTAATATCTCATTTTGCTGGCGCTCGATTTCGATCTGATGTTGAGCGCGTTCTGTAGCAAGCTGCTGCTCAAACTCGGTCTGCTGCTTATCCATATAAGCCCCGACACCGGCCCCGAGGGCACCTCCGGCAACGCCACCGATTGCCGCACCTCGCCATGCACCACGGTTCTTGTCACTCTGATAGCCGATAATTGCACCGGAAACTGCTCCCAGCACGGCACCTATTCCAGCACCCTGCTTGGTGCGCTGATGAGTTGTGTTAGCCGCGCAACCGGCCAGTGAGACCGTCATAACGGCTATTATTGCCAACACCAATAATCGGTTTTTCATATGTGCTCTCCTTGCTGTATTTGATTATCACCTGACGCTATCAAGCTCCGCGATCCATTGTGTTTTCGTATTTTACCTGAATCAGTAATTACATGCACCTGACAAAAAAAAGGGAGGCCACAGGGCCTCCCAACAATACTGCATGATAAATAAAACCTGTAATTATTCGATACCGGCAGCTTTTTCGAGCATTGCTGTGGTAACAGATTTGGGACGCTCAAGGCCGTAACCCAGAGCACGGTCCCAGGTAATGTTGGCGAGGCAGCCCAGAGCACGACCGATACCGAACAGAACCGTGTAGAACTCATACTGGGTCACACCATAATACCACTGGATAACGCCGGACTGAGAATCAACATTCGGCCAGGGGTTCTTGGCTTTTCCGTGTTCTGTCAACACGCCCGGTGCCACTTCGTAAATCATGCTGATCAACTTGAACAAGGGATAGTCTTTGAGCCCTTCGGTTTTGAGGCAGAATTCACGCTGAACAGTGTAACGCGGATCGGTTTTACGCAGAACAGCATGGCCGTAACCGGGGATAACCTGACCACTGTTGAGGGTTGCCCACAAGGCTTCTTTCAGTTTCTCTTCGGTCGGCACCTGGCCACCCAGTTGATTCATGAAGTTCTGGGTCCAGCGCAGCACTTCTTCGTTAGCCAGACCGTGCAGGGGACCAGCCAGACCATTGATACCGGCACTGTAGGCATAGTAGGCATCAGACAGAGCCGAGGCAACCAGGTGGGTAGTGTGAGCAGAGACGTTACCGGATTCATGGTCGGAATGGACAATGAAATACATCCGGGCAACATCATCATAAGGTGCAGGGATACCCATCATATGAGCAAAGTTTCCACCCATGTCGAGGCTCAGATCGGCATCGATGTGGGTATCGCCCATGTACTTCATGCGGTAGATATAGGCTCCGATGGGAGCAAGTTTAGCCATCAGGTTGTTGGCATCCTCGTACATATCTTCCCAGCAAGTCATCTTGTTGAACTTACCGGAGGAATAGGTGTTTGAGAACACCGAGTCACGCTGCATGGCAAGAATGGCTGAAGAGAACATGGCCATCGGATGGGAATCGCGAGGCAGAGCGCGCAATACATCGATAACGTATGCGGGGACCTGGGAACGCTTTTTCCAGTCTTCAACAACTTCAAGGGTCTGCTCCATGGTCGGCACATCGCCGGTCAACAGCATCCACCAGAAGGCCTCAACGTACGGATACTCACTACCCGGAACCTTGGGCAGAGCGGCGAAGGTCTCTGGAATATCCTTACCACGGAAACGGATCCCTTCCTGTGGATCAAGGTAAGAGATGTCAGTTACCAGACACTTGATGTCACGAGCACCACCGATCGCCTGACCGATTGTTACATCACCGAGTTTAACATCGCTGAATTCCTTAAGAAGGCGGGTAGTGCGGGGACGGTGCTCAGCGATTTTTTGCGCGAGTACTTGTTTGAGTGTGGACATACTCTCTCTCCTTTTTTAGTGTGTTAAAACAACTTATGATGCCCTTGGGGCCATGGAAAAAGCTTCCGTCATCCGGAAACACAGCGACTTGCAACTTGAACACAAACGGAGCGTGTATTGATCTACGGTATGAAAATACGTGGGAAACTGAAAACCTGCGAAATGACAAACAACACCTGAAACCAGCTATATGTCTGAATTTCCCAAATGATGTTCTAGCAACTTGCTACCCTATTGTCAAGTCGTAAATTGTATGCAGTATCCAAAGAAGCTAACCGCGTAATTTGCCGGGGTTTTGGTGCAATTTCAGTATTTTTTTCTTTGCGTCGATTACGGGCGGTGATAGTATCAGCGCAAATTTATGCTAAGAAAATCACTCTCGATACAATCTCTTGCCCTGACAAGTCCGATCATTCTCGCTCCCATGGCCGGGATTTCCAATCTTCCTTACCGACGGGTCATGAAGACCTGCGGGGCTGGGCTGGTCTTCACTGAGATGATCAGCGCCAATGGCCTGATCCGCGACGGGGCAAAAACACGTCAGTTACTTGCCTCCCATCCAGACGAATTTCCCCTTGGAGTCCAGCTATTTGGAAGCGATCCCGCCGTGCTCTCCGAAGCGGTTGTGCGGCTCGAGCACTCTCCCTCGCTCCTCGATCTGAACATGGGTTGTCCAGTAAAAAAAGTCATCCGCAGTGGCTCCGGCAGCGCCCTTTTACGTGATCCCCTCCTGATTGCCACCATCATAAAGGCGGTCCGCACGCGCTTTACCGGACCCCTGACGATAAAGATTCGCTCCGGATGGGATACCAGCAGCCTCAATTTCCTGGACATCGGCCACATTGCCCAGGAAGAGGGAGTTGATGCGATCACCCTGCATCCACGCACCCGCTGCCAGGGCTTTTCCGGTCGAGCAAACTGGGAACACGTACGCAGGCTGAAGGAAAGCCTGAATATACCAGTGTTTGGAAGTGGTGACGTTACAACGGCGGAAGATGGTATCAGGATGCTCTTACAAACCGGCTGCGATGGACTGATGATTGGACGGGGCGGATACGGCAATCCCTGGCTGATTCATCAACTTAACGCCGCGCTGGACGGAAAAGAGACGGTTCCACCTGCCCCTGATGACAAACTGAACATGGTGATGTTTCATATCAATCTCCATCGTGAACAGTTTGGTGACAACAAGACCCTTCTTGAAATGCGTAAACACCTGTGCTGGTATGCTCGTGGCATGAAAGACGCTGCACTCTTTCGCTCACAGATTCAAACCTGCGGAGATCTGCGTGAACTCATTTTTCTAACCGAGAGTTTTTTCCTTCAGGGCCCCTGCTTATGAACACTAAAAGACGCTTGACCCTGGATGATTACGTTGCCATCATCGATAATATTGGTGACGCCGTCATTGCCGTCAACCAGAGCGGCACTATTACCCTCTTCAATCCGGCAGCTCAAACATTTACCGGCATGTCGGAAAAACAGGTCCTTGGAAAGTCTTTTTTTGAATGTTTCAAGAACCAGCAGAGCCTTTGTGACTTGACCAGAACGGCTCTTGATCAGGGACGCTCCCTGTCAGACCATGAAACTGTGGTCTTCGAGTCTTCCAGACATCGCCGCCGCCAGGTTGGTGCCGGAGCATCGCCCATTTTTTCATCCTCAGCAAGCCAGCAGGGGGCCATTGTCATCATGCACGATCTGACCCAGGTCAGATCACTGGAAGAGGCGGTTCGACATGCTGACCGCCTTACCATGGTTGGAACCATGGCAGCCGGTCTGGCTCACGAAATCAAGAATCCTCTCGGAGGGATAAAGGGTTCAGCCCAGCTTTTGCAAATGGAGCTTGATGACAACCCGGAACTGCAGGAATATACCGGTTTGATCATTCGTGAAACCGAGCGTATCAACCGGATTATTGAAGAATTGCTCGACTTGTCTGCACCACGACGCAGTCGCCTTGAATGCGTCAATATCAATCGACTGATCGATGAAGTTATCTCACTTCACCGCCACAATATTGCAACACGTGACATTCAGTTCAGGCTTCTACTCGACCCCAGCATTCCACCGTTGCGCGGAGACAGCGACCTGCTTAAACAACTTTTTTTGAATCTTCTTAAAAATGCCTGGGAAGCCTCGCCGAACAATGCCGAGATAATCATTGAAACCAGAATTGATGCCGAATATTATCTCAGTGTTGAAGGATCCCGTCCAACCCCATTGGTTCAGATCCGTATCAGCGACCAGGGACCTGGCCTCTCCCGCGCAGAAATTGAACAGGTGTTCACGCCCTTCTATACGACCAAGGATGGCGGCAGCGGCCTGGGACTGCCGATCTGTCAGAAAATTGTTACCGACCATGGCGGTCTGCTGCGCTTTACCGAAGGCTCCGGCGGCGGCACAATGGCTACTGTATCCTTACCGTTGACACGCCCCGACAGTATAACGAAATGATATTGAGGTAAGTTGTTATGGCAATTTCACACATTCTCGTCGCTGATGATGAGGAAAGCATCCGCTGGGTACTTTCCAAGGCTCTGAAAAAACAAGGCTATGAGGTCGACACAGCAGAAGACGGTATTCAGGCCCGTGACATGGCACAAAAACGCTGCTATGACCTGGTGATTCTCGACATTAAAATGCCGGGAATGAACGGACTTGACGTACTGAAATTCATCCGTGAAGAAAGGCCGCAGACCCTGGTCGTCATCATGACAGCCGAAGCAACCATGGAACATGCCGTCACCGCCATGAAAAATGGGGCCTACGATTACCTGACCAAACCCTTCGATCTGACTGCTCTGGATGCCATTATTATCAAGGCAACAAATGCCGCAGCCGTTACTGAACAGATTGATCAGCTCAAAACCGAAATTCAGAGCCAGTACAATTTTGATCGCACCATCATCGGCAACAGTCAGGCCATGCAGGCAGTCTACAAGACTCTCGGTCGTGTCGCCGGTTCCGACGTTACCGTCCTGATTACCGGAGAGAGCGGTACCGGCAAAGAATTGATCGCTCGCGCTATCCACATGAACAGTGCCCGCCTGGGTAAGCCGTTTATTGCCCTTAACTGCGCCGCCATTCCCCGTGAATTGCTCGAAAATGAGCTTTTTGGCCATGAAAGAGGGGCCTTTACCGGCGCGACAGAACGCAAGGCCGGTAAATTTGAGCAGGCAGAGGGGGGGACCCTGTTTCTGGACGAAATCGGCGATATGCCCCTGGAGCTTCAGGCCAAGCTGCTACGGGTACTGCAGGAAAAGGAAATCACCCGGACCGGCGGTCATCAGACCCTCAAGGTCAATGTCCGCATCGTCGCGGCAACCAACCAGAACATGGCTGAGCAGGTGGAAAACAAGAGCTTTCGTGAGGATCTTTACTATCGCCTCAATGTCGTTCCCATTCTACTACCGGCACTTCGTGACCGTCGTGAAGACATCCCGATGCTGGTCGATTTTTTTCTGCAGAAAGCACGGCAGGACTTCGGCATCGACACCATCGAATGCAGCCAGGAAGCTCTCGATCTGCTCAAAAGCCACCCCTGGCCCGGCAATGTTCGCGAGCTGGAGAACACCATCAAACGTGCTACGCTCTTGTGTCCCAACCATGTCCTGACCCCGGCCGATTTTCCTGATCTGTGTGGAAAAACGCCGACCGGTCTTCACGAAGACTCCCTTGAGGGGCTGGTTTGCCGCAAACTTGAAAGTTCCCTGGCCCAGATGGACCTGACGGAGATGGACAACCTTTATGAGATGGTGCTGCATCAGATCGAGCGGCCACTGATCAACATTGTCCTGCATAAAACCCGCTGTAATCAGGTAAGAGCCGCAGAGATTCTCGGCATCAACCGTAACACCCTGCGCAAGAAGATCAACGCCCTGGGTATCGATGTCAAGCGTAACAATAGTGATTGATCAGTAGCCTTCTTCGCGACGCGCCTGATTTTCAAACCGGGTGTACTCACCACGGAAGGTCAGGTGAACAGTCCCGATGGGGCCATTACGCTGCTTGCCGACAACGATCTCGGCGTCCTTTTCATGCTCTTTTTCACAGGTTTTCTCGCGACTTTTGCAATCTTCGCAATACACCGTTTCGCGATAAATAAACATGATGACATCGGCATCCTGCTCAATGGCACCCGACTCCCGCAAATCTGCCATCACCGGGCGCTTGTCGGTACGGCTTTCCAATGATCGGTTAAGCTGCGAGAGAGCAACCACCGGAACCGACAATTCCTTGGCCAGAGCTTTTAATGAACGGGAGATTTCAGAAATCTCCTGTTGCCGGCTCTCCGGGTTGCTGCCGCGCATCAACTGCAGATAGTCGACAACAATCAACCCCAGCCCATGTTCTGCCTTGAGGCGCCGGGCTTTGGAGCGTAGTTCAAGGACTGAAATGGCCGGAGTATCGTCGATAAACATCTGGGTCTCACTGAGTTGGCCGGCAGCCATTGTCAGCTTGGGCCAGTCCGACTCACCCAGGTGTCCGGTGCGCAAACGTCCGGCATCAACCTTGGCCAGGGAGCAGAGCATCCGCTGGACCAGCTGTTCCTTGCTCATTTCCAGGGAAAAGATAACTGCCGGGACCGGCTTGTCAACGTGGGTTGTGGCGTACTCAATGAGATTCAGAGCGAATGCGGTTTTTCCCATTGAGGGACGGGCGGCAATGATAATCAGGTCACTGGGCTGCAATCCGGCCGTCATTTTGTCCAGATCAAGGTAACCGGTCGGCACGCCGGTGACTAGCTCTTTACGTTCATACAGCTTTTCAATCGTACGGAAAGTATCTTTCAGGATATCCCGAACCGGATAGTAGGAAGGTCGGGTCCGATTCTCGGAAATCTCGAATATCGCCTTTTCAGCCTGATCGAGAATTTCCTCCATGTTGCCGCCATCATACCCTTGTGTTGCAATATCAGTGGAGACTTCAATCAACTTGCGAGCAACGGCCTTTTCCTTTACCAGTTTGCAATAGTAGGAAATGTTGGCTGCCGTCGGCACGTAGTCAACCAGGGTTGCCAGATAACTGCTTCCACCGGCATCATCAAGCTCCTGACGCGACTTCAACTCCGCCGTCAAAGTCACCAGATCAGCAGGCTCATTACGATCAGACAAACGGATCAGCGCGTTGAATATCTTGCGATGGCTCTCGCGGTAAAAATCGCTCGGCGTCAAGAGTTCCAATGCGCGATTCAGGGCTTCATTCTCGAGCAGAACACCGCCGAGCACCGACATCTCGGCCTCAAGATTCTGTGGCGGCAAACGCTGTGATGATGGATGGGACATAGATTCTTCTCCAGGCAACTGATTTGACGCCGGAACGATAGCAGGAAAAAGACTTTATACAAAACAAAAAAGGGTCCGTTACAGACCCCGACCAATGAGCAAAAACTGCCAGAGGTGGAATGCGGACCCTACTGAAAAAACATAGCGGCAGATGCTACGGGGCTCGACGCCACCGCAACAAGGGCCACTAAAGAACGCAAAGAGGTGGAGTCCCCAGACTGCGGCGCTTTCGAACTCGTTTGTCATGGTACATCAGATCGTCTGCCTTACGCATTGTTTCCGCCAGGCTGGTTTCCAGCCCTTCAGTTGTAGCAACTCCGATGGAGATCCCCAGGGGAGCATCCTCACGCCCTTCGTTATAGCGGTCAACTGCCTGTTGGATACGCATGGCAACAGCCTGGCCGGTCTGTTTGTCGGTAGCGGGCATCAAGGCGACAAATTCATCACCACCAACACGGGCAAGAATGTCTTCTTTGCGCAGGCACTTGCGCATCAGATCAGAAGCTGCGGTAAGCAATTCATCACCTTTTTTATGCCCGAAACTGTCGTTGGCCATCTTCAGCCCATCGAGGTCGGCAGCAATAATTGTCACCGGGTAACCGCGCCCACCTTCAAAACGCTCCATTTCGCTCTCAAGAAAAGCACGATTATAAAGATCGGTCAGTTTATCCCGCAGGCTTAAGTACTCCAGCTCCGCCTCGGTTTTTTTGCGCAGGGTAATGTCAGTGTTGCTGCTGCGAATGCCGATAAACTCTCCCTGCTTGTCATAAACCGGCAGGCAGACATGCTCAATCCACCTGGAAATTCCCTGTTTGGTAACAATACGGTATTGAACCCCACCGGGATTTTTCTGCTGAGCGGCATCATGAAAATGGGTCAGCCATTTTTCCACATCTTCAGTATGAATCATTTTCCTGATCAAGTCCGGATCAGCAATCAACTCACTTTCTGAATAGCCGGTTATCTTCTCACAGGCCGGTGAGGTATAGACAATTTTTCCCTGCGGCGTTTGCCAAAGAATCCAGTCTGTTGCTACATCTGAAAGGGTTTTAAACAGCTCTCTGCTCTGTTCAAGGTCTTTCCTGCCGGCCAACAGAGACTGACGCATGGTTTCCATTGTTGTCGCCAGCAAACCAATTTCATCTGTTGTCTCTATTTCTATCGGCTGGTCAAGGTTGCCATCTGCAAAGGTTCGCGCCTTTGCCACCAGGTATTTCAAAGGTTTAAGAAAAAAACGAATCAGGGCAGCAAAGACCAGAAATCCGACACCAACCATCAACAAACCATAGAGAATACTGGTATTGCGCTGCGACATCGCCAAGCCAAGGATTTCCGAGTTGTCGTGAATGCGCTTGACGTGAAAATTCACGTTACCGCTGTAATCCATTAATGGAAGCACCTGGACAAGCTCATGACCAGCACGCAATAACAGATTTTGATTGTTATTCAGGACAACCAAATCATCCTCAGAAAGCATGATGGTACATTCCCGCGCTGCAGTTCCGGCAATGTTTCGTTGCACACCATCTTTGTGTGAACAAAGAAACCACTCCCCGAATACTGCCCGCTTCCAGATATTGAGGATGCGCTCCTCAAGATACATCCCCAGCTCAATAGCACCGATGTACTCACCCTGATGAAAAACCGGCTCGATATGACGCAGGGCATAGCCATCATCTCCCTCTTCCCAACCGATAGCGGGCTGTCTTGTCCGGTTCACCACAGCTACCATCGGTCGCGTCTCGGTCAGATCATCACCATAAAACTCGGGACGCTGAGCACGGAAGAATGTTCGATTATCCGGCAAATGAAATTGATAAATATCAATATCTGAACGGCGTAACTGTTCCACCGCCGACAAGGAAATCAGGGCAAGTTCCTGGCGATCACGGCGGGCAAAGGCAGAGACAAGATGCTCGTTAAGGATCATCTGACCGATGGAAGCATTGAGTATCTGGCGATTGACATAAAAACGCCGTGGAACCACATCGATGGCCATCTGAGCAGTTTCCTGTTCCTTTTCGGCAATGATCATATTGGTATCCAGCTGCGATTTGACAACAATAAACCCCAGCAACAACAAGGATACAACACCAAGACATGCAATCATCTTGGTGAACAGGTGGGTTTTGTTGATCGGCTCGAACTTCATTACCAATGACTCCGTGTTGTTACAGTCTGCGTTGCGGACATGGGGTCGATATGGGATCTTGTCATAAATCTATTGCAATACCTCTGTGCAAGTGGAAATTCATGGTGAGCCAACTGTCCACTAACGCAGGTAATGAACACTTTTCGACCTCATTCTTCTGTGCTTAAAGGCTGCAAGCTGCCCCTCGAAAGATCGATTTTACGATAAAAACAACTTGTACGGGCCTGTCCCGATTGGGGATCTTTGGTATGGCAAGCACCACCACCCTGGGGTTCAACCCGGTAAATCAAAGCGTCTTGATCACAATCAGTATAAATAGCAACAACTTTCAGGTAATCACCGGAGGTTTCGCCTTTGGTCCAGAGTTCATTGCGCGAGGTTGACCAGAAAGTTGCCAATCCTTTTGCCAAGGTAGCCTCCAGCGCCTCCCGGTTAACGTAGCCGAGCATCAGAATCTGCCCGTTGTCAGCATTCTGGACAACAGCAGGGACAAAACCTCCCCGCTTGGCAAAATCAATCAGCAGTTCCTTTCCCTCTTCGAGGACCTTTTTATCCACAAGCTTCTCCTTTTGTCATGCAGGTCCAATATAACAGCAAACGGGTGGGGAGAAAATCAACCTATATCCAGAAGCTTATGCAAACCCTGCCAGCCATATTAAAAAACGCTCAATTTTTCGATATTGCCAATTCCACGTTGAAATTTCAACAATACTTTTATTAAAAAAGCACACAAAAAATCGTTACTTCTGCATAAAAAAAGGAGCCGGGATAAAAGTCCCGGCCCCCTGGAGGGTTCATTCTCTGCCGTCGACCCCGAAACCCTGTCCGTGGCCCTGGCTAGAGAAGTTCACAGATCAGTTGCCGGCCATAATCGCGGCAACATCACCGGCGACATCACCAATCGGCTTGATGTCGAAGTTTTCTACCAGTACTTTGGCAACATTCGGCGACAAAAACGCCGGCAATGTCGGTCCTAAGCGGATATGCTTGACCCCCAGAGCGAGCAAGGCCAGCAGTACCACAACCGCTTTCTGCTCATACCAGGCGATATCGTAGGAAATGGGCAGGTCATTGATATCCTCCAGCCCGAAGACCTCTTTCAGTTTTAAAGCAATGTAGGCCAGGGAGTAGGAATCGTTGCACTGACCGGCGTCCAGCACCCGCGGAATGCCGCCGATATCGCCAAGGTTGAGCTTGTTGTAACGGTACTTGGCACACCCGGCGGTGAGGATAACGGTATCATTGGGCAGGGCTTCGGCCACTTCGGTAAAGTAGCTGCGCCCGGTCTGGCGACCGTCACATCCGGCCATCACCACAAAGCGCTTGAGGGCACCGGATTTGACGGCATCAATCACTTTATCAGCCAGGGCCAACACCTGGGCGTGGGCAAAGCCGCCGACAATGGTACCGGTCTCGATCTCTGTTGGAGCAGCACAGGTTTTGGCTTTGGCAATAATGGCGGAAAAATCTTTAACGCCCCCCTCGGGCCGATCAGCGATGTGGGCAGCTCCCGGCCAGCCGGCCATTCCGGTGGTATAGATACGATCTTTGTAGGCTTCCTTGACCGGGGTAATACAGTTGGTGGTCATCAGGATCGGACCGTTAAATGAAGTAAATTCCTTGTCCTGCTGCCACCAGGCATTCCCGTAGTTGCCGACAAAATGATCATATTTCTTAAAGGCCGGATAGTAGTTGGCCGGCAGCATTTCGCTGTGGGTATAGACGTCGACACCGGTGCCTGCGGTCTGCTTGAGGAGTTCTTCCATGTCTTTGAGATCATGCCCGGAAATGAGGATGCCGGGGTTGTTACGCACCCCGATATTCACCGAAGTGATTTCCGGATTACCATAGCTCGAGGTATTCGCTTCGTCGAGGAGGGCCATGGTGGTCACAGCCACTTCACCACACTTGAGAACCTGGCCGACCATCTCGTCAACCGTCAGCTCGCGGGTGGTGGAAGCCAGGGCGGCAACCATATAATCGTAAATTTCCGATTTCTGATAGCCAAGAACGGCGGCATGATCGGCATAAGCGGCCATCCCCTTGAGACCGTAGATCAACAGCTCGCGCAGGGAACGGACATCTTCATTGGCCTGCGACAACACCCCGACTTCAGCAGCTTTGGCAGCATAACTGCTCTCGGCATCATTCCAGTTGACCACATCAAGATCACTGCTGAATCCGATGGCCAGCTTGAGGGCATTACGTTTGGAAATAGTCGCTTTAATCAGATCGACAAAGCGATTATTGTCAAAGTTGGCGTTGGTGATCGTTGCAAACAGGGCCTGACAGATAAACAAACCAATGGAATCGTCCAGTTTATTTTGTTTTTTGGCTTCCTCGGCGACAACCGCCAGCCCTTTAAGGTTATAAACCAACAGATCCTGCAAACCGGCGGTATCCTCTTTCTTGCCGCAAACTCCGGCGATGGTACAACCGGTTCCTTTGGCCGCTTCCTGACACTGAAAACAGAACATACTCATGACTTCACTCCTTTGTGGGGGTTATAGGTTGTGCTTCAAGCTCTTCCCTGGCGGCAACAATGCCGCAACCCAAGCGAAAAAAAATTGATACAGATCAAATCCTGGCAGAAAAAATAATTATTATTCTTGACCTGTATCAATTTACTCCTTTCCCCTTCCCGCTATACTCGCCTCACATCAACAAAGGAGAGCACCCAATGACTACGCAACTTGATAAAAATATGACCATCAAAGATATTCTGGCACAGTGGCCGGAAACCCTCGATGTCTTTATCGCCAACGGCTTTGACAATTTTCGCGATGAAAAACAACGCAATGCCGTTGCTCCGTTTTTAACACTGGAGCGGGCCGTGCAGATGAAAAATTATGACCTCGATAATTTCATGACCCTGCTTCACGACCAGATCGCCCTGAACAGCCATCAGGCCGACATCACCATGAAAAAAACCGAGCACAGTAATGGTGACGTCAGGGTTGCCGGACTCCTCCCCTGCCCGGTGCGCCTGCCCCTCCTGGAGAGCTTCGATGCCTTTATCGAGTCCTATACCCGGGAAACCGGTCGACGGGTCAGCTATAAACTGGAAGCGGCGGCGGTGGGCGCGGACTGGATCGCTGAACACATCAGCGGCATTGAAGACCCCGATCATTTGCCCGACATCTTTGTCTCTGCCGGTTTTGAAACCTTTTTCGACCATAAAACCATTGGCCGTTTCAAAAACCAGGGGATCTTTACCGACATCTGTACAACGAGGGTCAATCGTGATTTTGCTCACCTGGATATGCGTGACCCCAAGGGGGATTACTCAATTATAGCCGCTGTTGCCGCCGTTTTTATGATTAATCACGATGTCCGTGGTGATCTGCCGATTCCGCGGCGCTGGAGCGATCTTCTCGAGCCGGAATTCGCCCAGCAGGTCGCCCTGCCCGTCGGCGATTTTGACCTGTTCAACGCTATCCTCCTGGCAATCCACAAGGAATTCGGTGAAGAGGGGGTAAAAAAGCTGGGCCGCTGCATGCTCAAATCAATGCATCCATCGCAGATGGTAAAAAACGCCAAACGGGTAACCGAAGCGAAACCCTATGTCACGATCATGCCCTACTTTTTCACCAAAATGGCGCGCATGGTCCCCGGCCTTGAAATCATCTGGCCCGATGATGGCGCGGTTGTCAGCCCGGTCTTCATGCTGTCCAAGCGTTCGAGCCTTGACAAAACCCGCCCGATTGCCGAATTTTTCAACAGTCGCGCCGTCGGGGAAATTCTCTCCCACAAAGGGCTGTTCCCCTCCCTGCATCCGGAGGTTGACAACAAACTTGAGGGCGACCACCCGTGGAAGTGGATCGGCTGGGATTATATTTACCAGCACGATATCGGAGCCCTGCTCCACCATACCAACAAGATTTTTGAAGATGCCCTCGGCATCAACTAAAGGAGCTCTCCATGCGCTTTCTAACCGTTTCCGGCCCGCCCTCCTCAGGCAAGACCTCTGTCATCCTGCGGGTCATCGAAGCCTTGCAGGCCCGCCAACACAAGATTGGTGTGGTCAAGTTCGACTGTCTCCTCACCGATGATGACGCCCTGTATGCCAAAAAAGGGGTTCTGGTCAAAAAGGGGCTCTCGGGGGCTTTGTGTCCCGATCATTATTTTGTCAGCAATATCGAAGCCTGCGTCACCTGGGGCAAGGAAAACGACTGCAACTACCTGATCAGCGAAAGTGCCGGACTTTGCAATCGCTGTTCCCCCCACATCAACGACATCACAGCAATCTGCGTCATCGACAATTTGAGCGGTGTCAACACCCCGCGCAAAATCGGCCCGATGCTCAAATCCGCCGATATCGTTGTTATCACCAAGGGTGACATCGTCTCACAAGCTGAGCGCGAGGTTTTTGCCGCCCGGGTCAAGCAGGTCAATCCCGGTGCGGTCATCATGAACATCAACGGCATTACCGGTCAGGGGGCCTTTGAGCTGACCAGCCTCTTTGAAACGGCGTCCGATATCGACACCCTCAAAGGCAAGACCCTGCGTTTCTCCATGCCTGCGGCCCTGTGCTCCTACTGCCTGGGGGAAACCCGTATCGGTGAAGAATATCAAACCGGCAATGTGCGCAAAATGACTCTGGAGGACAATCCATGAGATTGATCGATCTGTACCGACAGCCTTTGACGATCACCCTGGCAGAACATCCCTATATTGAGGATTTTCTCAGTTCTTTCGGTCTGACCGTATC
>OBJA01001708.1_pt1 | contig 14344 bp, 11 predicted proteins | sample 1519751 | NCBI WGS metagenome assembly OBJA01 (sample SAMEA3881238, study PRJEB22517) | soil metagenome | biome: lake sediment; feature: soda lake sediment; material: sediment, water from around vicinity | place: India | collected 2013-12-23 | depth 3 m | reverse complement strand
GGTGATGACCAGGGCACTCTCCGGGTCTTTCCCGGCATCGCCCCCAATATTGCTCCAGGCCTGAACGAGATCGGCCTCATGCTGCCCGCCTCCCCCCTGCACAACCTGTTACTGCAGGACTTTGGCGGCCCGCTGGTGGCCACCTCCGGCAATCCCAGCGGCGAGCCGGTGGTTTATCAAGAAACCGAGGCCGAGGCCTGCCTGGACTCGATCGCCGACGGCTTTTTGCACCACAACCGCCCGATCCACCAGCGCAGCGACGACCCGGTCTATCGCCCCATTGCCGGCAAGTTGCGTCCGCTGCGCATGGGCCGCGGCGATGCCCCGCTGGAGCTGAAGCTGCCTCGCCCCATCGCGCGCCCCACCCTGGCACTGGGCGGGCACATGAAAAATACCATCGCCCTGGCATGGGGAGAGCGTTGCGTGCTCTCGCCCCATATCGGTGAGCTGGATTCACCCCGCACCCTGCGGGAGTTGGCGCTCAGCATTGAGGCAATGCAACGGCTCTACGGGGTGCGTGCCGAACAGGCGGTGGCCGACGCCCACCCCGGCTACGGCTACTGGCCCTGGCTGCTAGATTCAGGATTGCCCCGGCAAACCGTTTATCACCACCACGCCCACGCCTCGGCGCTGTACGGGGAATATTCCCCGGAGCATGGCGATACGGACTGGCTGGTCTTTACCTGGGATGGTACCGGCTACGGCGCCGACAGCAGCCTATGGGGTGGCGAGGCCCTGCTCGGCAGGCCGGGAAACTGGCGGCGCTACTGCCGGATGCGCCCGCTACGCCTGCCCGGCGGCGACAGGGCCGCCCGTGAGCCGTGGCGCTGCGCGGCCGCATTGTGCTGGACGAGCGACCGGGATTTACCCCCGGCCAGTCGGCAGGCCCTCCAGGCCATTCACGGCGATCAGGCCGTGACGATACTCAAGGCAGCCTGGCAGTGCAGCCTCAACAGCCCGGCGAGCAGTTCGGTCGGGCGGCTATTCGATGCGGCCGCCTCGTTACTGGGACTGACGCAACAGTGCAGCTATGAAGGACAGGCAGCCATGCAGGTGGAGGCCACGGCCGATACCGGCAATAACATCGCCACCATCACGTTACCCTTGGCACGCCAACCGGATGGGCCTTGGGAATGGGACTGGCAGCCCCTGTTGCCCTATTTGCTGGACAACACCGCCCCCCCCAGCGAACGAGCCCGCTGCCTTCACCACAGCTTGGCCCGATGCCTGCTTGAGCAGGCCATCCAGGCACGCCGGGAACACGGCATCGAATGGATCGGATTGAGTGGCGGGGTCTTTCAGAACCGCTTGCTGAGTGAAACAGCCCTGGCCCTGCTGGAGAAGGAAGGATTTTGCGTCAGACTGCACCAGCAAACCCCCTGTAATGACGCCGGATTAGCATGGGGGCAGATCATTGAAGCCGGGGCGTGTCAAGATTGAATAGCACCCGCCAGAATGCTATAAGGTATATATTAAATAATTATTATAAACAGTAAGTCATCTCATTGAGGAATAAGTCGCCGGGACAAGGCGCAAGGCCTGTTAAAGCGCTACGTAAACGCACGGGCTTTATTATAACGAGATAGGCTCTACCACAGAGACAGGAGTCGGGTATGCCGAAGCCATCGGCCCCACAGCGTAGCATTCTCTATGCTATCGCACTGGTTGTATGCATTATGCTGGCGATCAGCATAACGGGCTTTTATCGTATCCACCTGCTGGCTTCCGAACTGGATCACATCATCGAACAGCAGGAGGCCCAGGCGGCACAGATGTATCTGATGCGCCAGGCTGCCCAGGAGCGCTCACTGCACCTGCAATCCATGTTGATCACCCGCGATCCCTTCATTGTCGATGAGTTGACCATCGAGATGTGGGCAGCCAGCAACCGCTATATCGAATCACGCAGCACCCTGCTGTCGCTGCAACTGGGCGAACAGGAACACAGCCTGCTAACCAGCCAGCAGGAGCACACCCGCCACACCGCCAGCCTGCACAATCAGATCCTCAATCTGCTGCGCGAGGGCGACTATGAAGCCGCTTCCCAAATCATGCTGGAAGAGGCCCTGCCCAGCCAACGCCGGGCCATGGCCTTGATGGATGAATTTGTCGCCCTGAAACGTCAGCAAAATCTGGATACCCTGCAAGAGACCACCCAGACAATCCGCCAAACCTATACCTTCATGCTGCTGCTGGGGGTGCTGGGGATCCTGCTAAGTATCGCCATTGCGCTGGGTGTCAGCCGGCGCATCGCCCGAGAAATTCACCGCCGCCAGCGCACCGAACAGGAGTTGCGCGAATTCCAGCATGTCCTGGAACAACGGGTACAGGAACGCACCCAGGCGCTGGAGGAAACCAACCAGAAACTACGCCACGAGATCGACGAGCGCATCACTATCCAGCATGAACTGGTGCATCTGGCCAACCACGATCCACTGACCCAACTACCCAATCGTGCCTATTTTTCCGAACAACTGGATATCGTGCTGCACCATGCTCGCCGCCACCAGCACATTGTGGGATTGCTGTTTCTCGACCTGGACGGATTTAAGGCGATTAACGACAACCACGGCCACCATGTTGGCGATCAGGCCCTGATCGAGGTGGCCGGCCGAATGAGCCAGGCACTGCGCCGTGAGGATATGGTGGCGCGCATGGGCGGGGATGAGTTTACCGTGCTGCTCTGTGAGATCGCCCAACCCGAAGATGCCACGATGGTGGCGCAGAAGCTCCTCGAAGAAATCAGCAAGCCGCTGGTGATTGGCTCGCACATCTGCCACCTGGGCGCCAGCATCGGGATCGCCATCTTCCCCTATAATGCCGAGGATACGGATACCCTGCTCAGTCTGGCCGACGATGCGATGTATGCCGCCAAGGAATCAGGCAAAAACAGCTGGTGCGTCAGTGCCAGTTGCGCAGTCACGCCAGCCGGTAAGCGCATCACGCCATCCTGATTGCCACGTTTCATAAAAAAGACAAAAAAAAGCCCGCAGGGGATGCGGGCTACTCCAAGAGGGTACTACCACAGAAAAACGTCAGTTCGTTGCGTGTTTCGATGGTAGAGAGTATCGGTCAGAAACAGCGGCTTTGCCATTGGGACGATTACTCAAGGCTGTCAGGGTTTACCCTGAGACTTGTCCAGTTCCAGCCAGATCCGCACCAGTGCCGACACCGAACCGGCCTCCAGTTTTTCCATAACCCGGGCACGGTGCGATTCCACTGTCTTCAGACTGACTCCCAGGCGCGAGGCGATCACCTTGTTGGGCAGCCCGGCCACCACCTCCTGCATCACCTCGCGCTCGCGTGGCGTCAGCGTTGCCATGCGCTCGCGCCAGGCCTGCAACTGAAGCAGATCGGATTGCTGGCGGCGGTTCAGGTCGATCGCCCGCTGTACGATATCCAGCAAGGACTGGTCGTTAAACGGTTTTTCGATAAAATCGAAGGCACCCGCCTTCAGGGCACGCACCGCCATCGGCACATCAGCATGGCCGGATATCATGATGATGGGCAGAGCAAAGCCGCGTTGCTGCAAGACCTCCTGCAACTCCAGCCCACTCATACCCGGCATACGGATATCCAGGATCAGGCAGCCGAAGCGGATCGCCAGCGAATCATTGAGCAAGGCGCTGGCTGAACCGAAGCAGCGTGTCTCCAGGCCTACCGAGCGCATCAGCCAGGAGAGAGAATCACGCACCGCTTCATCATCATCGACAATCATCACCACCGGAGTATTCGCTGTCTCAACCATGACGTTGCTCCAACCGCATCAAGATACGAAATGAGGCGCCTGACTCGCCGGGCTTGTCCACCACCAGACGTCCACCATGCGCCTCAATAATCCCCCGGCTGATCGAAAGCCCCAGCCCCAGCCCCTTGCGTTTGGTGGTGACAAAGGGCTCGAACAGGCGCTGGCGGATCGACCCATCGATGCCATGACCATTATCCTGCACCGCAACCTCCAGTTCATCGGCCTGCCGACGGGTCGTGATGGTGAGGATCCGCTGGGCCGGCTCGGTATCCTGCATCGCCTCCATCGCATTACGCGCCAGGTTCAGCAGCACCTGTTCCAATTGGATATCATGCACCCATACCTGCGGCAGGTCATCACCCAGTTGCAAATCCAGCCGGATCTTGCTGCGTTGCAATTCCGGCTTCAGGAAATCCGCCACCTCGTGCACCAAATGGTTGATCGCCACCAGACGGCGCTCCGGCTCTTCCTTGCGCACCAGGCGCCGTAATTGGCGGATGATCTCACCAGCCCGCTCGGCCTGCACCGCAACACGCTCCATCACCTCAATCAATTGCCCCCGATCCACCTCCTGACTACCCTGCAGGAGACGGATCGAACCACGGGTATAATTGCTGATCGCCGAAAGGGGCTGGTTCAGCTCATGGGCGATCCCGGAGGCCATCTCACCCATAGTGCTCAGGCGGGCCACATGGGCCAGTTCATTCTGATGCTGGCGCGCCTCCTCTGCCGCCTGCTTGCGCACCGAGATGTCACGAAACACCACCACCGCACCGATCACCTTGCCATCGTCATCCTGCTGGGGGTTGCAGGAATACTCCACCGGGATACTGCTGCCATCCTTGCACCAGAAGACATCCTCATCCACATAGCGCACCTGGTTATCGCGAAAGGCATGGTAAACCGGACAATCCTCGGCTGGATAGTGATTGCCGTCGGGGCGGGTGTGGTGCAACACGGTATGCTGATTCTTGCCGATCAAATCCTCGCTGCGCCAGCCGGTGATCCGCTCCATGGCACGATTGACAAAGGTGGTGTTGCCGCGGGTGTCGACCCCGAACACACCCTCCATCAGTGAGTCCAGGATCAGCGCGTGTTGCTGTTCCAGGCGTTGTTTGGCATGGGACAATTGCTGATTCAGGCGCCACACCCAGGTGGTCATGCCGCCCATGCTGAGCAACAGCAACAAACCGCCCAGCAACCATCCCCAGTAGTAACGCCAGACATCCAGCAGGGTCAGGTGCAGGCCCTCCTCGTACGGGGGCAGCATCAACTCCTTGAGCAGGTCGTGTACCGGCTGGTAGTCCAGCGGAATGCTCCAGCCCGCATAGTTGCCCTGGCGGGCCGCCGGATGGTGTATCGGCATTTCCGCCAGCAGCACGGCTACCTGGCCCGCCAGTTCATTGGAGGTATGTTGCACCTTGCTGAACGGCCATTCTGGATAGAGACGGGTACTGTGTACCAGCGGGAAACCGGGGGTTCGCCGGGCGTTGATGATGCGAAATTCGTGCATCGCAATAACGCCATCACTTTGCATCCGTTCCAGGATATCGGTGCGCACCGTACCGGCATCCACCCGCCCCTCGCGCACCGCCATCACCACCTGATCGTGGGTACCGACAAAGCTTAAATCCTTGAGATGCTGGCCCGGGTTAATCCCCTGCGCCTTGAATTCACGCACCGCCATCATGTAGCCACCCAGCGAGGTCTCGCTGACAGCCATCAGGTGGGCGCCACGCAGATCGGCTAGGCTATTCAGGTCATAGCGCTCGGCCCGGGTGAAGATCACCCCGCCAAAGACGTTATAGCCCTCGTCACCAAGACGGTTGCGCATCGTGGCAATGCGCGAAACGCGGTGGTTGACCTCTAGATTCACATAGATCGCCGGGTTAACCAGAATGAAATCCACATCCCCGTTGGCCACCGCCCGATCGATTTGGGAAAAATCCAGGGGCTGGATGTAAAAATGGTAGTGGGGCAGGGCCTGGCTCAGATACTCAGCCGTCGGCACCCAGTAGCGCAAGGTGGTCTCGTCCCCGCGGTGGCTCAACACTCCGATTGCCACTGGCTGGCGGGCCAGCAGATCCCCGCTCAGCAACAACAGCATCAAAAGCAGGACAGTCCTCATGGCTACTGACCGTTAACCTCGTCGCCAGGTCGTGCCCTGTGAACCGTCCTCCAGTACCACCCCCTCGGCCTTGAGCTGATCGCGGATCCGATCGGATTCAGCCCAGTTTTTTTCCTGGCGGGCCTGCAGGCGCAACTTGATCAATGCATCGATCTCCGCCTCGCTCAACGCCCCTCCCTGTGCGCCCCCCTTCAGGAAGGCCTCCGGATCCTGTTGCAGCAGCCCCAGCAAACCACCCAGTTCGCGCAATTCACCCGCCAGACTCACAGCCCGATCGGGTTCATCCTGGCGGCTACGATTGATCTCATGGGCCAGCTCGAACAGCACCGCAACAGCATCCGGAGTGGCGAAATCATCATCCATCGCGTTCAGGAAGCGCTCGCTATACGGGCTCTCCACCACCCCACCGGAACTCGCCTCAAGCCCGCGCAGCGCGTTGTACAGGCTGGTCAGGGCAGACTTGGCATTGTCCAGGTGCTGATCGGAGTAGTTGAGCGGGCTGCGATAGTGGCTGCTGAGGATAAACAGGTGCACCACCTCGGGGTCGTAACGTTCCAGCACCTCGCGGATGGTAAAGAAATTGCCCAGCGACTTGGACATCTTCTCGTTATCGACCCGCACGAAGCCGTTATGCAGCCAGTAATTGACAAAGGTGCAGCCGCAGGCACCCTCGGCCTGGGCGATCTCATTTTCATGGTGTGGAAAAAGCAGATCCAGTCCGCCACCGTGGATATCGAAGTGCTCCCCCAGCGCCTGGGTGGACATCGCCGAGCATTCGATATGCCAGCCGGGACGTCCCTGGCCCCACGGCGAATCCCAGCTCGGCTCGCCCGGCTTGGCAGCCTTCCACAGCACAAAATCCAGCGGGTCATCCTTGGCCTCATCCACCGCCACCCGCTCACCGGCACGCAGGTCATCGAGCTGCTTGCCAGACAGTTTGCCGTAGCCCTCGAAACGGCTGACATCGTAATAGACATCGCCATTGGCCGCCACATAGGCATAGCCGCGCGCGATCAGGGCCTCGACCATCCGGATGATCTCGTCCATATAGCGGGTCGCGCGTGGCTCCAGTGTGGGGCGCAGCACCCCAAGGCGATCGGCATCCTCGTTCATCAGGGCGATGTAGCGCTCCGTCAGGTCGTTGAAGGACTCACCATTCTGGTTGGCACGGGCGATAATCTTGTCGTCGATATCGGTGATGTTACGCACATAGCTTACCTGCTCCCGGCCATAGATCCGGCACAGATAGCGATACACCACATCAAACACCACCAGTACCCGCGCATGGCCGATATGACAGTAGTCATACACCGTCATTCCGCATACATACATCCGGACATTGGCCGGGTCGATGGGCACAAAGAGTTCCTTGCGCTTGTTTAGATCGTTATGGACGTGAAGTTCGTGCCGGTGGGCCATCTTGATATATTCCGACTTGCCAGGAAGAAAGCCCACCATGGTAGCCCAAATCCCCCGCCAGTTGTAGCTATCCCGGCTGCCGCTGCCGGTGCGGACACGCTGGGGCTTGATCCGGACGGTTTCGCCGTGCCGGCAAAATGGCTATCATGGGCCACTTTTCCGGTAACAGTAACGATGGGTTATGACTATGAAAAAACTGTTTGCATGGGTATCCGCCCTGGCCCTGCTGGTTTTGAGCAGCCACGGCATCGCCGATAAAGGCCAGATCATCCAGGTCAAAATGGAGACCAATATGGGTGACATCGTCATCGATCTCTATCCCGACAAGGCACCAAAGACCGTGGAAAATTTTCTGCGTTATGTTGACGAGGGCTTTTATGAAGACACCGTCTTTCACCGTGTCATCAGTACCTTCATGATCCAGGGTGGTGGCTTCGATGCTGAATTCCGCCAGAAACCGACCCGTTCCCCCATCGACAACGAGGCCGACAACCGCCTGAGCAACCTGCGTGGCACCATCGCCATGGCCCGCACCGCCGACCCCCACTCTGCCTCGGCGCAGTTCTTTATCAATGTGAACGACAATATCAATCTGGATTTCACCAGCCGCAGCCAGCGTGGCTGGGGCTATGCGGTATTCGGCAAGGTCAGCGAGGGCATGGAGGTGGTCGATGCCATCCGTGATGTTCCCACCGGCCAACGCAATATCCATCGGGATGTTCCCATCGACCCGGTGATCATCCAGAAGATATCACGTCTGCCTGCCAATCAGGAGAACTAGTTGCATGATCAAACTCAACACCAACATGGGTACCATCACCCTGGAACTGGCTGCCGACAAGGCCCCGGTGACGGTGGAAAATTTCCTCAATTACGTCAAATCTGGCTTCTATGACGGCACCCTCTTCCACCGGGTCATCGAAAACTTCATGATCCAGGGTGGTGGCATGGAACCCGGCATGAAGGAAAAGGCCACCAATGCCCCGATCAAGAATGAGGCGGATAACGGCCTGTCCAACGAGCGCGGCAGCATCGCCATGGCGCGTACCCCGGATCCGCACTCCGCCACGGCGCAGTTTTTCATCAACGTCAAGGACAACACCTTTCTCGATTTTCGCAACCCCAGCACCCAGGGCTGGGGCTATTGTGTATTTGGCAAGGTGGTCGAGGGCATGGACGTGGTGGACAAGATCCGCTCGGTACAAACCGGCAATGCCGGCTTTCACCAGGATGTACCGATCGAGGATGTGATCATCGAAAGCGTCGAAATCGTCGACGCCTAAGTCAGGCTATTGGCCGGTCAGGCGCCCCTGGTGTCTGACCGGCCAGCACCAACCACCAACAACGCCCATGGCCACGCTATTTATCGCCGATCTGCACCTGAGCGAGGATCAGCCCGTGCCGATCGCACGACTCCTGGAGTTGCTGCGCCATCTGCCCTCCGACACCGAGGCACTGTATATACTCGGCGACCTGTTCGAGGCCTGGCTGGGTGATGACCTGATCCCACCGTTTTGCCAGCCCATCCTGCACGCCATGCGACAACTTACCCAACAGGGGATTGCGCTCTATCTGATGCACGGCAACCGGGATTTTCTGCTCGGCCCAGTATTTTGTCAGCTAAGCGGCGGTGAACTACTCGACGATCCCGCCGTAATCGATCTGTATGGCACCCCAACACTGCTGATGCACGGCGATCGGCTGTGCAGCGATGACCTGGACTATCAGGCCATGCGCCAACAACTGCGCCAACCGGAATGGATCGCTACCTTCCTGGCCAAGCCGGCTGAGGAACGCATCGCCTTTGCCCGCCAGCTTCGCCAGCGCAGCCAACAGGAGAGCCGTCAAAAACCGGAACAGATCATGGATGTCAACCCAGACACCGTTGCCACCACGATGCAGCAACACCAAGTGCGCCACCTCATCCACGGCCACACCCACCGGCCGGCACAGCATCAGCTCGACTTGCATGGAGAGCCGGCCTGGCGCCATGTACTGCCCGACTGGCAAAGCCAGCCCGGCGCCCTGCGGTGCGATCCCAATGGGTGCCGCCTTATCAACCTGTAGTCTCCTGAATACCCATCAAGTCTCGCTGTCACTCGTGAGTACACACGCCCTTGCCGATGTTCTATAGTAGCGCCATGCGAACCCTGCTCCGCCATCTCGTCCCCGCCGTACTGCCCACGCTACTGGTGGCCTGCAGCCATGAGCCGCCGCCCAGCCAGCTTGAGCAAGTGCAGGAACGTGGCAAGCTGATCGTGGTGACCCGCAATGCCGCCACCACCTATTACGAAGGTGCCGAAGGGCCGGTCGGCCTGGAGTACGAACTGCTGAAGGGCTTTGCCGATCGCCTTGGGGTGGAACTGCAACTGGTGATCGCCCCCAACCTGCAAACCGTGCTGTCGGTACTCGGCGAGGGCAAGGTCGATCTGGGCGCCGCCGGGCTCACCGTCACCGAGCCTCGCGAACACTGGCTGCGCTTCAGCCATCCCTATCAACACATCAACCAGCAGCTGATCTACCGAGTCGGCAGCCTGCGCCCACGTGAACCAGAAGCACTCACCGGCCACCTGGAGGTCTTGGCCAACAGCAGCCACGAGGAGTTGCTGGAACAACTGCGTGAGGAATACCCGGAACTGCAATGGCACAGTAACCCCCATGTGGAGACAGAGGAACTGCTGGCCATGGTCTGGCAAGAGCAGATCGACTATACCATCGCCGACTCCAATGAATTCAGCATGAACCAGCGTTTCATGCCCGAGTTGCGGGTAGCCTTCGACATCAGTGAGCCGCAACCGCTGGCCTGGGCCTTTCCCCGTTTCCATGATGAAAGCCTCTATCTGGCCGCCAATGACTACCTGCAAGCGATCGAGGAGGATGGCACCCTGGCCAATCTGCTGGAGCGCTACTATGGCCATCTGGGTGAATTTGACTACGTGGGCACCCGCGCCTTCTTACGCCACATCAACGAGCGGCTGCCCAAATACCGCGAATTGTTTGAATACACCGCCCGTGAGTTCCATCTGGACTGGCGACTACTCGCCGCCACCGCCTATCAGGAGTCACACTGGAACCCCAATGCGGTTTCACCCACCGGGGTACGCGGAATGATGATGCTGACCCAGAACACCGCCCGGGAACTGGGGGTGACGCGCCGCACCGATCCGGTCGAAAGCATCTGGGGCGGCGCGCTCTACCTGAGCCGCCTGCATGCCCGCCTGCCCGAGCGCATCGAAGAGCCGGATCGCTCCTGGCTGGCCCTGGCCGCCTACAATATCGGCTTTGGCCACCTGGAGGATGCCCGCATCCTGACCGAGCGCAACGGCGGCAACCCGGATAAATGGAAGGACGTCAAACAGACCCTGCCACTGCTGCACCAGCGCAAATGGCACAGCCAGACCCGCTTTGGCTATGCCAGGGGCCGCGAGGCGCTGCAATATGTGGAAAATATCCGCAGCTATTTCGATATCCTGATGTGGGTGAGTGAACAGGAAAAATCCGAAACCGTCCTGCTCCCACCACCCCACCCGGCCACCCGGCTCGATAGCCCGGTGTTATAGCCGCCATCAGCAAGAGGCTGAGTCATCCTGAGCGCTTCAGCCGGAAAAACTCTCGCAGCAAGCCACCGCATTCCCCGGCCAACACCCCGCCGTGCACTTCACATCGGTGGTTCAGCTCACCCGAGCGCAGGATATCGAACACCGAACCGGCCGCGCCGGTACGTGGATCCGGCGCGCCATAGACCACCCGGGCCACCCGCGCATGCACCATCGCCCCGGCGCACATCGGGCAGGGCTCCAGCGTGACATAGAGCGTAGTGCCGTTAAGCCGGTAATTGTTCAATGCACGCCCGCCGGCACGCAGTGCCTGGATCTCGGCATGGGCGGTCGGATCATTGCCACTGATCGGCTGATTCCAGCCCTCGGCAATGAGCGCGCCATCCTTGATGATCACCGCCCCCACCGGCACCTCACCCGCCTGTGCAGCACGCAGCGCCAGGCCATAGGCATGGCGCATCCAGTACTCGTCAGGTGATTCCAGTTGATTCATCACTCAACCCTTGGCAAGGATATCCTCGCGCAAATAAGCAAAGGCGTGAAGGTAATGCTGTTCAGGATATATCCTGCGGGCCTGAAGAGACATCGCCTCCCGGGAAGTTGCACGTATTACCGCATATCCCGTGTACTCTGCTGACAAACAGAGCGCTTAGCTTTTACTTTGTACTTTTGCGCCCTTGCGCGAGACTATTATTATTCCCACTCAATGGTGCCCGGAGGCTTGCCGGTGATGTCGTAGACCACCCGCGAGATACCGTTGATCTCATTCACGATGCGCCGACAGACGTGGTCGAGGAATTCATAGGGCAGGTGCGCCCAGCGGGCGGTCATGAAGTCAATGGTCTCCACCGCGCGCAGTGCCACCACGTATTCATAACGCCGTCCGTCGCCAGTCACCCCTACCGATTTTACCGGCAGGAACACCGCGAAGGCCTGTGAAGTCTTGTGGTAGAGAGCGTGCTTGTGCAGTTCTTCGATAAAGATGTGGTCGGCCAGGCGCAGGCAGTCGGCGTATTCCTTCTTCACCTCGCCGAGGATCCGCACCCCCAGGCCCGGACCCGGGAAGGGATGGCGGTAGACCATGTCATAGGGTAGGCCCAGTTCCAGGCCGAGGCGTCGCACCTCATCCTTGAACAGTTCGCGTAGCGGTTCGAGCAGTTGAAGGTTCATGTGCTCGGGCAGGCCGCCGACGTTGTGATGGGACTTGATCAGATGGGCCTTGCCGGTCTTGGCCCCGGCCGATTCGATCACGTCGGGGTAGATGGTGCCCTGGGCCAGCCACTTTGCACCGGCCAGTTTGTTGGCCTCCTCCTCGAAGATCTCCACAAACAGATTACCGATGATCTTTCGTTTTTTCTCCGGCTCATCCACCCCGGCCAGGCGATCGAGAAAGCGTTGCTCGGCATCGACGCGGATCACCTTGACCCCCATGTGCTCAGCAAAGGTCGCCATCACCTGATCGCCCTCGCGGTAGCGCAACAGGCCATTATCGACGAACACGCAGGTCAGTTGCGTGCCGATCGCCTTGTGCAGCAGCGCCGCCACCACCGAGGAATCGACCCCGCCGGAGAGTCCCAGGATCACCTCGTCGCTACCCACCTGCTCGCGTACCGTGGCGATCGCATCGTCGATGATATTGCCCGGTGTCCACAGTGCCTCGCAGCCACAGATCCCGTGCACGAAGCGTTCGATGATCCGCTGTCCCTGGGTGGTGTGCGTCACCTCGGGATGGAACTGCACGCCATAAAAACGCCGCTGCTCATCGGCCATCCCGGCCACCGGGGCCGACTCGGTCGAGGCCATCAACTTGAAGCCCTGCGGCATCGCCTCCACCCGATCGCCGTGGCTCATCCACACATCCAGCAGGCCATAGCCTTCCGGGCTGAGGTGATCCTCGATATCGCGCAACAACTCGGTATGACCGCGCGCACGCACCTGGGCATAGCCGTATTCATGGTGGTCGGCACTCTCCACTTTGCCACCCAACTGCTTGGCCATGGTCTGCATCCCGTAGCAGATCCCCAGCACCGGCACCCCCAGCTCAAACACCAGTGCCGGCGCCAGCGGGGCACTGGCCAGGGTGGTGCTCTCCGGCCCGCCGGAGAGGATCACCCCGTTCGGGGCAAAGTCACGGATCGCCTGTTCGTCCATGTCATAGGGATACAGTTCGCAAAACACCCCGGCCTCGCGGATACGCCGGGCGATCAGCTGGGTGTACTGGGAGCCAAAGTCGAGGATCAGGATACGCTGGGCATGGATATCGGTGGACATGACACTCTCTCGGAACAGGAAGACAAGGCGCTTCGCCAAAGTCGCACATGATCGGCCAAACATCAGTGGAGTGCAACTTTCATGCTAGAATCCATAGCCTGTCCAAGGCCCTACACCCCAACACCGATGAGCGACACGCCACAACGCGACACCCTGTTTGCCCACGCCGATCCGATGCTGGTGGACTTCCAGTTCGACGAGCGGGTGGCCAGCGTGTTTCCCGATATGATCCGCCGCTCGGTGCCGGGCTATGGCGATATCATCGCCCTGCTCGGGCTGTTTGCTGAACAGTATACCCAGCCCAACAGCCGGATCTACGACCTGGGCTGCTCACTGGGGGCCGCCACCCTGTCGCTGCGCCGCCGCATCACCTTCCCGAACTGCCGGATCATCGCCGTGGACAATGCCGAGGCGATGGTTAGCCGCTGCCGCGAACACATCGCCAACGACCTCTCCCCCACCCCGGTGGAGGTGGTCTGTGCCGATATCCGTGAGGTGGCCATCGAACAGGCCTCGCTCGTGGTGTTGAATTTCACCCTGCAATTCCTGCCACCCGAGGAGCGTCTCTCCCTGCTCGAACGGATCCATGCCGGCCTGCTCCCCGGCGGCGTGTTGATTCTGTCGGAAAAGCTATGTTTTTCCGAGGAACAAAGCCAGGCCTTTCAGGAACGCCTGCAACTGGCCTTCAAGCGCGCCAATGGCTATTCGGAACTGGAGATCAGCCAAAAACGCGCCACGCTGGAGAATGTGCTGATCCCCGATACCCTGGAGCAACACCGGATGCGCCTGGCCCAGGCCGGGTTTGCCCAGGTCGAGCAGTGGTTTCAGGCCTTCAACTTCGCCTCACTGGTGGCGTTTAAAAGACATTAGCCGCAAAGGCGCAAAGATCATTTTTACCGCAGAGGCACAGAGACGCAGAGGTGTACGAGAGATGACATTCCCGTTTTTTATCAACGCAAAGAGGCCAGTGGTACATATCGGTTAGCCCATAAACACCCATCCCTTTCTTTCTCTGCGCCTTTGCGCCTTTGCAGTGAGAATCTTTTTTACAATGAACCTGAACCAACTTGGATACGACTCCTTCTGGCAATGGCTTGCGCGCTCGCCGCTGGCGCATTGGCTGGAGACAGTGCCGGCACTGTGCGAACAGCGCTTGCTGGCCCACGGCGATACCCCGCGTTGGCTGGCGGCGCTGGCCACCCTGCCGGAGCTACAGCCCGA
>OBJA01001707.1_pt1 | contig 14344 bp, 7 predicted proteins | sample 1519751 | NCBI WGS metagenome assembly OBJA01 (sample SAMEA3881238, study PRJEB22517) | soil metagenome | biome: lake sediment; feature: soda lake sediment; material: sediment, water from around vicinity | place: India | collected 2013-12-23 | depth 3 m | reverse complement strand
TTTGCGGCACTCGATGGCAAACGGATGGTTTCTGTACGGGCAACCGACAAGATGGGCAATGTAAGCCCTATAATTCGTACCTTTGTAAAGATGGACACCAGAGCTCCACAATGCAAATCTGATATCTCGGGCTCCTCTTTCCGAAACGCCAATGCAGTCTGCATTACACCCGAGACAAAAATTGTTCTTTCTGCATTCGATGATGCTTCGGGGGTAAGCGCGATTGAGTACCAGATTAATGAAGAAAAACCGATTAAATATTCTAAACCCGTACAGATCACCACAGAAGGTCTTTTCATCCTTAAGTACTGGGGCTTCGACAATGTCCAGAATCGCAGTGATGCACAGTCACTGACAATTATGGTCGATAACACACCGCCTGAGATTGTCGAAACATTCGGTATCGCAAACAGAAATGCAAAAGCACCGATACGAGTGCCACAATCGACACAGTTGTTTCTTGCAGCTCAGGACAATGCATCCGGAGTAGCAGGAATCTGGTATTCAATTAATAAAGGCCGCGAGCAGAAGTGCGAAGGTACACTGCGGTTTGATGCAGTCGGTGATTACACTTTGCAGATTCGCTCAAAAGATAATGTTGGAAATACCACAAAGAAGACAATATCGTTTGTCGTAGAATAAGATAACCGAACTCAAAAAGAAGAGAGGCCGGGTTGCGTAAGACGCTTCCCGGCCTTTTGTAATTTATCTCTGCGGATCTCTGTGCGCTGGTGTATCCTAGCTGCTATCCTCCGGATAATTTGACGCTCTTTAACTCTTTATTAGCAAGACGCACACCGCCAGCTTTAACACCTTTGACCAGGAAGTCTTTTATCATAAAGGTTTCCTCGAGAACTTTCAAACGGGGTTTCGGTTTGTATTCGGCAGTTATGATTGCGTCCGAATCTATTGTTAATTTAAGGACCGTGCATTTATCCGGCACGATAGAATATCCTTTGTTTAAAATAAACTGTTCTATCCTGCACCGTTTCAGATAGGGATACCTGCTTTCATCATCACGGTACACGATGTTAAAAACCATATCCTTGTCTATAAAGCCGCAATAGAGCATTCCCTTATCCACGAACAGTTTGTCTGGTACATCAATTACCGAATAGGCGCCACTTTTTCTGATCACCAGAATCCGATCGTACGGGGAGACATCAAACAAGACATTTCCGTTGACCTCATATCCAAGGTATCCGGTATCTCTATCGTAACGCAGCTTAAGATTGCGTTGTGCGGCTTCGCGGACATCGACCTTTTTGAATGATACCAGCTCGGTATTTCTGGGGAACTGTTTTCCGTATTTATCGATGAGCTTCTGGAGAAAGGAGATGGCATACCGGGTAATCGATGCCAGTGCTTCACGGATCTCTTTAAGCCGGTTTCTGATCTCCTGCATCTCTTTTTTGGCTCTGTTGATATCGTATAAGCTGATACGACGGATCGGAATTTTCAGCAATGTTTCAACATCCTCAACGGTAACTTCCCGGCGGATTTCATTCTGAAATGGCTCCAGCCCCTTAAGCACTGCTTTTACCACTGTTTCAGCAGTAGTCATTTGCTCGATTTTTTTGTAAATCCTATTCTCAATAAAGATCTGTTCCAGCGTTCTGGCGTGAAGTTTATCCTTGAGGTGTTTCTCTTCAAGCTTCAATTCCGCCTTGAGAATCTCCACCAGTTGCTCAGCATTATGACGGATGACTTCAGAGACCGTAACCGCCACCGGCCTGTCATCCTTTATCACCATCATATTCACCGAAATTGAGTTCTCGCATTCAGTAAAAGCGTACAGTGCATCGACCGTTTCGCTGGTGTGCACACCCCGCGCAAGACGGATCTCGATCTCGACATTCTCGGCGGTATAATCACTGATGCCGGCAATTTTCAGCTTGCCTTTCTTTGCGGCAGTTTCGATGGAAGATATGAGAGATTCGGTTGTTGACCCATAAGGGATTCCTCTGATCACGATTCGCTTTGGGTCACTGGTATCAAGTTTGGCCCGAACCAGGATTTTGCCGTTGCCATCATCGTATTCGGAAACATCTGCAAGTCCACCGGTTAAAAAATCGGGAAAAAGCAGCAGTTGTTCCCCCTCCAGAAAAGCAATCTCTGCTTCCAGAAGCTCGATAAGATTGTGGGGGAGAATTTTGGTGGCCATCCCAACGGCAATCCCCTCAGCACCCAATGCAAGCAACACCGGAATTTTTGCAGGGAGCGTTACCGGTTCGCGGTTGCGGCCATCATAGGAATCGATGTATTCGGTGATTTCCGGATTGAACAATGTGTCTTTTGCCAATTCGGTAAGCCGGCACTCGATATACCTGACCGCCGAAGCGGGATCTCCGGTTGCCACATTTCCGAAGTTACCCTGTTTATCGATAAACAGGTCTTTATTGGCAAGAGCAACCAGGGCATCCCCGATCGATGCATCACCGTGGGGGTGATAGCGCATACACTGACCAACAACATTCGCCACCTTGTGAAACTTCCCATCGTCCATTTCATACAACGTATGCAAAATACGTCGCTGAACCGGCTTGAGCCCATCATTGATATGAGGGATTGCACGGTCTTTAATGACGTATGAGGCATACTCCAGAAAATTGGTATCGTAAAGATTTTTTATATATGCCATTATCGCAGATTCCCCATGATATATTCCCGACGTTCAGGTGTATTTTTTCCCATATAAAAGTCGAGTGTCTCAGGAATGTTTTTAACAGATTTCACATTTACCTCTACAAGTCTCATATCCGGACCGATAAAGGGCCCAAACTCCTTAGGAGATATTTCTCCCAACCCTTTAAAGCGGGTTACCTCAGGGTCACGTATCTCCTTTAGAGCCTGATCCCGTTCCTTTTCACTGTAACAATATCTGGTCACTTTCTTGTTGCGAACTCTGAACAGTGGCGTTTCCAAAATATAGACATGCCCGGAAACAACCAACTCCTCAAAATAGTTTAGAAAAAAGGTCATGAGCAGATTTCTGATATGAAAACCATCCACATCGGCATCAGTAGCAAGGATGATTTTATTATATCTGAGATTCTCGATGTCATCCTCGATCCCCAAAGCCATCATCATATTGTATAGCTCTTCATTTTGATAGATTGCAGCGCGGTTTCTCCCGAAAACATTCTGCACTTTCCCCTTCAAAGTGAAAATCGCCTGAGTATACACATCTCTGGAGGAGATGAGCGACCCACCTGCAGACTGCCCCTCAGTAAGAAATATGGTTGAATTCTCCCCTTTTACTCCATCCTGAAGATGATACTTACAGTCGCGAAGATTGGGGATTTTGATCTCGATCCGCTTGGCTGCTTCCTTGGCCTCTTTCTTTACCGCATTGAGCTCGGTACGAAGTTTCTCGTTTTGAACGATTTTTGATTCAAGCTGACGCGCGGCTTCAATATTTTTATGAAGAAAATCAACCACTCCCGATTTCACCTCAGTAACAATCCAACCTCTGATCTCCGTATTACCGAGCTTATTCTTTGTCTGGGACTCAAATATCGGGTTCTTCAACTTTATCGCGATCGCCCCCCCGATCCCCTCCCGGACATCGACACCGCTGTAATTCTTTTTGAAGTACTCGTTTACACCCTTGAGGATTCCCTCTCTGAATGCACTGAGGTGCGAACCGCCATCAGATGTATACTGTCCGTTAACGAAAGAAAAATAGGTTTCTCCGTAACTCTGGGTGTGAGTGAATGCAAACTCAAGCTGTTTACCCTTATGATAGGCAATAGGATAGACTGTTTTCTCCCCTATCTCATTTTGCAGAAGGTCAAGAAGACCATTTTTTGATTCGAATTTCTGATTTCCAAAATAGAGGCGTAACCCGGAATTGAGGTATGCATAATTCCACAGGCGCTTCTCAACGTACTCAAAATTGAACGTATAATCACTAAAGACATCGGTATCTGGAAGAAATTCAACATAGGTTCCATTTTGCTCGGAACTTCTTCCCTTCTTTTTCGATTTCAATACCCCCCTCTGGAAGATGGCTTCAGCATACTCCCCATCACGGAAGGAAACGACTTTAAAATGGCTGGAAAGTGCATTGACCGCATTGGTTCCAACGCCGTTGAGACCGACACTGAACTGAAAAACATCATCATTGTATTTCGCACCGGTATTTATGGTAGAAACACAATCGATAACTTTTCCTAAGGGTATTCCACGTCCATAGTCACGTACCGAAACCAGATCTTTTTTAATATCGATGTCGATTTTTTTGCCAAACCCCATTATGTATTCGTCGATGGCGTTGTCGATTACCTCTTTGAGGAGAACATACACACCATCATCAGGATTTGATCCATCTCCCAACCGTCCGATATACATTCCGGTACGAAGACGGATATGCTCCAGAGAGCTCAGCGTCTTGATTTTACTTTCGTCATAAACGGGTAATGATGAATTCTTGCTCATAAAGATCGATTCTCAATAGTTATAGTTTGGAGTACTTCTTCGTGTAACAGATGTGACAGACAAGAGGATTTTTATCCGGCATAGCTTGCAGTAATATACATAGATCGTCTTGTCGAAACAAGTAATTACCCCAAAAATATGGTGTTCAGTATAGCCAGGAGCCACTACAGATTGATTCTGTTCTATTACGCAGAAGGCAGGTAATAATTTGCTGTATGGTGAAGGGCTGCGCAAGCTCTTTAGATATGCTACCCTCAGGAACATACGATCACCATTCCCTTAATCAGAAGAGCTGAGGGCAGCTCCACACTGCTTCTGATTGGTTGGAATTTCCGTCCTTTTAAGCGCTTATAGGGGAATGGTTATCAGGACATCTTCTGAGTGCCTTTATGTGAATACCCCTCTCATGAGAAAAACAGTGACCAAATATATACCTGCATGAATATGCTCAAAAGCATTGGTTACGCGCTGCTTTTTGCAATCGTCATTACTGGGTTGTATACGCAGGAGATCATAACAGATGCGAAAAGAAACAGTTCCGCCGCTCCATATCTTCTCCGTAGTGGCATAACAGTTGATACCCTGTATGTATAGAAACCAGCAATACGAGCAGATGCCATTACTCTGCTCCTGCTCGTACATGTAGAGCTTCACTCGGAATTACTCAGACAGTTTTAACTGCAAAGGGGGCACCCATGCCAGGTCTTCTTGAAGATAAAGTTGCACTGGTTACCGGAGGATCGAATGGAATCGGAGAATCCACAGTAAAAGTGTTTGCCCGGGAAGGTGCACATGTAGCTATTGTGGATATTACCGAAGCGCGTGGAGAGCGCCTTGCCAGAATGATAAAAGAGATGGGGCGAGATGCACTCTTTATAAAAACAGATGTTTCTCAGGTCGATCAGGTAGAAAGCATGATTGAACGGGTTGTCGATCATTTCGGAAAACTCGATTGCGCTTTTAACAATGCAGGTATTGAGGGAAACAGCGCAAAGACAGCAGACTGCACTGAGGAAAACTGGAACAATGTGATAGGGATAAACCTCAAAGGGGTCTGGTTGTGTATGAAATATGAGATCAGATACATGCTTTCCAGAAAAAGCGGTGTAATTGTCAACAACTCCTCGATAGCTGGTCTGAAGGGTTTCTCCAATCTCTCACCCTATGTGGCAAGTAAACACGGTGTAATCGGATTAACCAGAGCTGCAGCGTTGGAGTATGCGCAACAGGGGATCAGAATAAATGCAGTCTGTCCAGGAGTGATTCGCACGCCAATGGTTGATAGAGTTACACAGAAGAACCCCGAAATCGAAGCACGGTATGAAGCGATGGAACCTGTTGGACGAATGGGCAGTCCTGATGAGGTCGGAGAAGCTGTTGCATGGTTGTGCTCCGATGCAGCGTCGTTTGTGACGGGACACCCCATGGTTGTTGATGGCGGGATACTTGCCGGTTAACCTTCTACTATTTCAGGGCAGGAGTTGTACCATTGCGGCTTGAACATCATGCGTCAGCGGTTTCTCCCTCCAAAGAGTTCCCTCAGCGCCATATTCAGCCGGCAAAACTGAGCACAAGGAAAAGTTTGCTCCTCATCGAATTCACACTTCTTTACCTGGGAATTCCAGGTGCAATTTTTCTGGGCATAGTGCCAGTTCCAAAATTCGTCGTCCTTATTGCTGTATGCGTAGTCTATACAACCGTTCTACTGCTTGACCCCTCATTCAGTAAACAATATTTGACAAATATAAAAACCAGCAAACATTTCCTGAAACACGCTGCAGGTAGACTCGGCCTTTCGTCCCTTATTTTGCTTGCACTAACCCTGATTCTTGTCCCTGACCATTTCCTTGCCTTCCCTAAAGAGAGAACAGTCACCTGGATCGCTCTTGGCATAAGCTACCCGGTTCTTTCCGTTGTTCCCCAGGAACTCCTCTATCGGGTTTTTTTCTTTCACCGCTACTATCTGCTGTTTGAAGACAAACAGAAACTTATTCTGTTCAGCACCCTCTCCTTTTCATTCATGCACCTGATCTATCATAATTTACCTGCAGTTTTGCTAACCCTCTTTGGCGGGTACTTCTTCTCAAAGACATACAACCAAACTAACTCGTTTATCATTACCTGTATCGAGCACGCAATTTATGGCTATCTTCTCTTTACCATAGGCCTGGGGAACGCATTTTTTGTGGGTGGATGAATCTCAACAGCTTACCCTCCTCTTACTGCAGTCACCATCCCGGGACAATAACAAAGCCAAACTCCCAGTTCGTATCGCTGCGCTGGAACGGGTACGCACCATAGAACTGAAACACAAAGGCATTAAGAACATTAAGCCTGACTGCAGCCCCAGTACTAAATACCGGTATCCGCCTGTTGGTATCGGCAGCCAGGATCATGTGTGGTGCATCATCACTTCTCCACGCTACACCAGCATCAAAGAAACCAGCGACTTCCACTGGGAAATAGGGAAACGGGATCAGGCCGAACCTATCGGACCCCAGTAAAGGAATTCTCAGCTCAACATTGCCCACTCCGATGCGCGAACCAAGTAAGCGGTCAAATTCAGGGCACTGCTGAAACCCCTGGTCCACCGAGCAGCCCTGAAGATCAAAAGAATTGGACGCATACCCCCGTACAAACGTCTGGTTACCTAGGAAAAGATCTGAGAGTCGCTCATCTTCTGAGTCCCTGAGATATCTTCCATAATGAAAAAGGCGAAAAGCCAGCGTCAATGGGCGCAAAAAAAGATACTGCCGATAATCAGCAAGCGCCGAAAAGTAAAGCAGAGTCCCCCAGGTCGGCTCCACCTCAAACCTGAATCGACGACCATACACCGGAGAAGTATACCCGAAAAACGAGAAATCTCCCACATACGCTAATCCACCGATAAAGATATTCAAAGAGCGGGGATCTTCAACAGGTATCTCCTCGCGTTGCAAAATCTGCTGCCCGGTTCCTCTCACTATCTCCCCGGAAAAATCATAACTGATCCGTGAATAAGAAGCAGCCAATTCAAACCGGCGATTGATCGAGATGGGGTACTCGGTCCAAAGGCGGATACGGTTATCAAATAAGCGCCGGTCGATCAGAGTCAGTGTATTCACCGGTACCGGTTCACCGTCGATAGAGATAGTATCTATTCCAAAGACCTGCTCTCTTACCGCAGAAGGGATACGACTAAACCCGATTCCCCAGTTAACCCGATAGTTGCGGTTAAGATAGAGCAGCTCACCACCAAAATCACTTATCTGACCTGAAAGCTGCGCACCCAATCCCAGGAAATGGTCTCCCAGAATATCGCTGAACAGAAATGTTATTCCCGCACCCAGGCCTATACCGAACCGATCAACAGAGAACCCGGCAAATGTTTGTCCCACAAAAGCAAGACTGAATTGAGGTCGATAGTCACGAATCTGCGGAGAGATCTTCCTTAGCCCGTCCTGTGGAGAATCCAGATAGTCTGAGACCAGAGTATTCTGGGGCCTTTTGGGAGGAAGTGAAACGCGGGAAATGAATTCAGATGAATCTGCCTGGAAAGGAGTTCCCTTTGAAGGTTCAATGGCACGTATCTGATAATCTGATCTGGAGAAGACGGAGCATACAATACGGCCAGTTTGAACAGCAATCGACATTGCCGGTGAGTGCTGAGTCAAGCCACTGATTCCGGTCGCAACGTTGGTGATCCTGGTAAAGAGATCGGTTTCAAATGAATACCGGTAAATATTACTGATCCCATCAGGATTGGCGATGAGATACAGGTCATCATGCATGCCGAAGTGCGGGTTAGTATGGGTTACCCAGTCACCAATCGACAACGACGTCCGTTTACCCGTGATTACATCTAAAAACGCTATTCTGGTTGGAGCATAGGTAAGAGAATCAAAATCAGTCAAGGGGGATTCATCGGTAACATAAGCCAGCATTGTACCATCCGGGGACCAGGCTGGCTGTAATTGTGCATACCGATCGCCGGTCAGGTTGCGGAACGTATCGTTGTGGAGGTCATAGAGGTAGAGATCGCTAACCCCACCTGAGCTTCCGGCAACTGCAAGGTACCTCCCATCCGGAGACCAGGCAAGCTGCGTGATCTCTCCTACCCCCTCAAGTTTGAAGGTTCTTACGATCTCACCAGAGGGCACCCTGATTATGGAAACTGCATTGTCCCCATCTCTGAATACTGTGAAGGCCAGCTCGGACCCATCAGGGGACCAGGTTCCTGAGGCGTTGAAGAACCGCAGTGCATCAAAATGTTCATCAGACAGTGAACTGGAGATCCTTCTGATCACCCTTCCAGTCCGGCCATCTGCGAGATATAGATCGATAGTAAAGAGTCCGCGAGAGGAGCTGAAAGCTATATACTTTCCATCGGGACTTATTGATGGTGAGAGGTTTATCGCATCGTCCCCTATCAGGAGTTCTCCGAGCTCAGAGGGATCAGTTCTGGTCATTTCAACGGGGAATTCTCTTTGCGTCTCCTCCTGCCACTGGCGAGATACCTCTGCCAGTTCAATGCCCAGCACTCTGGTAAATGCTCGTCGCATACCATACCTGAGAGCCTCTCTGAACAATCTATCGACAACTCCATCACCCCAGCGCCCTGCAATATAGGCCCAGACAGCATGCCCGTAGCGATAGGGAAAATACTCCTCACGGGTACCAATTTGCAGCAATGTCGGCACATTCTGATGCAATACCGCATCTCGCATCCACATCGCCGTAAGTGGTGAACGGGCTCCGAGCGAAAGATACTCTGCCATCCCTTCGATAAACCACAGTGGCAAATCCGTTGTTCCCCCTGCCACCAGAGCGCTTCCGGTCTCATTCATGATGGAGAAATGATACGCGTGAGCCAGCTCATGGCCAAGTATATGATCATTTTCCGAAGATAATCCGGTAAGCGGTACAACGATTCTTCTGAGCATCCCCTCTGTAACACCACCCGTTGTCTGGGGGATAAGTCCGGGAATGACGTTTGTCTGCTGGAAATCCGCATGATTTGCATAGAGAACCACAATCTGATCATCAGAGAGCGGATTTCTGAAAACCCCATCCAGCCTGGTTCGCCACCGCTCAAGCATTCTCGCTGCATCCGTTATGGCAGATGATTCTGGTTGATAGGTAAAAATTCTGAACCGCTCGGTGCGCAGTTCCTTGAAATCAAACTGCTCATACTGAACCTTGTTCCGTCCAAAATACTGAGCAGTGGAATACCCAAATAGAATGAGTAAGCAAAGAGTACATCGACACCACTTCATCTACTGGCTCCTGAACCGTTTTAAGAAAACGGCCGCAAGAGTCGTGCCTTAGTGAAACGTTGCCGGTGTAAAAGTGGTACAGGTTACAATCAGAATTAGAAACGTGAGTATCATCCCTGGCAGGAACAGATTTTTCACCATTGACTCCTCTTGAAATTAAAAGATGGCTAAAATAATTCACGTCTTTGAGATAGTACATCATAAACACCCCCCTATCCGGCCACCTAAAAAAACTGTACACATTGTGATCTAAATCACTGCATTATTAAATTTTGTATACTATTATGATTATTAACCTTCAATATCACGATAAAATTGTTGTATCTTATTGAAAACAGCTCTGATTTTACGTAATCTGGTCAGTTTTAACGCAAAGGCATTTATATTATGACATACAACCGCAACTGTGTTTCACTTGCAATATGCATTGCTGTAACCCTCTTTTCCTTTTATTTCTCATGTACTCACCCCTCAGACCCTTATAGTAATCCGGAAAACGCAAAAACAACTCTCAGCATAACAACATCTAACAATCTGACCTCTGAAACAAGCGTTGTTGATTCTGCAGGCAAACCGATTACGCTAAACCTGAGAAATCTTCTTCCTTTGCTTATCGACTCTATCGAAATTGCTATAATTCAGGACACATCAGTGCAGTGGGATACCATAGTTTTACCTGGTAAAAAGGAACAGATTGAAGTGAAACATGTATTTAGTAGAGAAGGGACCTACACTATACGGATTATCACATTCAGGCATGGCACTTCCCCCTACTACGATTCCTGCCATGTAACCATTCTGGGTACAATACAACAAAATTCTCAGCTTTTACTGACTGTTTTGAATTCACAAGGAGTCCTCTCGGCTCTATCGGTTAGAGATTCCGTTAATAAACCGCTGTTTTTCAACATATCATGCAAGGCACCTGAAAATTTCGATTCACTCTCTCTGCAGATCAGTTCTGATGAGCTCTCAGTGTTAGACTCAACCATTACAGCTGTCCCTTCAGATTCTTTTCAGATCGAATACAGTTTCCGTAGTCCAGGAGAATACCTGATAAGGCTCGAGGGTTTCAAAAAGGGTGGAACATCCCTGATTGATTCATGCCATGTGACAATCTTTGATACAATAGAGCAAAGCACGCTGGTAAAACTGGCTGTTTTAAATTCAAAGGGAGTCCTCTCAGATTCCGTGGCTACCGATTCCGTCAACAAATCTTTATTTTTCACAATAGTTTGCAAGGAACCTGAAAACTTCGATTCACTTTCCCTGCAGATCAGTTCTGATGAGCTCTCAGTGTTAGACTCAATCATTGCACCTGTCCCTTCAGATTCTTTTCAAATCGAATACAGTTTCAGTACTCCAGGAGAATTCCTGGTGAAGCTTGAAGGTTTCAAAAAGAATGGGACTTCCCTTATTGATTCATGTATTATTACCATTGAAGACACATTGTATGAAGAAGTCAACCACCCACCGCAAATCACGGTACATGGATATGAAGACAATGCCCGTATTTATGTTGATGAGAATCAGACTCTCTCCTTTACACTATCAGTGATCGATCCGGATACTCAGGATGAGATCACCCTGCAAGCGCTGAACCTTCCTGGTCAGGATTGCGGCGAAGCATCTCTGGATCTCACTGATAACCAGTTTACGTTCTCTCCTTCCTTCTCTTGCCTGCAACGCGACAGTGTTGTATACGATTCGATTCTCTTTATAGCAACAGATAACGGGGTTCCATCGTACGCAGACACGTTCTCTGTAACGATCATTGTCAGAAACGTAAACCGTCCCCCAATGCTCGAGCATATCGACAACATTGCAATCATTGCAGGGGATTCTCTCTCCATCGAGCTCGCAGGCAGTGACGACGACGGCGATGAACTCCAGTATATTATTGTGCGAACGACGCTCTCACCACGTCCTGTAATCACCGACAATGTTGTCACCTGGAAATCATCTTCAGACAATGATGCGGGATACGATACGATTGTCGTCGGGGTCTTTGATGGTACCGATACAGATTCTCAACTGGTGTTGGTGACAATCGGTAATCTCAACAGCCCGCCTTCTGTGTCGATTCCACACCTGAACAAAAACGATATCATCTACCTCCCCGAAAGTGTCTCGCTAGCCTTCACCGTAAATGCAACCGATGCAAACACTACTGATGAGGTTTCGTTACGATGTGTTGGAACACCACCTTGTGGCACGTTATCATTTGAGGAAAGCAGCGGGGAATTTCTTTTTCAGCCAGATCTCGAATGCACCAGTGATAGTATCGTTCTGCCATTTCTGTTTATAGCAGAGGATAACGGAGAACCTGTCCTGACAGATACATTTGCCATCACAGTCATCGTGATAAACAGCAACAGAGCTCCGGTTCTGGAGCAGATCGGAACTATCAGAGGCAAAGAGAATGAACCATTGACATTCACTTTAAGAGCTTACGATCCGGATGGTGACGATATTACCTTTTCCTCATCCTTGCTTCCCAATGGCGCATCATTGGTCGATAGTATTTTTACCTGGACACCGTCATCATTGCAGAGCGGGGCCTACAGCATTGTTTTCAGAGCACACGACAGCAATAATGCAGTTGATACTGAAACCGTTTCGATCATCATTGAAAATGATAACCGTCCGCCAGTTCTGAGTGCCGAGAACTACTCAAAAGGAGAGCGGATCATAGTATGGGAAAACGATTCACTTCAGATTCTTTTCAGCGCAACAGACCCGGATCTCGGTGACAATGTGGCACTGTCGGTGATTGACCCACTCCCCACATGCAGCACATCATTTAATCCGCTTACGGGGATTTTTACGGTCAAACCCACGTATGACTGTCTTTCAGAAGACAGTACAGAATACAATATCGGGTTTAGGGCAGCCGATAATGGAACCCCCGTTGCACGCGACACTTTCAGAATAACACTGGTGATTAAAAATCGCAACCGCCCCCCGGTCTTCTCTCCCATCAACTCACCATTTCAGGTTGCTCTGGGTGGAACCTACAATGTTTCGGTTCAGGCAATCGATCCGGATGGTGAAAATGTCACTCTGTCTCTTGTAACACCAGTTCACGGGGCATCATTTATCAACGCAAACGTCCTTCGCTGGAGTGTCGATAGAACACGTTTTCGTCCGGATACATCTTATACATTGACCATCCGTGCAGAAGACAGAGACAGTTCCAGGGATACAACCATAACTGTATTCGTTTCGACTCATCAATGGACATTGTTGAATGCAAATACAGGCATACCAAGTGGTCACACCCCGTGGTTTGCCGCACTGGATAGCATGCACATGTTTTGTGCAGTAAGCGATAACACGGCAATCGATGTTTTCTTTTCATTCAACCCAGCAGTAGGCTTTTCCTCCGTAAGAGAAATTATAGACGGTCCCCCTCTCGATATACTGTCGGTAAACGCAGCCAGAACCGGAATGTTTCTAAAGTACAGTGTCAGCAGGCAAATTTCCCTGATACAGATAGCACCAATAAACAATTACGAACTGACACCGGTTGCCTCAATCTCTTACAACTCTACTGGGACTGGCGTTAGCAGGTCCGGAACACAAATCTATTATGGTAATTATAATCTAGATGTCAAAATTTACCACAAGCGCGGAGAAAATTCTCTGGAGTCGGTTGATTTTCCTGTCCAGATGTATGGTATGACCAAATTTGACTGCGGAGAGGATTATACCTGGATACTGGGTGACAGTGAGCTCTACTATGTTGTCGAAGGCCCAAACTGGAGTGACCTCAACAAGATACCAGACCTCAGTGGCCTCACAGCGCTTCAAACAGACTCTACCGGAGGAACCGTATACGCCATTAAACAAGGCGAGCCCTCAGTGTACAAGGCTAAACCGGATTTCTCCGGTACGTATGAGCAGATACCCCTTGACGATTTAATCAGACCAGTCGATATCATCGTCCTTACAGAAAATGTGGGATGGATTTTGGATGATAATGGGGAACTCTGGTTCACCAACAATGGATTCAAAAGATGCTATAAGGAATCTGTCGCAACCCCTGTGACCAGTGTGATCAGAGCCGCCGATGGCAGGTCGGTGTTTCCCTATACTATCGATGATGCGAATGAAGTGATACTGTATAAGTACTAACATAAACAGACGTGGCGTTCATCTCTATGAAACGAGGATCTCTTTCCAAAGCCAGAACACTCAAAGGGCTTATCCAGAAGCAACGTACCACTTTTCAGAGGACCAGAGAAGTGTTTTTGTTAATCTGGAGGGCAGAGAGATATCATTAGTCGCAACAACACCATCAGTCAATTTTGACTTTTAATTGTGGGATAAACAGACGGACGCGCCCAACGTTTACAGACGTTAGGCGCGTTGAATAAATATCTCCTGATCAGCTTGTCACCAAATCGCTTTCATGGTCCTCAATCTGGTGTTCAATGGTAGCATCCCTGGGGCTTACCCAGCCAACAATGCCCCGATAGTTCACTAATTTCCAACCAGTCTCACCCTCCTCCACCAGGTCGGCGTCTTTAAGAACAGGAACTAAACCTACAACCGATGCGTTTTCCTTCGGCTCGATCCTTATCAAGACGTTTCGAGCCTGGGGTTTTACCGCAAGAGCACTCCTGAACTCATGGCGTACTATTTCA
>OBJA01001706.1_pt1 | contig 14357 bp, 5 predicted proteins | sample 1519751 | NCBI WGS metagenome assembly OBJA01 (sample SAMEA3881238, study PRJEB22517) | soil metagenome | biome: lake sediment; feature: soda lake sediment; material: sediment, water from around vicinity | place: India | collected 2013-12-23 | depth 3 m | reverse complement strand
CCGAGCGGGTAGCGGCCCATCGTGCCGAGGATGATCTCGGGCAGGTTCTCGACCGCGCGCCGCGTCTCGATCTTGGCGATGATCGCGAGCTGCATCGCCTCGCGCTGCTGCAGTTCGGCGATCAGCTGGTCGATGTCGGCGAGCGTCTCGACGAATGAAAAGCCGACCATATCCGCATGGGCGCAGACGAAATCGAGGTCGCGGCGGTCCTGCGCGCTGAGCCCGGACAGGCCGAGGTCGGCGCCGGGGAAGTTGATGCCCTTGTCGGCCTGCAGGCGCGACCCTTGCGGCCTGGCCTGGGTGATGCGGACCATCGCGCCGTCGGCCGTGACCTCTTCGACGGTCCCGCCGATCTTGCCGTCGTCGATCCACACCGGCTGGCCGGGACGCAGGCGGCCCAGCACTTCGGGGTGATTGCAGCCGATGACGGCGTGGCCGCTCGCATCCGCGGTATCCGGCATCACCGGCGGGCGTCCCGGCACGGGCCGGGTGCTCAACAACAGGTGATCGCCGTTCCTGAGCAGGATTTCCACGCCCTGCCTGGGAAGGGCGTCCAGGCGATAGCTGCCGAGACGCTTGTGGCCGTCCCATCGATCGGGGCGTTCGAGGTGCAGGATCGTGGAATCGCTCAGATAGGCGCTGGCCTCGCATTCCGCGAGCCAGTTGCCGTGCGGATCGGGATTCGTCACCGTGAGATAGCGCTGCTTGCCGCGGGTATCGAGAAAGCTCAGACGGTCGCCGCGCCGCAGGCTGTCGTGCAACTCCCGCGGCAGGGACAGGTGGCAGTGCGAGGAATTCCCGTTGCCCGGTTCGTCACGCGGCGCGGCGTCCGATGCCTCCAGTACGACGATCGCCGGCGCGCTGGCGCGGCCGTAGCGGTCCTTGGGGACATTTATATGGAGTACGCCCGGCAACGTATCCAGCGGACCGGTGCGGATCTTGTGGCCGCCGAGGTCCATCAGGACACGGCATACGCGCCCGGTCTCCATCTCCGCCCGGCGGACATGGCGGATCAGGCGCTCCCACACGCCGCTGTCGTCATGGGCGCAGTTGACGCGCGCGCAGTCCATGCCGCTGTCGACCAGCTCCCGGATCATCGGATAGTCGCCCGCGGCGTCCGCCGGCAGGGTCACCATGATGCGGGTATCGCGCTGCGCGGGACGCGGCCCGAGGATGCGCCGGGTATTGAGCGCCAGCGCCTGCCTTCCGGCATGAAACGGGAGCATGGGGTCGGCCGCCGAGAGCGTGTCCGGCCGACGATCGCCGTAGAGCAGGTCGATGACTCGATCGAGGCTGGGCAGCACGTGCGCCTCGCAGCGCCCCAGAGAAGATACGCCGATCGCCGCAAGCGTCTCCTGCAGCGGGCGCAGATCGAAGCGGCGCAGGGCGAGATAGTGGGCCAGGTTGCGGGCCGCGGGGCTGAATTCCCCGTCGGGATAGTGGCCGCGAAAGCGTTCGAGCCGCAGCTCCGCCTGGGCAACGACCTCCTCGCGCAGCGTGAGCAGTTGTCGGTGGAGCGTCTGCGTGGGGGCGTCGGGGGGGGCAGTCGGTATGCAACGGGATTGCCGTGTCGGTCGTCATCGAACGCATGCCTGCCTGGTCGGTGGTCCACCCACTATAGGCACCGCCTCATGACGACTTGATTACGAATCGCGTCGGGGGACAGAACATGACTGTCCTGCCAGATGATCGCAGTCTGTTCCTGGGCCGTGACATCGATCGTTTTTATTCGTCCTGTAACAATCCTTCGCTAATCTGCCTTCGTTTCGCCGGACGGATCCTTGGTGCGGGGCCGTGTGCCTCCGGGTCTTTCCATGCCTGGAACCGAGCCGCACAGCGCCGATGATGCCGACCCACATACTTATATATATAAAGAAGGCCGCCCTGGATCGCCTGCCGTACCTGTTCCTGCTGCCCGTCCTCCTGTATTCCGCTCACGCCGCAGGCCAGGAGGAAGGGGTGGCGGAGGCGCACGAGCAGCTCCGCTTCGACGTCTGGGAGTACCGCATCGGCGGCAATACCCTGCTCGACGTACAGCTCGTGGAGAAGACCGTCTACCCCCTGCTCGGCGCGGACAGGACCATCGACGATGTCGAGGCCGCGCGCGCGGCGCTGGAGAAGGTGTATCGCGACGCCGGCTATCCCACCGTGCTGGTGAACATACCGGAGCAGAGTGTCGATGACGGGGTGGTCCGCCTGGAGGTGCTCGAAGGCCGGGTGGACCGGCTGCGCATCACGGGCTCGCGTTATTTCTCGCTCGCGCGCATACGTGCGCAGGTGCCGTCGCTGGCGCCGGGCGTGATCCCCGATCTCGCGAGCGCGCAGGCGCAGCTCAACGCGCTCAACCGGCGCAGCGCCGATCGCGCCGTCATGCCGGTGCTGCGTCCGGGCCGCACGCCGGGCACGGTCGAGGTCGAGCTGCGCGTCAAGGACCAGTTCCCGCTGCATGGCAGCCTGGAGCTGAACGACCGCTACAGCATCAGCACCACCAGGCTCCGGCTCAACGCCGCATTGCGTTACGACAACCTGTGGCAGAAGGAGCACAGCGTTTCGCTGCAGTACCAGACCTCGCCCGAGGACATGGACGAGGTGCAGGTCTGGGTCGGAAGCTACGTCGCGCGCGCGGGGAATTCGGGCAACATCCTCGCGCTCTACGCGGTGCACTCCGAGAGCGACACCGCCACGGTCGGCACGCTGGCGGTGATCGGCCAGGGCGAGATCTACGGCGCGCGCGGCATCCTGCCGCTGCGAGGCACGCAGCGCTATACCCACAGCCTGACCCTGGGCGTCGACTTCAAGGATTTCAACGAGAGTATCCTGCTGCAGGGCGCGGACGCGCTCAACACGCCGATCAGCTACGTGCCCTGGAGCATCCAGTACGGCGGCACGCGCTTCGGCGAGGAGGCGCAGACGCGCTTCAGCGCCGGAGTGACCTTCGGTATCCGCGGGCTCGGCAACGATGCCGATGAATTCGATAACAAGCGCTTTGGCGCCAGGCCGAACTTCATCTATCTGCGCGCCGGGCTGGAGCGCGATCAGCCGCTCTTCCTGGGCATGCGCCTGTCCGGTAAGCTCGAAGGACAGCTCGCCGATTCACCGCTGGTCAGCAACGAGCAGTTCAGCGCGGGCGGCGCCGAGAGCGTGCGCGGCTACCACGAGTCGGAGCGCCTGGGCGACGATGCCGTCTTCGCCCGTCTCGAGTTAAGCCGGCCCCTGGCGCCATTCCGCTGGGTCGAGGAACTGCGGCCCTTCCTGTTCGCCGAAGGCGCTGCCCTGCGCCTGAAGGATCCGCTGCCGGAACAGGCGGATCGTCATGAGCTTGCCAGCGCCGGCGCCGGTCTGCGCCTGCGTGCGAAGCGCCTGTCCGCCGCGCTCGACTGGGCGCATCCCTTCGAGGCCACCGATCAGGTCGCGCGCGGCGACGACCGCGTGCATTTTTCGATCGAATACGCCTTCTGAACCGGACGGTCTCCGCGTGAGGTGATGTCACACGCATGTCACCGGCGTTCTCTACACTGCATCGCTCCACGGTAACGGGCCGCGACAGTTGACCGCTGCACCGCTTGCGCGTACGTGCGCCCGTGGCGCGGCGTGGTCCTGAGGTCCGGCGACGATGATGGCGAGGAGGTTGCGGCTTGTGCTCGCGTCCGTGCTGTTGCTCGGATGCGCAGTGCTGGCGGCGGGATACTACTGGGTGCAGACCGGTGCGGAAATGGGGCCGGATCCCTTTTCTCCGCCTCACCTGCCTGCCACCGACAGTGGCGAAGTGGGATCCGGCCCCATTACCGCATCCGGGGATGCAGGTGATGCGATGAGTACAGGCGCCGTCACCCCCGAGGATGCCGCTTCACCATCCATATCGATCTCCGTCTCCCGCGAAGACATCCGCCAGTTCCTCCAGTCCATCTCCGGCAGCGAGTCGGCCGCATTGGCGGAACCGGCCCGCATGGTCCCCGCGCACGTGATCGCTGCGGCGGCGCCGCAGCCACAGCCCGTGTTCATGCAGCCCGCGGACGCCGTCGAAGCCCAGCGGCGCATCTCCGAAGCCAGCCGGCGCGCGGTGCAGGCGGAGGATCCGCGCGCGCGCGCCAGCGCGCTCATCGAGCTGGCAGTGATCGGCGACGACAATGTGCTCTCCACCATGCACGAGGCGTTGATGGATCCCGATGCGCACGTGCGCCGCGCTGCCGTCGAAGCGGTGCAGCGCATCGCGCGCTATCGCGGCGACGACGGTGGCGAGATCCTTCTCTGGCTGAGCAGCGCCGCGCAGGCGGAGGATGCGGGCGTCGCCGAGCTGGCGCGCGCCGGCGCCAACGAGCTCGCCATGGATCGCGGCGAGGAGCCGCCGTTCCCCTGAGGCCGGTATGTCGAAGACCCTCGCGCACAGCCTGGAAGCCGCGCTGCAGTATCACGAGCGCGGCGACTTCGATTCCGCGGAGCGCTGCTATCGGGAGGCGCTGATCGAAGACCCTCACGACATGAAGACGGTTCACGCCGCCGGCGTGCTCGCCCTGCAGGCGGGAAATTTCGATCTTGCCGTCGCACGCCTGCGTTGGGCGCTCGAACTCGGCACGACCCTGCCCGGCACGTACTTCCTGCTCGGCCGCGCGCACAAAGGCCGCGGTGACCTCGACGACGCGATCGAGAGCTACCGCGCGGCCATCGCCCGCGACCCCGCCATGGTGGATGCCTACATCAGCCTCGGCCTCGCGCTCAAGGACCGGGGCCTTCTCGACGAAGCGATCGCCGTCTACCATGCCGCGCTGCTATACAGACCCGATTCCTTCGAAGCCGCGATCAACCTCGGCAATGCGCTGCAGTTGCAGGGCAGGCTGGACGAGGCGCTCGCCGCCTACGACAGGGCGGCGCTGCGCCAGGACTCGGCCCTGGTGCACTACAACCGCGGCAAGGTGCTGCGGGCGCAGCGGCGCGACAGTGATGCGGCGGAGTGCTTTCAGCGTGCGATCGTGCTCGATCCCGATTATCTGGACGCGTACTTCAATCTCGGCAATACGCTCAGCAGCATCGGCCGCTACGATCAGTCCGTTCAGTGCTTCCACTATCTGCTCGATCTGATCGAGGCTGGCGCCGGCCGTCCGTACGCGTCGCCCGAACGGGAGGCGCTGCGCCGCAACACGCGTACCGCGCTGGTTGCGCCGCTGGTATGGTCATGGCGCACCGAAGAGGCATCGGTCCTGCTGGGAGAGGCGCTGGCGCGCGAGCCCGATTCGCTGGTCCTCGCCGAATATCGCCTGCTCGTGCTGCCCCATCGCTGCGAACGCCAAGGGGAGCTGCTGGAGCTCTATCGCCATTTTCAGCGCCTTGCGCCGATGAGCGGCATTCCGCCGCTGGCCACTTCGCCGCGCGAGGCCGATCCGGACAGGCTGCGCATCGGCTATGTCTCCGGCGATCTGTACGATCACTCCGTCGCGTTCTTCATCGAGCCCCTGCTGGCGAACCACGATCGCGCCGCCTTCGAGATCCTTTGCTATTCGAGCAATCGCAGCGATGACGACGTGACCGCGAGGTTGAAGGCCCATGCCGACGCATGGATCGACGCCGGCAGTCTGGATGATGCAGCGCTGAGCCGGCGCATCGCCGACGATGGCGTCGACGTCCTAATCGACCTCTCCGGCCGCACCGAGCGACATCGCCTCGGCGTCTTCGCCAGTCGTCCGGCCTTCGTGCAGCTCAGCTATCTCGGCTATCCGACATACTCCGGCGTGCCGCAGATCGACTGGCGCATCACCGACGCCGTCATCGATCCGCCTGGGGAGCCGGGGCTGGAGGCGGAGTTCCCCATGCGGTTGCCGCGCAGCATGTTCTGCTACCGGCCGCCAGCCGATGCGCCCGAGCCCGCGCACCGGCGCGCCGGAGAGGGCGGTATCTGCTTCGGGTCCTTCAACCAGATGCAGAAGCTGAGCCCGGCGGTGCTCGCCGTGTGGGCGCGGATTCTCGCCGCGCTGCCGGGTTCCCGCCTGCTGCTCAAGGCCCACGCCTTCGCCGACGATGGCGCGCGCCGGCGTGTGCTCGATGCCTTCATGGACGCCGGTGTCGATCCCGGACGCGTGTCCATCCTCGCCGGCACCGCCGACCGGCGCGAGCACCTCGCCCTCTACAACACGATCGATATCGCGCTCGACACCTTCCCGTACAATGGCGCCACCACCAGTTGCGAAGCGCTGTGGATGGGTGTGCCGCTGATCACGCTCGCCGGCGAGACGCATCCGTCACGCATGGGCGCGAGCCTGCTGAGTGCGCTCGATCTGCCGGAGCTGATCGCCCGCTCCGTCGAGGAATACATCGCCGTCGCGCTGCGCCTGGCGCGTAGCCCTGCCGCGCTCGACGAATTGCACGCCAACTTGCGCGCGCGTTTCGCCGCCTCTTCGTTGCGCGACGAGGCAGGTTTCGCGCGCGATTTCGAGCACGCGCTGCGAACGGCATGGCGCTCCCGAGTCTCCTGATCTCTCTGCGTATTACGGATGTAAACGCTCCGTAGTCGCCGTGAGCGAAAAATTCAGAATCTCTTCATTCGGCTGTCATTCGCTTGGGGTACAAAGTCTACCGTCCAGGCAGACGTCCGCAGTGCGCAGGCAAGCCTGGATCGGGCGGATTAAAGAGATTCAGGGATATTTCTTCAGAATAGGAGCGCAAATAATGAAAGTTAAGATGAAGGCCCTGGCCGTCGCGGTCGCTCTGTCGGCGACTTCGGGTATGGCCAGCGCGTTGGAACTGGGTCAGTTCGGCGCCCCCGGTCAAGTGATTTTCTCGATCTGGGACAACACCGTGGGCAATGAGGCTTCGTTCACCTTCGGCCTCAACTTCAACACCAGTACTTTCGATGGAAACGCCAGCTACACCTTTGAGAACCTGTTCAGCCATGAAGCGTTCACGGCCAACTTCGACGCCGAGAACTTTGCCGCCATGTCCAACTGGCGGTGGAACGTCGTGGGCGGGAAAGCCGGTAACGATGACGATCACTTCCAGTTCACGTCAATCATCGATGGTGTGCAGATCAATAACGATGCCGCTGCGAACGGTGCAAACGCTGCTCTGGAGTATGCGCGGACCCTCCATAATCGCTTCGGCGTCAGCGATGTCTACGGCACCAATGGCATCACCGATGCGGCCTGGGCGGGCAATCCCCTGTTCGGTAATAACGTCAATGGCCTGCCCATCAACTCGGCCGGCCGCGTGGGTGACGAACTGTTCTTCTACAATGCTCATAACCAAACCCTGGACTTTTTCTTTGATCCCCCGCACAACGACGCGGAGATGACTCTGTTCGCCGGCGTGTGGCAGCTCGATGCCGACGGTACGCTGACCTACGGCGCGCTCGGCGCCCCGGTGCCGGTGCCGGCTGCGGTCTGGCTGCTGGGCTCGGCGCTGATCGGTCTGGTCGGCGTCGCGCGTCGCCGCGAAGCGCAGGCGGAAGCGCTGACGGCCTAAGTGTGTGTTCGCAGATCGGGGCTGGCTTTGCCAGCCCCGATCTGACATCCCCTCATAAGTGTGGAGACAACAATGAAATCCAATACGATGAAAATCGCGGTTGCCGGCGCGCTGACTTTCGGCGTTGCCGCCTCGGCTTCCGCGCTAGTGGTGAATCCCTGGGACGTAACCGGCGCCGAGCCCTACACCCTGTATCTCGGCGGCGCCACCGCCCAGGATGCGGGCATCATCCGGCTGATGCAGCGTCTCTGCGACGGCGACATGGTGCGCGTGCAGGGTGTCAGCCAGTCCGCCATCATCTGCGCGGCCGACGGCGTCGACAGCCTGCCGATCGCAGCCGGCACGCCCTTGGTGGTCTACAAGAACTCCGTCAGCGGCTCCAGCAGCGGCGTGCTGCCGGTGGCGAACGGTAATGCCCTGCCGTTCCTGAACCTGGCCTCTCTGCCCAACCAGGCGGCCTACCTTGCGGCCTGCGCGACGAGCGTCCAGACGACGGGGCAGGGCAGCTTCACGGAGTACCAGTGCGGCACCAACATCGGCAACGCCAACGCGGTGCCGGACGGCGGTCTCTCCGACGTCGAACCCGCCCTGCTGGGCTGGTCCGCTGGTTCGCATGGTGCCCTCGATGTCTTCGCCGGTCCCCAGGTGCTCTTCGGCGTGCCGGTGTCCAAGAACTTCCGCGACGCGCTGCAGGCGGCACAGTTCCCGGTATCCGACGCCTGCCATCCGCAGAATGGCGGGCATACCCAACAGGTCGCCGAGAGCGAGGCTTGCATGCCCAGCCTGACCAAGGCCCAGATCGCCAGCATCTTCAATGGCGGCATCCTCCCGGTGGGCCGCCTGTCGGATATCAATGGTGTGCAGCTTGCCGCTCCCTCCGGCGGGCTCGGCGGTGCGGTCAACGTTTGCCGCCGCAAGGCGGGCTCGGGCACCCTGGCCTCGTTCAACGCATATTTCCTCAACGTCGGCTGCGCGCCGGGTGTGGCGACGATGGTTAACGGCGCTGACGGTGATGCGCTCCTCCCGGCGATCTCCAACCGTGTAATGGAATATGGCAGCACCGGCCGCATCTTCGGCTGCCTCAACGCTAACCATGACGCCAACAGGTATGCCATCGGTGTAGCCAGCATGGAGAACAGGCCTGGCTCCGCTTATTCCGGCGCCGTCAATCCGGCCATTGCCCCATTCGACAACGACACCAACAACTGGCGTTGGATCAAGGTCCAGGGCTATGCGCCGACCCTGCTCAACACGGTGCAGGCCAAGTACGACTTCGCGTATGAAGCAACCTGGCAGCATCGTGCAGCGGGCAATCCGGCCGGTGCGCTGAGCACTCAGAAGAAGACCCTTTTCGACCGTGTTGTCGCTACCCACGGTTCGGCCGCAGTCATCCAGGAGCTCAACCTGAACTTCGAGCAGTCGTTCGGTGCTTCCGGTCTGCTCGGTAAGCCCGGCAACTCGACGGCGCCGTCCGCCGCTCCGCCGGGCCGACTGACCGAGGCCGAGGTGGTGGCCAACCCGGTCAACAGCTGGACCCGTGCCCCCCTGGGTGCGCCGAACAGCTGCCAGCCGGCGCGCATCATGAGCCCCAACGAGACCGGTCTGGACATGCTGCTCTGATCAGGGCTGTTGTTGTAAGACCGCACGGCGGGACAATGCCGGGCGGACGCAGGAAACAGAGCGGGTCCCGAAAGGGACCCGTTCTTTTTTTATCGCCGTTCCATCCTTGAGGGAATGGATGAGGCAAGGGATTTTACATCTCACTGTAACCTTCCGCTGCTACAGTCCGCCGAGTGCTGCGCCGCCCGGCGCGGGTTCTCATTCCCTATATACATGAACAGACGAAAACGATCGCGTGCCGGATTCAAGCGGCGGCGCCTGGTGCAGGCCATTCTGCTTGCCGGTCAGCTACCGCTTGCTTACGCTGATCTGCCCGTGCCCTGTGCGGCGGGCTGCGGGCCGGGGGCGTTCGTCTCGTCGGGCAACGTGCAGGCGCCGGTCGTCACCGGTGATCGCATGACCGTCCGGCAGTTGAGCGGCAACGCGGCGCTCAACTGGCAGAGCTTCAACATCGGCAGCGGCAACACCGTCGAATTCCAGCAGCCTTCGGCCGCCGCGGTCGCCATCAATCGCGTGTGGGACCCGGGGGGCAGTCCCAGCCAGATCCTCGGCAACCTGCAGGCCAATGGCCAGGTCTATCTGATCAATCGTAACGGCATCGTGTTCGGTGACGGCGCGCGTGTGGATACCGCCGCGCTGGTGGCCTCCTCGCTCGACATCACTGAATCGGCGCTGAACAAGGGCCTGATACGAGCCTTCTCCGAAGACCGCCAGCCCGCCTTCGCCGGTGCCTTCGACAGTGACGGCAATCCGGTCAACGGCGATGTGACGATCCTGAGCGGCGCGGTGCTGCGCACGCGCGACGGCGGCCAGATCCTGGTGTTCGCGCCCAACGTCCTCAACGAGGGCGTGATCGAGACGCCCAATGGGCAGACCGTGCTCGGCGCGGGCAGCAGGATCTACCTGCGTAACTCCACCGACGGCAATCTGCGCGGCCTGCTGGTGGAGGTCGATGTCGAGGGGGTATCGGACGCGCGGTTGCAGGAGTTTCTGCGCGGCGAGAGCAGCGAGCTGCCGTTGGGGCGTGTAGCCAACTTCGGCTCCATCGACGTCGCCAGCGGCAATGCCAGCCTGGTGGGGCTGGCGGTCAACCAGGCCGGCCGCGTGTCGGCGACGACCTCGGTGCGCGCCAACGGCTCGGTGGTGCTGCGCGCGGCGGACAGGCAGGATACCACTCGTTTCAATCTCAATATCCTGGAGCCGACGCGGACCGGCAGGGTCGAGTTCGCCGCGGGCAGCGTGACCGAGGTGTTGCCGGACTACGCCGATGAGAGCGCCACCGTCGATGTCAACGCACAGCCGCTGTCACGGGTTACGGCGCTGGGCCACTCCGTTCACGTCGGCGAAGGTGCGCGTATCACCGCCACCGGCGGCGAGGTGATACTGACCGCGCAGTCCAACCCCGGGCTCAACGAGGCCGCGCTGTCCTCCGCGCCCGTGAACGACAGCCGCATCTTCATCGCGGGCGGCAGCGTCATCGATGTCAGCGGCGCGAGCGTCGAGCTGCCCGCTGACCGGCTGCTGCTCGAAGTCGAACTGCGCGCCGATGAGCTCAAGGACAGTCCGCTGCAGCGCGACGGTGTACTGCGAGGTAAAAAGGTAATAGTCGATCTGCGCAAGCAGGGCGTGCGCGAGGATGGCACGACCTGGGTCGGCACACCGCTGGCCGATCTGTCCGCTGCGGTGGCGACGGTGGAGCGCTCGGTAGCCGAACGCGTCGCCGCCGGGGGCACCGTGAAGATGATCTCTCAGGGCGATGTCATCGTCGCGCCCGATGCGCGCATCGATGTTTCCGGCGGCCGTATCGACTACGCCGCCGGCCAGTTGCGCACCACGTTGCTGTCTTCCGGCGGCAGGCTCTACGACATCGGTGAGGCCGACCCGGCGCTGGTCTACGACGGTATCGTCGGCCAGTACAGCCGCACCTCATCGAAGTGGGGCGTCACCCGTACCTGGGAATTCCCCGGCGCTTTCGCCACCAGCTACAGCGCGGCCTTCAGCGAGGGGCGCGACGCCGGCAGCGTGATCTTCAACACGCCCAGGCTGATCCTCGACGGCGATATCGAAGGGTCCGTCGTACATGGGCTCTATCAGCGCGACCCCGGCAATGCGCCGGATGGAGCGCGGCTGGTGGTCGGCTATGAAGGCGGCGGATCGGACCTTGCGAACTATCGCATCGGCACGGTCGATTTCCGCGAGGAGTGGCTGCTCAACGACCTCGTCACGGCGGGCTTCGATCCCTTGCGCGATGCATTCCCGCTCACCGAGACGGTGCTGCGGCCTTCCCTGTTCTCCGCCGATGGCGTGGCTCGCGGGCTGATCCTCGCGAATGAGACCATTATGCTCGGCGCGGATACCGCGCTCACCCTGCCCGCCGGCGGCGAACTCACCCTGCGCGCGGCGAACGTCGATATCGCCGGCAGCATCAGCGCACCCGGCGGCCTCATCGCCGCTGAGGCGGTGAGGACCGTCGGCGTGCCGCAACTGGGGGCGCAGTCGGTAAGCGTGCGGACAGGGGCGGTGCTCGACGCCGGCGGCATGTGGGTCAACGACGGCATGGCGGCGGGCGGCCCGGACGGGACGCCGCTGTGGATCGACGGCGGCAGCGTGGATATCGCCGGCGCCGCGGGCGCCGCAGTGCTGATCGAAGACGGCGCGCGCATCGATGTGTCGGGCGGTGCATGGCGCAAGGCGACCGGCGGCATCGTTGCCGGCGACGGCGGCGACATCGCGCTCGACAGTGGCGGCATGCTGCGTCTGGGGGATGCCGAGCTCGATGCCTCCGCGCTGCATCGGGGAGGCAGCCTCAGCCTGACGGCCAGTGCGATCTGTATCGGCGACGCGGCCTGCGTGGGCGACGCTCCGGGAACGGATACCCTGACGCTGGCGCCCGGGTTCTTCCGCACCGGGGGCTTCGGCAGCTATAGCCTCAATGCTTCAGGCAGTCTCATCGTCGCCGGCGACGCCGACCTGCGTCCGGTGCAGGTGAATCGGGTGCTCGATGACTCCCATGTGCTGCAGGCCACGGGTGCGGACCTCGCAGGCTTCAGCCGCATCGAATTGTTGCCGGACTACCTGCGCCGGGGCGCCGACATAAGGCTGGGCACGAGCGGCGATCATCCGGCGGAGCTGCGCATCGAGCAGGGTGCCGTCATTGCGGTCGATCCCGGCGCCGGCATCGCGCTGAATTCCAACAGCCGGATGTGGGTGGACGGCGCGCTGATCGCACCGGGTGGTTCCATCACGCTCCAGCGCGGAGGCAGCGATCGCGGCATCTACGTCCACAACGATGCGATCTGGCTCGGCGCTAACGCGGTGCTCGACGCCAGCGGCGTCGCCCGCATGCAGCCGAGCCCGTCCGGCCTGCGGACCGGTGAGGTGCTGGACGGCGGCACGGTCACGCTGCGCGCGCTGAGCGGCTATGTGATCGCCGAAGCCGGATCGCGGATCGATGTCTCGGGTACGGCCGCCACCCTCGATCTGCAGCACGGCGGTGCAGGCTACCGTGCGCAGGCGGTGGCCAGCGATGCCGGCGCCATCGATATCATGGCCAGGGAAGGCGTGATCCTCGACGGCGCGCTGCGCGGCGAGGCGGGCGGCGGTCTGGCGCGCGGCGGCAGCCTGTCGCTGAGGCTCGACGGCAACGACCGCGGTGAACCGGCGCCGGGCTCCGCGAACGACTTTCCGCACGCACCGCGAGTCATCGAGGTGGTTGGGGGAGAGCCCGGCGATGACCTCGGAGACTTCACTTACGACACCATGGACGGCGCGTTCACCGCGGCGCACAACGGCATTGCCCGGCTGCGCACGGCGGCGCTCGCCGAAGGCGGCTTCGACGCACTGGCGCTGAACGCGCGTCATCTGCAAAGCACGGCGCCCGTCGTCGGTTCCGCGGTCCAGGTGGCCGCTCCCGGCAGCGTGAGCATCGGCGCCGACCTGCGCCTGGGGCGCAGCCTGGTGATAGATGCGCCCACCGTCACCGCGGCGGCGCCAGAGGTCACGATCGCGGCGCCCTACGTCGCCCTGGGTTCGACCGATCGCGCCACCCAGATGGTGCCCACGCCCGTCGCCGAAGCGCGCAGCCTCACCGTCGATGCCGGCTGGATCGATCTCATCGGCGCCAGCGGGGTGAGCGGCGCCGATCGCGTGCGTCTGCGCAGTGCGGCCGACCTGCGCCTGCGCGCGCTGCCGGAGATCGAGTTCTCGGTGCGCCAGCTCGCCGGCTCTTTTGTCAGCGCCGGAGATCTCGAGATCGAAGCCGCGCAGATATATCCCGCGACGCTGACCGATTTCACCTTGCGCGCGCTCGATACCGGCGCCGGCGCGGGCAGCATCACCGTGCTTGCCGGCGATGCCCCGGCGGGGCCGGTGCTGTCGGCAGGCGGCGCGCTGCGCCTGCGCGCCTCGCGCATCGAGCACCAGGGCGTGCTCAAGGCGCCGTTCGGCCTCATCGATCTCGACACCGGCGGCGACGGCGATCTGGTCCTGGCGCCAGGGAGTCTGCTGTCGACCTCCGGCGAAGACCTGATCATTCCTTTCGGACGCACCGAGGGCGGTCTCGACTGGAGCTACGATTTCGGCAACAACCAGAAACTGGTCTTCAGCGGCGAGCTGGACGCGCTGCCGTCGCAGCGCATCGAGCTCAGCGGCGCGCGCCTCGAACTGCGGGAAGGGTCCCGGCTCGATGTCTCCGCGGGCGGCGACCTGCAGGCCTACGAATTCGTGCCCGGCATCGGCGGCAGCCGTGACATCCTGGCCAACGACGCATCCGGGCGCAGCTTCGCCATCCTGCCGGGTCTGGGCGAGACCGTCGCCCCCTACGATCACATGGAGTCGGCGGGCTTCGCGCCCGCGATCGGTACCACGGTTCACATCGAAGGCGTCGACGGCCTGCCTGCGGGCGAGTACGCCTTGCTGCCGGCACGCTATGCGCTCCTGCCCGGCGCCTACCTGATCACCGAACGGCCTGGACACGAAGACCTGCAGCCCGGTCTCGGACTGCGGCTCGCGGGCGGTGTGCCGCTGGTGTCGGGCAGCTACGGTGTCGCCGGCACCGATCAGCGCGACAGTCGCGCGCGCGGTTTCGCGGTGCAGAGCTCGGCGCTGTTGCGGGATGCCGGCGCCATCCTGCGGCCGGCGGAATACACGCTCAGTCTTGCCACGCAGTTCTTCGCCGACGGCAGCGCGGGCGTGCGCCTGCCCGATGATGCCGGCACCGTCTCGCTCAGCGCGATCGACGCGCTCGATCTGCGCGCGGCGCTGCATGCCGCAGTCCCCGAGGGCGGGCG
>OBJA01001705.1_pt1 | contig 14365 bp, 9 predicted proteins | sample 1519751 | NCBI WGS metagenome assembly OBJA01 (sample SAMEA3881238, study PRJEB22517) | soil metagenome | biome: lake sediment; feature: soda lake sediment; material: sediment, water from around vicinity | place: India | collected 2013-12-23 | depth 3 m | reverse complement strand
AAAAACTGTATCCACATGTCGCCATATTCCTGCTTCATGCGGATCTCCAAAAAATCGGTGCCGTTGTCGCGGGCAATAATGGAAAATTCACTGTAGGTTGCAGGTGTAATTGTGCCGCCAATCGATCCATTGACGCCATAGGATTGACCAAACACCATGTGTGCATTTTGACGATCAAAGGTAATAGCACCTGCAGAATTGATACTGAGTTTGCCTGTCCCTCGTAAATCATTCCAGCCGTTTATGTTGGAAGCATCGGTTACTATGTTGCCGTGAGTCTGTTTGTATCCCATTGTGTAGACAATTGTATCACCGGCTTTGATGGAAGATCTATCGGCCCGCTTATAGAAGGTGGTAGGAGCCGGGGGGGGGGGAGGGATCAGCTCACAGGTGATCCGTACGGATGCACTGTCCGAAACTGGAGATTCCTTCTCCGCACTGATCCAGGCTCTGGTCATAATTGTCTTGTCCTGAACAGGGCAGACTCCGGCTGCTTTGACAATGTATTTGATGGTGCCTTTCTCTTTTATTTGAAGTTTCGGAATCGTCCAGGTAATTACATTCCCCTCTATCTCAGGAGCTATGCCTAGTGGAGGATCACCGGAAAATTTACTGAAGGTAAAACCGGCCGGAATCGTATCAGTTATCACGACATTCACTGCATCTCTTCCTGGCAGTGGACCATTGCCAAAAACGCGACGCCATGTATAACCATCCCACTCTTCAACCAGTACATTTGAAACACTATGACGTGCCGTTTCGCAGCTCTTGGGGTCCCAATTGACTACAGGGAATCCGGGGCTGTCCGGATCTGTCCAGTCATCGGTAATGGGCCAGTATGTTCCTCCGTCATCATCCGTAGCGTTTGCATCCCACGACCAGTCGTCGTCCCAGACAACATCAGTCCAATTGCCAGAATGAAGGTCCCACACAATCCGCAGTGGCATTGTGCCGCCCCGATGAATCCTGCCCTGCATACCGGCATATTCGCGCAGGTGATGGTCGATGGTGGCGAGGTTTTCTACTCGGGCCGGATCGGCAGGATCGGAAAACTGCACCACGATTCGCTGATTCCACTTTCCATGGGAATCCTGGCCAGGGGTGATAGTTTCCTGAAAAAGTCTGATAAAATCTCTATCCAGTCCCTCGATTATGGTAGGCATTACCTCCCATCCTGTTGCGCACCCGTCCGTACCTTTATAACATGTCAATCCTGCATCGAAAAGGAAGTAGGAAATACGATAGTTGCCATAGTCAATATAGGCTTCCTGGGCATTATGAAAAAGCCGTACACGCATGGTATTGTTCGGTCCTGAAGCGTTGGCTGTGCTGGAGGAGGACAGATGCACTCCTGGGCGCCCGCCATTGATCCATCCTGCTTCGGAGGTATTTTCAAAATCTATGGAGAACTCGATTTCATCCCCAGGGTTAACAGATGCCGCTGAAGCTGTTTTGCTGATTATCAGGGCTCGTTTGGCGATATCCAGATAGTTACGTTCCATAATCGTTGTTACATTATTTGGATACTCATTTGTGGTCCATCCCGAACCATTGGAACAGGAGATCACCGCCTTATTGCGGTACTGCTTTTCTGTGGCATTTACAACTTTGATTGAGAGCTGTACCTGTCCGGTTGTTGGGGCAACTCCTGTTGCTGTTTTAAATCCTGGCACCGTACCTATGTTCCAGGTCACGGTGTTTGATTGTGGATCGAAAACACCCCCACCGGTAGCGGATTGGAACTGAAAATCAGGATGCAGCGTGTCGACAATTCGAACATCTGAAGCATCCAGTGACCCAAAGTTGCGATAATCAATGGTGTAGGTGACAAGGTCGTTTTCAAACGCGAATGTCTTGTCGATATCGAGATATACCTTCATGTTTGCACCCGGCACCAGTGCTGAAGGTGTGTGATAATTCCCTGAAAGCACAAGCATGCCTAGTAACCTGAACCAGCCGTGGAAATAGGTCGGAACACTGCTTAAATAACCATCACCCGGAGTCTCCACATCCCATTCAATCTCACACTGGCGGTACATTTCCGACATGAGGTCCAAATCCTGTGAAACAACTGCAGATGGTGAACCGGTACCCTGAATCCAGTTTAAAAAGAAGAACCCGCCATCGGTTCCGTGAAGAGTCCAGTCAGTCCATAGTACCTGCGGACCCCAATAGGTGAATTTTTTGTCAGCTCCCGGAACACAGGAATTCCCCCAGGGAGCCTGGCGGTTATCCCATAGAAAACGGGCATACCGCAGCCCGATATCTCTCTCGAATGTATTTGGTGTTCCCTGTATAACCTGGTGTGTCACCGGATCCCAGGTAGATGCTGGATTACCATGCCACACGTAATTAAGAATTGTTCTCCATGCCAGGCGAAAATCTTCTGATGACTGCACATTACCAAAGACCGGAACATTATCTGAACCCAGGGTTACATGGCCTACAAATGGAATCATACGTTCATCATTCAAAAGCTGACCCATAAGCCAGTCCGATGATGCTTCCGCACGCCGGAACTGTTTGATATTCCAGGCATACGCACTTGAATCCTCTTCAGAAAGAAATGCAGCAAACTGATGAAAGTAGGAGGGTGCGGTGTAATCGAAGTACTGAGTCTGGGGACCCTTTGATTCTATTGAGACCCCGCTTCTGGCCGGATCGTTTGCCCAATCGGTGAGTTCCTGCCATGAATCACCACCTTTGAAATAGCCATCAAATCCGATATCTCCGCTGAGGTATGTTGTTCCGCTGGATACAAACAGAAGAGTATCTGTTAAAGCCTTCAGAAAATCAATCGCAGCCTTCTTATAGGAGATCGGATTGCCACACGCGTCATTGATCCCCATAAATTCACCCCACTGCCTGTAGGCACAGAGCAGTGCAAATCCTATATCGAAATCTCCATCTGCAGCAGAATTATCACCTGCTGAATTGGTCCAACCAGGTAATTGGCTGTACCGATAACCAGGACTGGATTCGGTGCAATCCCCGTATCGTTTCACTTTGTTCATCGCATGATCATGAATCCATAACCATAAACCATCAAACGTCGCTTTATCAGCCATTGCCACAGCTGCCAGTAAGGCATAACCATCTCCCTCAGTACATGATGGCGATGACCTGAAATAGATGTAATCAATACCACCTACTCCACCTCCGGGCTTCTCAGCACGGTTCATCATAATTTGATAGGCTTCCCGCATCGCTTTTTCCATCTCTGCATGAGGAACACCGACACTGTTATGAGTTCCAAGATTCTTTAATGAGGTTGTGGAATTTGTGTACGGCTGGAATTGCGGGAATGGGAATGCGGGATTACCGGAATTGATGGAGACCTGTACTGTTTGAGAGAGCAGTGTTCCTGAAAAGATGACCAGAAAAAAGATCGTTTTAAACAAAAGCATATCCTTTTTATAAGTTACGGGGATTCCACGTTCAGCAAAGATCATTTCCCAGTAGTACCTTTTTCTAAACGTATCAGCATACATGAGAACAGTGAAATCATCGATTCCCTATGTAATCTGATTTGCAAGATGGAAAGAGCACTGAAATTTAAACGCTTCAAACCCTGATTATAACCCCAAAAGAGTAGTATAGTAAAATTCCTTTAAATCGTTCACAGCAGTTCTGAAGATGCATAGGGGTGTCTGCCAGATGATTCTGTTTACCGGGCAGTAATCACTAACCCTTCAGGCCTGTGTGTTTTAATCACAGTGCTGGTTTTACATTAATATAGCCATTTTAACCTATCAAAGCATGTCTATTTCTTACCGGGATGAAATTTCTGTACACATTCGTGTATTGTGTAGTCATTTTTGATCAAAAAATATAAACGGCTTACTTCATCCCTATTGATCAGAACACCATACCGAAAAATGGTCCGAATCATAATGAACATTCCATTCCGGGTCATTTCCAACACGGGGAGGGGTGCGTACGGTCCAGGTGTCAGCTATAAGGGAACAAGCAGCACATAAGACCAGTATCTCACCACGAATTATTCTTTCGGCCATGTTAGGTCCCCATTTTTAGTTCGGTTTTCCCTTGAGGGCACAAAACACTGTCTTTAATTTACTGCATATATAAGAAGAATAGTGAACTTATTCCAGAAATTGTTGAGTGATTACTCAACAATACTGTCGTATGCGGGTGTTTTTAAGGGGGGTATGGATGGATTTAGTTTGATTCTCCAAATAGTACTCAACAGTAGGGGGCTTGCTGTGAACTAATGCCAGCACACCTGCCGGAGAGTAGGGTAACTATTTTCCCTAAAAGGTTTGCTGGTGAGGGATGGGACAGAACAGAAACGTTGTTCGTTGGATAGCTTCTGTTGAGACGTCTATTTCGTCTTTACAAAATACTTAACATTGCACATTCTCAGGAAAGAATAAACTGCTGGTTCAGACGAAATGTAATTTAGTATTCAGGCCAGAAAAAACCTATGTATCCAATGATGTAGCGCTCCATGAAATTTCAGTACCTTGCAAATCTTCCGATACACGAAAAACGGGATGAGATCGTTCAGTCGATCCGCACAAATCAGGTAACGATCATCTCAGGGGAAACCGGTTCAGGGAAAACCACCCAGCTTCCGTTGCTCTGTCTTGAAGCCGGCCGGGGGGTAGGGGGGAAGATCGGATGCACACAGCCACGGCGAATCGCTGCAATATCACTCTCCCGTTTTGTCGCCTCTCAGTTTGACTCTACGCAACAGCATCGGGTAGGGTACAAAATCAGGCACGATAAAAGCTGTGGGCCAGATACACTAATCACGTTTATGACAGACGGCATTCTTCTTGCCGAAATCGGACGTGACCTGCTTTTAAGTGAGTACGATACGATTCTGATCGACGAAGCACATGAGCGATCGATTAATATTGACTTTTTGCTTGGATACATGCGGCTACTTCTGCAGCAGCGAGAAGATTTGCACTTGATCATCTCTTCTGCGACGATCGATACAAAGCTTTTTTCACGAATCTTCCATCATGCTCCGGTGATTACGGTTTCCGGGAGGCTCTTTCCTATCCAGATCAGGTACAAGCCTGCAATTGAGCTCTGGAAAGGCGAAAGCATGGATTGTTATATTGAAGGGATAGTCTCATCGGTGCGGGAGATTATTGACGCCAATGAAGAAGGTGACATACTTATTTTCCTTCCTACTATTGACGATATTATGGAAGCTCTTCACCGGTTAAAGGCAATACTCCCTGAAGATCTGTGCCGAATATTACCTCTGCACAGCAGGATGACACCTGCTCTGCAACAGCGAATTTTCGAAAAGTGCAATTTACGAACCATCGTTATTGCAACTAATATTGCCGAAACATCGATTACTGTTCCCGGAATACGCTTTGTCATCGATAGCGGACTTGCACGTATGCTTCGCTATGATCCATCAATAGGATTCAGTCGCATGCCGGTTGAACGCATCTCAAAGGCTGCTGCGGATCAACGGGCCGGCAGGTGTGGACGGGTGCGAGATGGAGTCTGTGTACGACTGTTTTCAGAAACCGATTATTTCTCACGACCCTCCTTTACAACACCAGAACTACGTCGGGCAAACCTTTCAGGTGTTATACTGCGCATGTTACATCTGGGATTGGGAGATATTGCCCGCTATCCTTTCCCGCAACAATCATCCCCCCGGGCCATCTTTGATGGATATCGCCAGCTAAAAGAGCTCGGCGCAATTGACAGAAAAAAACGGTTAACTTCACTAGGGAAAAAGATGGCACTGTTTCCACTTGATCCCACATTATCACGCATTCTTATCTATGCACAGGATCATGGTGCCCTGCATGAACTGCTTATCATCACCGCTGCCTTATCGGTCAATAATCTTACTACCTGCCATGATGAAGATTATGTCAGGAGCTCTTTGCCATTCCGTCATCAGGAATCTGATTTCATGACATTTCTCAATTTGTGGAACGCTTTACCTACCTCCAACACAAAGGCGCGGATTCCCTATTCGGCACTGAAGCCATTTTGCGAAAAGTACAGGCTCTCGGTGATGCATATGCAGGAGTGGTACGAGACCCATCGCCAGCTTCAGCGGATCTGCCAGGGAATTCATGGCTTCTATAAAAAACAGAATGCTCCGGCATCCTATGCTGCGATTCACAAGAGTCTGCTTGCTGGTCTGATACATGGAGTGGCTGCTCGCACCAGTGCTGGTAGCTATCAGGGGACTCACACTGAAGAAATCGCCATTTTCCCTTCATCATCGCTCTTCAGTAAAAATCCCACATGGGTGCTGTTCCAGGACATTGTCGAGACTAAAAAAGTGTATGGAAGAAACACTGCGATTATCAAGCCTCAGTGGATTGAGGAGATGTTCAGAAACCAGTGCCGATATACACACGAGAATTCCTGGTTTGATGCTGAAACAGGAATCGTTTGTGCCTACGAGGAGGTTACCTATCATGGTCTTGAACTTGTGAAGAATCGGGTGATAAACCTTGCCGGGAAAAATCGACCTCTTGCGAATGAGATCTTTATCCGCGAGGCATTGGTAAAGGAACAGGCTGGAGATCGGTACCGCTTTATAAGGCACAACCGGGAACTGCGTGATACAATCTCGGTTATGGAAAAGAAAATTCGGCAATCATTGTATGTTGGAGATTCTGTTCTGGAAGCGATGTACGAAGAGCGTCTCCCTGATGTGACACAGGTACGGGAATTAAACAAATGCATTCGCGACCATGATAGTGATACATTTCTCATGTTTTCGATCGATGATTTGACAGATCGTGAATTGCCATCAAAACTGCAAAATTATCCCGATGAGATAGTCATTGCAGGGCACAGAATTCCTGTCACGTATGAATACAAACCTGGTAAGGATCTGGATGGGGCAGGAGTGGTTATCTCAGATGCGCTGTTCCAGGCAATACCACTTTGTTATTGGGAATGGCTGCTTCCTGTCTATTGGGAAGACCGAATTGCCTGGGTTGCCGATCTTGTTGTTCAAAGCAACCCCGAAAAGGATCTGGATGCTGCACATATCCGGGACCATGTGCTGCAGTTGTTAAATATGGCACGGGGAGAATTTTGCTCCGTACTAATAAACGAGCTGCAAAGCAGATATGGCATACTGATAGATGCGGATATCATAAAACAGCACTTGCCGGCTTACCTGTGGGTGCATGTGACTGTGAAAGACAGCAGAGGTAGTATTGTACACCGGTTCAGAGCATCGCAAATCCCCACATCTGCTCGGAATAGGCGAATTGGCAAACGATCTGCAGTATGGGTGCCGTATTGTTCACACCTGGAAGCTGATTTCAGTAATAACTGGGCAGATCATTCCTTTCTTATGGCACAACCGCTCTCTTCACCAAACCAGTTAGTTGAGCTTGCCGCGATACCTGCACTGAGTGTTGAAGGTGAGCTGATCCGGGTACGCATATTTTTCTCGTATGCAGATGCATGGTTTTCACATGCTGAAGCCGTGAGACTACTGCTTGAGCAAGAGCTAGCTGAAGATCTGGCATGGGAGCTTGAGAGTTTCAGAATTCCTCAGGCTTTTGTCATTACTTCCAGAGAATTCATGGATGGGCATGATCCAGGTGAACTGGTAGCAGGCCTCTTTATAAAGAAAGTCCTGAAACTTCCATCTGATCTTCCCTGTGAAGCAGAGTCGTTTTTCACACTGGTACAGGATGCATCTATTTTCATTCCCCGAGCTCATCAGGAGGTTCTTAATCTTCTTGAGAGCATAATTTCAGCTTATGGAAGAAGCATTGCACTATTCAGGAAAAGGTCAGAGCGACATGCCAGCAGCTTGAATGGCCGGGAGGAACTCTGGCGGGAACTCTTACGGTATCGCTCCCTGCTGTTTGAGGAAAATGTACCGATAGGGTTTGTGGAAAAGATTCCAGAGTACCTTTCAGGAATAGTGCACCGGATCGATAGCTGTTTTCTGGAACCACGGGAATATCTCAGGAAAATGGAGCGGGTGAACAGAGATTTTGAAGAAATTACTTCAATGTGGACTGATTCAGCTAAACCACAATTTCTGTGGGAACAACAGATTCTCAGAGAGGATCTGTTGGTAACACATTTTTCTGAAAATAGAGGAATTCAGAAGGCTGATTTCTCGCAAAAAGCTCTTCATCTACTCGCTGACAGTTCTCTGCAGCACCATTAATGCGCCCAGGCATTGGTGTTAATACCAACACCTTCAAACCCTTTGCCTCTACTCTAATCCTTGCTGATGTCGGAAAAGCGTGGTACAATAACAGAAAAAAGCAGGGTCTGAGATGAGATTGCTGTCAAGAATAACGCTGCCTTCCGTTGCTGTGGTACTGATGCTGATTTTTCTGGTTCAGGCAGATCTGGGTAAGCGGAAAGCATTTTCTATTCCTCTTGCGTTTATGACCCATCAGCTCGATGCCGATGGCAACATAATAGAGGTGTTTGTCACATTTGATAATTCTCCGGAGGGGTGGGCGATCTCTCCCGGTGATGACAGGTATGTAAAGGATACCAGGAAATTGCGGATGGATCACACGTATCGGGAGATGCCTCGCCAGGAGTACCTTCTGAGTCCATTTGAGGCTGATGTGCTCAACAGGGTTTGTGAAACACTGGTTGAAACACTCGAGGATTTTGAAAAAGATCTTAAAAACGAGCGGTGGGACAAGTGCCTCTACCTCGATTCGTACTTTCCGGTATTCATGAAAAACTTCTACTATCTTTTCTGCGCTGCCCGTAATTCACTCCAGGCACTCCCTGCAATAACCAACATCGCAGATACACTCTTTGAAAATTCCATTCAGTCGGAAATAAGTGATAAACGAATCGATGTGTGGAGGGGAAACCCCAACCACCTGATGAAACTGAGAATCGCGGCAAAAGAGCTCCTCTATCAAACCGAAATCTACCGAAAGAAAGAGCTTGCCAATCCGAAGCGGGATGCGTGGGAGGACAATTCAAAACCATTCATTGAAACCTATCAACTCTTCGTGCGATTGTATTTTAATTTACCTGCAAAATAAGAGATTATTTCATCATACACGAGTATTGATAGGTGATTGTCATCCATGCGTGTTGCACAGTGAAAAAACCGGGTTGCTGCTATAAATAGAATTATTGTCAAACAATTTACATCAGGATAGGGATTGCAGCCTGGTTCTGACCTCGTCCCAGGACCAGGTATCAGGAGCATGCACTTTGTCGGAGATGTGTAAAAACTGCATTCCTGCTCTCCGGGAAGCAGCTCCGTCGGTGTCATCCCTGTCCCCAACGACAAGAACCTGTTCCGGCTTGAGGTTCCATGAAGAAGCGATATCGAGGAATGGTCGGGCAGATGGCTTCAGTGCACCTGCAATTTCAGAGGAGGTAATGGTTGAAAAAGGGGAGGAGGGTATTCCCAGGCCGATCAGCCGCTCTTCGACCAGTGCATAATCAGAGAGAACTCCCAATCTGATTCCATTGGACCGCAACGATGTCAGAAGCTCTGAGATACCTGGGCGTGAGTTGCGGAAAAGCTGCATGGATGAAACAAACGCCGGGTAAAATATATCGGTAATCCAGGCATTGATTTCATGTGCGGAACAGTTTTCTTTTTCTGAAAGTGCTATACAAATACGATTCATGAGTTCCTGATATGAACCCAAATCGATTCCGGCGAATGTCCCTCTGATTTTCAGAAAACGGGGAAGACGCAGGCAGGTCGGGAATACTTTGAATGTAAGAAAGGGCCGCATGATCCAGGTCATGCGGTACAGTGTTCCATCAAGGTCAAAGATGATCCCCTGAACAGTATCTCGGGAAAATGCTTTCATGATTTTTTTTATGAACACTCCCGGGCTGCATGGAAGACATTGTTGAAAAGAAGCTCCAACATGTCAATTGGCGTAGATGAAAAGGCGATTCTGATCACCTCTCCCAGAGCGATGAGTCCGGTATCGTACTTTTCAAGGAGCACCTTGCGCACGGTTTCTGAGTCACCTCTGGTAAGCTTTACACACATGAAATACCCTGAATTGTAGGGCAAAGGATAGAAAAATTCTGCATACTCCGGATGGGTATGAAAAATGGAACGGATCTTTTCGTAACGACGTTTCAGTATTGCATACTTGTCTGCCTTTTCGATATCATACTTTTCGCAGGAATAGGCATTCAGCAGTAATGACTGCGCGACATTGGATGCGTTGGAGATGTTTCCACGGATTGCACCCGCTAATTTTGCTTCCAGCGCAGTGTATAGACCTGCAGAATTGAGAGCGGTCCCAAAGGTCATAAACCCGACTCTGAATCCCCAAACATAATCCTCCTTTGTCGGACCATCGAATTTAATAGCAAGTATCCTTTCATGTGCATCAGAGATCAGGGAAAAGATCGATTCCTGAAGAATACCCTCTTCGAATACCAGCCCAAAATAGGCATCATCAATCAGGACAACGATCTCATTTCCAGCTTCAGCGGCCTCGATAAGTATTTCCTTAATACGATTGGCTTCGGAAATTGTTACCGTATAACCGGTCGGGTTATTGGGAAAATTGAGAATGACAACTTTTTTGCCCTTCGGTGACTGAAGCAGCCTTTCCCGTAGTCCTTCGGTATTAAATCTGCAATTGTCTACAAAGGTTGGAAACGTTACAAATTTTCCTCCGTATGCATGCCCGAAAACCAGATCGTAATTTTCCCAGTACAGGTCGGGTGATATTATGTGATCACCTTCATCAATAAACAGATACCCTGCCATGGAGAGACCATGGGTCAGAGCGCTGGTTACCACCGGATTACCAAATGTTTTCCCGTTCAGTGATGGGTTCTTTTTAATCAACATTTGTTTCCAGCTGTTTCGTATCTCCGGCCTTCCATAGCTTGGGGCATAGGAGAAACCCTCCTTACCACTGAGGTTCAGGAGTGTGTCGAGCGACTCTAGAACCATGGGGGAGCCATTGTCTTCAAGAGCTGTTCCGATTGTCGCATTGATTTTCTTATCCTTTGCTTCGGCTGATTGCGATAGAATCCCTAGTTTGGGGAAATAGATCGCTTTGCCCCGGTTCGATAATACGTTGTACACATGCGGATTCGCGGCACGAATCGATTCATTGAGTTCCTGGGCCTGCGGATCAAAGGTCATGCGAAAACTCCTGACTTCTTGAACAGTTTAGAACGGCTACTCATAAAAACAGCCGGAAGACTTATCACCATTGATAGATCTTTCGGCTGTGTGTATCAAAATTTGTTTATCACTGTCTTTAAGTGTACAGAACGAAGAAAATACGTATGTGGCCTGATCTGTGTCAAAAAAAAACGGAAAAAAAGATCATTATCAGATATGCTTTATCCTGTATCGCCAATTGGCTAAACGGTGTTCCGGAAAGGCGTAGTCTATTCCTATTCTGGGAGTCTGCACTATTCTGGTATCTGGATAATGTTTATACTGTTCAATCCAGAGTTCCTCTCCTCTTGTAAGATCCCAGCCATTCAAAGATCGATCTATATGTAATGCAGCACACACTTTCCCAGGACCATCAGTATGTACCTTTGCAGAACCGGGCCTCCGATGCATCAATGCAACTCTTTCCAGTGGCTCAATTGCTCGTATCAGAACAGCCCAGGGTACATCAAGCGGCCCGGTGACAATGTTGAGCATATTGTACATACCGTATATAAAATAGACATATGCGTGCCCCGGCTCCCCGAAAAGCACTTTCGTACGAGGTGTTTTACCTCTGAAGGCATGACTTGCACTATCCGTATCACCCATGTAGGCTTCTGTTTCGATGATCATGCCGCTGAGGTTCTCATCATTGTAATTGCGTACCAGTTTTGCTCCAAGGAGATGCCGTGCCACAATGGTTGGTTTATCGTAATAGAAAATTCTGCTCAGGGGAAGATTTGCAGTCATACTCTGAAGATCTATCATATTTAGTGCCGGAAAAAGAGTGTGAAATGCTGGTTATGCTGCGGAAAACAGTGTATCATACAAAGGGAGGTTTTCTATCAGACTGCTGTTTTTTAATCAGAATTTCCTGGTGCAGAAGGAGTGTATTGCCGCTTTGCGCAGAATGCCATATTTACGGGTGGTAGTGCTCGATATTGCATCACATCCCACTCCCGAGCAGGCACATGCGGCTTGCAGGATTATTAAAGAACAGCAGTGTTCTCTTCTTTTTTCCATAAATGAATGGGGAATCGATTCTGAGGGAATAATTTGGGATTTTCTTCTGCATAACAGCATTTTCCATATCAACTGGTGTGTTGATGATCCCTTTTTCGAAGAGATACTGTTTGCAAAGAAATTCCGGGCATCCCCAAATCGCATCGATTTCGTTTCAGATATGGATTATCTTCCACAAATGAAAGCTCTGGGTTATCAGGCGTTTTTTCTTCCTCTGGGTACCGATCCATGCTTGTTTTACCCATCAGAACGAAACTGGTTTCATGAATCTGCATTTGTTGGTAACTCCTATCTGACTCAGGTGGATGAGTTTGCGCGGGGTGCGGAAAACTTTCTTGAGCAGATACTCCCCGGTCTTGCATCTCTTTTCAGTGACTACAAATACGACAACACTATCGATATCGAATCCCTCCTGTGTTCTCAGGTTTCCAAAACAGCTCTTCCCGAGGGACTATCCTTTCAGAGAGCATTGTTTATTGCGAAACAGTTTGCAGGGTATCTTTACAGGAAGGATGTCGTAACCACACTGGCACAGACTTTTGAGCAATTCTGTGTATATGGTGACAAAGGGTGGAGTGGAATAGCAACAGAGCGGATCAGAAGTGTGCACTACGGAGAACCTTTACGGGAAATATACAATAATACCAAAGTAAATATTGATATCAACCGACTTGTGATCAGGAATGGCTTTACGCAGCGGGTCTTCGATGTACTGGCCTGTAAAGGTTTTCTCATTACCAGTTATAAGCCGCTTGTCGAGCAGTTTTTTAGGACAAATGGCACTGACCGGGAAATCGTAACATTTCAAAATAAAGAGGAACTGGTCACGCTTGTTCGTTATTACCTGGTGCATGAGTCTGAACGGTTGTCCATCGCCGAACGGGGTTACAGAAAAGTCCTTTCCCAGCACACCTATCACCACCGGATCATGGAAATCTTCAAAACACTCTCTGAAGTGCTTTGAAATTAGCGCATCCCTGCAATAAAAATTAAACATGCTGGTTTCGGAATCGGTTGTTCTTTTTTTCACTCTTTAAAAGCTTCTGAATCTATTGTTAAGAATAATCGACTATGGTACAATACGAAATAGAATCTGCTATCATTTATTTTTATTGAACAGGCCATATACTGCAAAGAATGGAATGAATTATGCTCTTATATAAAATCATGACCAGATTGACTCTAAATTTAATCGGCACTGCAATCGACCTGACACTGCACCTTGCACCATCGAGGTACAAAGAAAAGGGGCCCGGATCAGTCTTTAGCCGCCCGGCAGTCGGTGCAACGCTTAATGGTTGGACTTATAAAGAGATCCATTCTCCCGACAGTGGTTTTACTCATCGCTATTACTATCATCCTGGTCCTGATAAACATGCTCCGGTTTTTCTTTTTCTGCATGGACTCGTTTTCGATGGGCGTAACTTCCTTAATACTAGTAAACTCTCCGACACCTGGCACCTGATTGCTTACGACTTTCCCGAGTCATCGATGACATACCGGGGGGATATGAGCGATTTCCGTTACCTGCTCGATGATTTTCTGGACACGTTGAAAATCGATTCTCTCTATTTGTGTGGTGTTTCATTCGGTGGAGGTGTCGCAGCTCGATTCGCTGCATCGCATGCCAGACGGGTAAAAGCACTCATTCTGGTTTCTACTTTCATTATGAATTCATCGAGGTATGACAGAATTAAGGCTCGCGAAATGGCGCGCTTTCTTCTGAAACACCCCGATTACAAACTTCACTGGCTGGTAGAGAAGATCCTGAACAGATCGTTTAGCGGTAAAAATAATCCCATGCGGGAGCTCAAAGAGATAATAAAGGTAAAGCAACCCGATTGGTATCGCCAGGTTATACGGGCTATAACCACCTGTGAGGGGCCCGAAGATGCTGTGCAGATAAAGTGTCCGGTGCTAAGCCTCTACGGATCAAAGGACCGGACTGTTTCGCTGCGCAGTGCACGTTCTGTTCCTAAATTTATCCCACATTCCCGGTTTGAAATTATCCCAGGGGGGACACATGCGATGATGTATCTCCAGGGTGAGTTGCTTTCTGAAAAGATACGTGAGTTTTGTAAGGGAACCGGTGAGATCCTGCGGGAGTAGAGGTGGTCATCTTTAGACCTTTCATTAAAGGCGACAGCTCTGTAATCGTTGCAATCCTCGATTCCGGCTGCAAGATGGATCACCCGGAACTTGCAGGGAGATTATGGA
>OBJA01001704.1_pt1 | contig 14367 bp, 24 predicted proteins | sample 1519751 | NCBI WGS metagenome assembly OBJA01 (sample SAMEA3881238, study PRJEB22517) | soil metagenome | biome: lake sediment; feature: soda lake sediment; material: sediment, water from around vicinity | place: India | collected 2013-12-23 | depth 3 m | reverse complement strand
ATAATATCTTCTTTACTATAATTTGCAGCATTACAAATTAGAATATCAATTTTTCCGAATATACATTTTGTTTTAGAAATGAGATATTTTATCTCATCTTCTTTTGATACATCACATTTAATTGGTATAGAAGAATCAGGATAAATATTATTATAAAATAAACTTAACTCTTTACATTTTTCTTCATTACGTCCTGAGAATACAACATATGAACCATTCTCGAGAAATTTTTTTGCAATTGATAATCCTATACCTTTTGTAGATCCAGTAATAACTGCAACTTTTTTTGATAAGATCATTGTTTAACTTTCAATCTCTTTTATTTCAACATTACAAATAAATCCTGCTTCTTTTAATGCTAACAAGTTTTGTTCAACTATTGGTCTATTATAAAAAGTATTTAAATCTTCTAATGTATGCCAGTATGTTGTATTTATATAAATATTACTTTGTTTATCATAAAATAATAATTGTGGTTTTGCTTCTTCTGGCATACCTATTTTATTTTCTTCCCAAATATTCATATCAATAACTTTATCTAATTCTATAAAAATTTCATTAATATCTTTAAAAACTCTACCTGGTTTTGTTATAAAAATAGTTCTTGAAAACATATCTTTTTTTTACTCCTTTTTCTTTAAATTTTCTATTTCATATCGTTGTCTTAATTTTCCAAAAATACTTGTTATTGTGAAATCATTATTGATTATACCTCTTAGATGGCATCTTTGTACTCGATAACTTGAAGTATCAACTACTGTGTACATTCTTTTAGATTTTGTAACAAACATTTTACAACAACCATAACAAATTTTATGTGGCATTTGTTCATGATTAAAAATCCTTAATATGTCTTTGGTATCAGGTAATTCTTTATTAATCAATTCCATTAAAGTTGTCATAGTATAAGCATCATCAGGTATCCATTTACCATAATGCATTTGTGAACGATAATGTATTTGTTTTAAATTAAATTTATCTGATATATCAAATAAATCTTTAATTGAGTGTTCATTAATTCCTTTAATTATAGTTGATGTAATTGGAATTCTAATTGGTTTAAAACCTATAGTTAATAGATTTTCTAAAGCTTTTAATTTATATTCTAATAAATCTTGACCGGTTATTTTAATAAAAGATTCTTTTTTTAAACCTCCATCAAAGCTAATACCAATACCAATTCGGTCTCCTGCTATATCATAAAGTTGTTTAACAAAATCAATATCTTTTCCTATTCTAACACCATTACTAACAATCGTTGCATGATGACCATGACTTTGAGTTATTTTTATTGCTTTAAATAAAAGATCAGAATTTATTGTAGGTTCTCCACCTAAAAATCTTATTTGAACTTTTTCTGGAAACATACCACAAACTTGATTATAATAATCTAAATCAAGATCATTATTCCAATATGGGTTGTAACACATATTACAATTTAAATTACATTTATAAGTCAGATCAACATAAACTTGAAGAAATGGGCATTTTTCAATTGGGTAAGTTATAGAATTCATTTTAACATCTCCAGTGTAAATTTAAAATTAGAATCTAAATTATAGCTTACTATCATTTGCATTTGGTTATTAAAAAATATTGGGTCATTATGAAATACAATATTATCAATAAAATCATTGTATTCTAAAATTACAGATTTCCCTAATAAAACTCCTTTATGATTTTTTATTCTTTTTGTTAGTTTTATCATCCCTTCGTTATAAGTATTTACTGTCCAAATACAAACCTTAGCATTTTTTTCTTTTGCCCATTTTAATTGGTTTGGTAAGTAAACAGTAAAATTATATCTATTTTTTCCTCTGAATTTATTAAGAATATAAAGACGTTTTAATAAAATAACAATATCTTTGTTATAAAGTTCACATGTTGAAGTAGAAATTATTTTATTATTTTTATAAATTAGTATTAATAAGCCATTACCATTTTTGTATGTATCAGTTTTAAATATTTTATATAATAAAGATTCTGGATAATTTTCCCATGAAAAACCTTTCATGTTTCTTTTCATTATTGAAGATTGACTTTCTATTTCTGCAATACGACAATAATAAACTAGATCATCATATATATCATTAAAATTACTAGATATTATTTTAACTGTGTAATCCATTTTAATTCTCTAAAAAATCACAGTGTAAAGAAAATTGACCAAACCGTCCCATTATTTTTCCCATATTAAAATAAGAATCTTTTTTAAAATTTAATTTATGTGTAACTTGTAATAAATCTGTATTAAAAAATAATAGATTTTCTTGATCTGGAAATATAATAAATTTATTATCCTTTGATACACACATACCTGCCATTCTATGTGGGTGTATTGGATCCTGTGGAAAATCAAAGTTAATATATGATCTTACATCTTCTTGATTTGATAAATAATCTGGTCCAATATCTCTATATGTTTCAAGTTTCATTGTTTCAGAATCGACTATAAATAATCTATTTGGATGTCCAAATATTGCTATATAACATTTATTATTTTTCCAAAATAATTTGTGAGTTGTGAATCTAAATCCTTTATGATTATGAAAAACACCCATTCTAAATATTTTATCTTCTGTAATTTTAAATTTTTCAACCGTTCCTTCACCTAAAAAACAAAAACTACCTTCACACCAAATCATATTATTTGATGAAATATAAAACATATCATTATAAGGATCTATTTCAACATGAGCAGGAGCAGTTATTGTACTAATTTTATGTGTTTCATTTGTTTTAAGATTATGAGCTATAATATACCCAAGTTGTCTTGTAAATGGATCTATACTAAATAAATCACGTTTAAAATTATATTGATGATCATCACATCTGCCAATATTTTTAACATAATCTATAAGTTGATTTTCATTATAAAAAGTCTTCTCTAAACAATTTATTTCTCTATCAAAAAAACCAGTTCCTACAACCCAGTTTTTATATGGACTAATTTGATGTGGAGAAGTTTTCATAATATTTTCTTTAAATAATAATTCTGCATTTTTTAAATCAGTGGAAACTTTATAGTAATAATTCCCATCATCATTTAAATATGATAATAAGAAATTATTTTCATCTAACATTACAGTTGTATCACAACACTCTCTAACATTTTTTTGATCAATTGGTAAATCTTCTGGATAAATTACAGTCATCTTTTTATTTTGAACATCTATTTTTCTAATTAATGGACTTCTATTTCTTTCAATAATATTGAATATGAAATTATAAAAACATGATGAATTACCAACAGAGGAATGTGGTGTTTGAAGCAATTCTTTATCATTTAAACTTTTTATGAATTTTATATTATTAGATAAAAATGAATTAACATAAGTCATTGTTTCTTTTTGAAAATCTACAATTACAAAAATTGGCAGCGCTGGATTTTTAAAATTCAAAAGATAAAAAATAAAAGGGATTTGGAATGATTCTTTTATTTCATCGTTAACTCTAATTTTTTCTTCTATTATTTTTAAATCAAGACTAGTTGGCATTCTTATTTTCTCCCAATTATCATAAATCTTTTATATGATAGCTCCATATCATGACAACCATTATATAAAACTTCATTGAAATTACAATTTTCTAAAAATTTATTAATGCTTATAACTGGAAATATATGTTCATTAATATGAAGATTAGTACATTGTAAAATTAGTAATTGGTTAATATTTATTTTGTCTAACCATTTTTGATAATCAAGATGTTCGCAAGATGTATTAATTATTAAATCCCAATTATTATAATTATCATATACTAAGGCATCTTCATATATCACTTTTAAATTATTATGCAAATTTTTATGGATTGGTTCTAGATTTTTATTTATATCTAATAATGTAATATCTGAGTTACCAATATAATATTTATTTAATAATATAACTAAAAAACCAATCCACCCAGCAACTATTAATATTTTTTCTAATTTAATTCCGTTTTTGTACATTTGATTTAAATGATCTACAATCCATAATTTACTTCTTAATTGTGTTTGACATATAGCATCACAGAAAATTTTAAAATGTTCTGGAGATAATGAAGTATCTTCTAAATTTTTAGGTGTAATTATTTTTTGTTTTAAAAGATAAATTATATTTATTAATTCATCTTTTGATATTTTTGTTATAAGGTTTGAAATTGTTTTATTATTTATATTGAAATTTTTAAGTTCTTTTATCATCATAATATCTCATTTATTATCTCATCATTTTCATTAAAAAATCTATTTTCTAAACCTTCATTAATAATGCTATTGTACCTATAAAAACTCCCATCTTTAATATTTAATTCATTATAATAAATAATTTTTTTATTATAATAGAAACATTCAATAAATAATCTTGGGCATGGATCAAACCATTTATTTGCATGATAATATAGATATGTATCAAATGCTTCAAAAAGATTTTGGTGATGAATCCTTGATTTTTTTATAATTGGTTTTTCTGGTAAAGTTAATTTTTTAAGAAAAGAGTAATCATTATTAAATGGAGAGTTTACATAAATACCTTCTTTAACATTTTTTAAATCTTTAAATCTATTTAATAGAAATTTCATTTTATATTCTCTATCTTTATTATGAAAAGGCATTTCTCCATAATAAATAACATTGTAACAATTTTTATTATAACGAAAATCTCTATTATCTGTTAATAAATTACAAATAACAACAATTTTATTTGCTCTTAAAATACCTCTTGTTTTTGAAATAGTATAATGATCTACTACTAAAACTTTATTAAATTTTACATGGAAGAGGTCTGATCGTTTTAAAATAATTACATTGTCTTTATAATTATCTATGCCAGAAAAATTATAACGATCATTCATTATATTATGAAATTCATCTATTAATTTTTTATCAAGATCAAGAATAATTAATTTAAAATTTTTATCTTGTTCATAGAGATATAAAAAATATTCAAATGCTGTAATTATATCTCCTGCCATTCTTAAACTATCTAAATAAAAAATAAGAGCATTATTATATTGAATTGAGATCATTCTTAAAACTTTCCAATTCTTCTTTAGTTTGAATACTATTTAAGTTTCTTAAATGTTTCTTTAATTTTTTATAAATTACCGCAACACTATCTATATTCTCTTTAGCTTCAATATATTCTTCTAACATTGATAATAATTCTTGATTATCACTTTCAATAATTTGTAAATAAATTTCTTCACGATTTTCATCTATAATATTATAACCTTTTGATGATAAATATGCATTAGTTGTAAAAAATGTATAAAAATCTAATGCTGATATAGTAGCTGTATAATACGTAATCATTGATTGAATTTGTTTATTTAATTTATTTTTTTCTAAATCTATATTGTTATATTCGATTATTTCTAAATCATCCATTGTTATTTGTCTGCTATCAAGGGTATCTTCAGTAATTATAACATCAATTCCCGTTGCAATCATATTTCTTATTTTTAAACCTAATTCAGCATCTAAATAAACATATTTTTTTCCAGGATTTAAATGTATATGATCTTTGAATAATATACCTATAATTTTATATTTATTTTCTGTATAAGGAACAATTTCTCCACATAAAACTGTTAGCATTTATTTTTTCTCCTTTAAATTTTTTTACCACCAATTACTACTACAATGATAATTACAACCATAACTAGAAGTATAAGTATTACAATTACAATTTATGTTACATGAACAATATGTATTACATATGCAGTTTTGTCTTGTTTGATTGATAGCATTTTGTACAATAGTTATTTGAATTGCTCTTATTAATGGATTTGGTTGTGTACCACCATATGGGTATCCAAATGATCTAGTTATATTATACCCAAATGCACACCCATTATTTGCATCAATAACACGATCTAAATCAATTTTTCTAATTATGTCACCAATAAACCTTACTCCATTAAAATTATAAGAACTTGGACAATTTGATTGACAAGCAGGTTGTGTTCCTGCACATCTTCTTGTTGGATGTGTTCTTTCTTGATTAATTGCAGTTTGTAGTTCATTTATATGAAATGCTCTTATACTATGACCAATTTCAACAGGGGTAAAATTAAAAGTATTATTAGAACATGTTGGTTGGTGGCCACCACACTCACTATTTGATGAACATTTATTAAAAATACACATTTTTTTATTTTACCTCATTAATAATATTATATAATGCTCTACCTATTCGTCCAACTAACTTATAATATTCACATAGTTGTTCTTGACATGTATAATCATACCATTTATCAATAAAATTTTCTTTAGTGCTAAATTCAGCTTTTTTAACATTACATCTTAGACATGATAATGCTATACATATTGAACAATCATCTGGTTGTCTATCATTAAATTCAAATAATGAATAATTTTTTTCTATTTTTTCAATTATATCATTATCTGTAATATAAGCATATGGTTTTATATTTTCAGAATAAATACAACCATGACAATAATAAAAATAACCATCATGATCTATTATTGTCATACTTTTACCACATGAACAAAAAGCTTTATTTCTTTCAAAAATATTTGAAAGAAATCTTCCATTTTCTGAAAAATAATTATGTTCTTTTTTTGCGATTTTTAAAATAGTTTCTTCTATTTCATCTTTATATTTTAGAAATTCAACTTTATGATAATCTATAGTTAAACCATATCTAATTTTAAACTTTTTATTTAATTCATAAAAGTCATCCCAAATTTCAGGTAAAAATTTATAATCCTTATATGTTATTGTACTTTTAGTTGTAAAATTTATTCCTAAATTAAATAACTTATTCATATTTTCTTTAATTATATTAGATGTATTTTGACCTGTTATTGTTTTTCTTCTTAGATCATGAACAGGATTACCATCATAAGAAAATTGAATAGAAAATTTATCTTTCAAACCAACTTTTTTATTAATAGATTTTTGTAAAAATGGTAAAAGAAAATCTACATTTGAACCATTTGTATATAAATAAAAACTAATATCATCATCGTTATAAAATTCATTTAAAATTTTTAATATAAAATTTTCATTTAATGTTGGTTCCCCGCCCCAAAAAGTTATATTTTTATAAACAAAATTTTTATTAACCCATTTGCTATTAAAAATTTCTCTTACCTTTTTAATTATTATATCTTCATTAATACTCAAAATGCTTTTAGTTTTATTACTTTCAAAGCAATATTCACATCTAAAATTACATGCAGGTGTTACTGTTATTTCAATTGCAAATGTTTCTGAGTTGTTCTTCATATTTATCAATTTCCTTGAATTCATTTTCATCAATTACAATTTCTTTTAATAATTCATCAGCATATTGTAATATCAAATTTGCTAAAGAGTGATTAATTGAATTAAGAAATTTTCCAGCTTCTAATAAATGAATAGAAGCATTATAAAGCTCTAAATTCTTATCCATTTTAAAAAACCTTTCAATTATGCATAATGTGCTTGTGTTGCAGTTGTAGCGGTTAATGCATTACCAATAATATTAATAGTATAAGTGCCGGATAATCTATCAGTTGGAACTGTACCTGCATTTAAATTATTTGCATTTCTATAATACGAACCCGGTTGCCCATCTAATAATACACCACCTTGTGTATTTAAAGCACTCACTAAATCTGCCATGTTGTTTTCAGACCAAATTTTTCTCCATGCTGTATTTGTTTGAATTTTAATATCTTTACTAACTGAATTATATATAACCCTTCCTTCATATGCAGCATTCACTGATGGGTCTGAAGCAACACGTTGAGCTAAAAATCTTCCTTGCATATCAATATTATAAAACTTCATTATTTTATTTCTCCTATATTATTATCTCATAACTATCAACTATTTTTTGATGTTTTAATTCTAACACCATTTTCATTTCCATCAACATTTCATGTTGAATTATCATTGCTTGATAATTTTTACCTTGTAAACCTTCTAGTGTAATACTTTGAAACCTTTTTGCACATTCATCAAAATGGGTATCCATAACAATTGCTTTCATTGAATAACCAAATTGTAAACATATTTTTTTCCAAATAAAAAGTGATTCAATTGTTAGATTTTGTTCATCTACAACTATAGGTAAAGCTCTTAGCATGTGTGCTTTTGCATTTATTGCCATAAATGAGCAAACAGTTTCTTCATTTATAAAAGATCCTTCTAAACTCATTGCATCTTTTATATTATTATGTGAAATTATTTGATGAGAATTAGTAAAATTTTGATTAACATAAAAAGATTTTCCTGAGAATGACGGACCAATCATAATGATAAGTTCTTTTTTCAATTCAGCTTGCATTTTAGAAAAACTCCTTTCAAAGAGAATTTTTATTACTATATAGAATTTAGAATAATTCCATCGAGTATTGAGGAAATCTCGTTAGCAATAAAAAAAGCAAAAAAAATAATTGCTTATTTATTTGTTCTAAAGAATTTTAAAGTAAACTTGAAGTCTCCGAATGAAATTTAAATATTCGGAGACTTCAAATTATTTATGTATGCATTGATACCAATCCTTTTGAAACAACAATTGCACCATTGAAAATAACTTGACTTATATTATTTCCATGCCAATTATATTTTTCTTCTCTGTTTCTGTTTGTATCTTCAACCGAGAAATATGCAATATGTTGTATTGAAGTTTGAGAAGGTTTCATGAAAGGCATAAATCTGAATTTTTTTCCATCTGTTGGTTCTTTAAAAAATCTTGATGCCATGATTAATACATAAAAATATCTATCAATGAGTTTTTTCCTAACTTCATCAGTTCTTTCTTCTTCTGGAAGGGTTTCCCATAATTCATAGAATGGAATATTATGACCATAAACAACATTATCATGTATTCCTAATTTTTTAAGAGGTAAGTATGAAATGTTGAATCTTTCAGGTAGATTTTGAATGATTAATGATAAAACATCATTTTCTCTCATATTATATATTTTAACTAGTGTATCTATAATCCCATCAATATAAAGAGATGATAGATTTTCTTTTAGTAGTTCTTTTAATTTATTTTCAAAATTACTAGGGGTTAAAACATAATTATTATTCATTTTTTTCTTCCTTTCGGATATCTGATTATATATGAAGGTTCTTCCTCGATTGGTTGTTCAAATCCATATTTTTTAAACCATTGATTTAATTGTTTTAAATTCATTCTTCCATATGGGTTAATAGGGTTGATAATTGTTAGATTGTTTTGATCAGCATATTCTTCTAATCTTTTCATAAGACAAGTTCCATCCCCTCGACTTTCTTTAATTGCTTTTATTCGATTGAAGAAGTATATTTGTTTTATATCTGGTATACGATCAAAGTCAAGTGGGAACTCATCTTTATGTATAATACTTGAAGTAATTCTTGATAACTCACATGATGAACCACTTTCGGTTGTGAAAATAATATAATCATCTGCAATAATTTGTTTTTTTATCATTACCTATCCTATTCTTGCTTTCATCAACATTTGAAAAGAATATTTATCAGTATTACATAATTTTACAAAATCAACAAACGATTGATCATCCATTTCAATTTCTGTAGTGAAATGATGTAATGTACAGTTATTAGTTTTTGCAGCTAGTTGCATTCCATTAAGACTTAATAACCATGATACATTATATATATTAAGACATTCTTTTAATGGTGTTTTGGTTGGAAGCATTTTGTCTTTATGTAATGCTAATGCTTTTTGAAGATTTTCTACATCTTCATTTGTGAAATATAATGGACCATATTTTAAATATATTTCTCCTCTATTTGTGGACATAACACAATCATTTGCTTTTACACCTATTATATAATGATGTGGGAATTTTTTATCAATTTTTAATGGGTATTCTTCAAAGAAACTTTTCAAAATAAACCCTCCTATTTGTAAGAACAAAAATATAAAAAATTTGAGGTTATATATGCAACAGATCAAACGATGTATTCATCAAGTTTTTAGACCAACCGGACCTTCATATATTCATACTCCTATAAATAAAGGAGATTGTAAAATTTGTACTTACGATGAAGAAAATAATAAAAATTGTTCTGGATATTATCCAATAACTATTCTTGTGAATAAAGTTTAAATATTTGATATTTAACTTTTAAATATTCATCACAAACTTCTCTACATGCAGGACCAACAATACATTCATGACATGGACATTCTTTATGCTTATATTTTGAATTATGTGTGATTATACACGGAAAGTAATTACAATATGTGCATGATGATGGTTTCCTTTTATGAACAGCATATTCCTTATTTAATAATCCGGCAACATAACAGTATTCTCCTTTTTTCATATAGTCTGTATTATAAAAATACTCCATCCCTTCTTCAAAAAACAATTTTATACCTCCTTTTTTTAAAAAAATTATTTTAACATTTTTGTATTTGATATTCAAAAGGTTTTAAATAAAAGGGTGGGTATTTTTTTATAATAGTTTACCCAACCCTTTTTATTTATTTTTTCCTAACATTTAAATTTCCACGATATGACTCTAATGCCTCTCTAATAAATTGATGTTTAAAAGAGAGATCTAGAGCTCGATAATCCTTCTTTTGTTTTAAAATTTTTATTTCTTTTCTTAATTTTTTCATTTTAGATTCCATTTCTGGAATCATTTCCTCAGTCATAGTCATAATAGAGAACAATATTGCTTCATTCGTACTATTAAAATCAAACATCATATTTTTCCTTTTTTTTAATTATTTTTAAACCAATTCATCTCATCAGTTATTTATATATATAGTTTTAGAATCTTTAAGTTTAGAACAAATATATAACACCCCCGTATATTTTTGAGTTATTTATAAAGATGGAGCTATGTTTCATGTATGAATGATATTGATAAAAAATTAGATCTTACAGATCTAAAAATCATGATGGAAACCTATCAAAATATGGTACAGTTGAATACTATACTTGTTGAACAACATAAACAAATATTAGAATTTCAACAACGGTTATTAATTAAATTAGATAATATATCTACTAAACAAATTGAAATAAATGATAAATTAAAATCTGTTGTTTCAGAAATGGTTGATTTAGGAATAGATATTGAAAAAGCAAATGAATGTGCTACTAAATCTGAAATTAGTTCTGTTATTAATACATCAGGTATCAATCGAAATATATATATTGCGTGGGTTGGTTCGTTTGGTATAATTGCTAGTTTAATAACATTGTTTTATACCACAATAAACAAATTCGATACACTAAAAGAAATTAATGATATGTGTATTAAAATTTTGAAGCACTTAAATATTTATTAAGCTCTTTTATTTTTGGAGATAAACTATGAATTCAGCATTAGAACTAGAAACAGTTAAAAAAGAATTAGAACTTGAAAGATCAAAATCAAAAGTTTTAACCAAAGCAATTTGGGATATGTTAAATTATACAGATTTTTTTGTTTTGTTATTAGATTCAACATTAACAATTAAATTAATTAATTGGTCATTAGCAATTAGATTAGGTTTTGAAAATGAAAAAGAACCAATTGGTAAAAATTGGTTTGATTTTATTCCTGAAAAAGAACGAGAATATATTCTTAAATGTCATAAAAATTTAACAATTAAAAAAAATAATGATTTTAAAGAAGTTGTTAATTCTATAGTTACAAAAAAAGGGGAATTAATAAAAGTTAAATGGTTTAATATTCCAATTAATAGCTCATATAATATGGTATTTAGTATTGGATTAGAGAGAGTTAATGAGATAACTGAAGATTCAATAAGAGCATATTATAGAGATATAATTGATAGAGATAAAACTATGATACAAGTTTTAAGAGATTCAGTAATCGGGGGTTAAAAAAATGAGTCAATTTACAACTCCATTAAAAGTGGAATTGATTGGTAAAAATTTATTTAAAGTAATTGAAGAATTTGAATATCATGTTGGTAGTTATCCAAGTCATGAAATTATTAAAGTTTCAATTGGAACTAAAACAGATTTTGCAAGTGTTCCAAGAATTTTTTGGCCAATTATTTCTCCTATAGATAGACATGGGAAAGCTGCTGTTATTCATGATTATTGTTATCAAGTTGGTTATGATACAAGAAAAGAATGTGATAAAATTTTTAAAGAAGCATTGAGAGTTTTAAAAGTTCCAGAATGGAAAGTATTTTTAATGTATAATGCGGTAAGATTATTTGGTTTTAGAGCATGGAATAAATATAGAAAAAATGAAAGAACAAATTTAAAATAATTTAAAAATCTTAACATTTTTTAAAGAAAATGAGGAATAAAAAAATGGATAAACAATTAAGGTTATTTGCAGGAACAATTATTGTTGAGTCAAAGCTTCCGAAAGATGTCAAATTAAAACTTTTGGAATGGGTTAAAAAACAAGCTACAGATTCTGAAGTTAAAGCATTATTAATGGATGGAAAGGCAATAAGTGTTTTAAAAGAAGATGAATCATTTATTAATGAAAGATTTGAAAATCATTTGATTTATGAAAATTTAAATGAAGGTATTGTCAAAACTATTGCTGGAATGGTTCTTTTGGGTGGTCCACAATTTTGGGCTATTTATAGAGCAATTAGAGCAACAGTTGACAAAAAAAGTGCTCAATGTGGTATTTTTGGTGTTGGTAAAAAAAGAGATATTTGTCTTTTAAAAGTAAAAGCAGATGAACAAAATAAACTTGCACAGTTTCAGTTAAAAGCTTTAGCTGAATGTAAAAAACAAAAAAATCCACAGGACTGTGAACGAAAAGTAAAAGAATCTTCTGATAAATTTAAACAAAAAGCTCAAAAGTATTTAAATAAAATCAATAAATATGCAGCAAAAAGTCCAAAGAAAGGGTTAAAAGCTCAACAAGGATTAGAGAAAGCTGCTGATCCTAAAGATAAATTAATTTAAAATATTATAGAAAGGAAATCTTTTAAAACATGTATAAGGAGAAAATAATCGAATTATTAAAAGAAAACATGTCAGAAAAATCATTTAAGCTTTGGGAGGGTATTAATCGAGTTATTCCTGATATATGGGATAAACCAACATCTTCAACTGGAAAGTATCACAAAAAAAGGAATGGAGAAGTACCCTCTAATGCTGAGCATGTTTATCAAATGTTGTATAGCGCATCAAAAATAATGCGTTTATTTAATATTGAAAAAAATACACCAGAAGCTGATAAAGTACTTTTTGCTATTGTATTACACGATTCATTGAAATATGGTTTATTAGGTACAAGAAAACATACAGATCGTACTCATGATAAACAAGCTGCTGATATGATTTCACAAAATAAAAAAACATTTTTAAAAATTTTAAATGAACAGCAATTTCAAACTCTAGAAGAAAGCGTCCGGTTTCATAGTGGAGTTTGGAGTTCAGATGTTCCAAAAGATAAAACATTTAATTTTAAAGACTATAATCCAGAAACTTTATTTGTTCATATATTAGATATGCTTTCTACTGCTGATTGTCTTAAAACAGATGTAGAATAAATTTGAGGGATTTTAATGACTATCATAAATACACAACTTATACCGGAGTTCCAATATTATTTTAATCAATATGTAAAGAATTCAATTGTAAATAAATATGGAGTTCCTTTGCCGGTTACAGTTGACCAAATACATCTTGTAAAAGGTTCATTTATTGAATTGTTATTTAATGATACTTTTCCTTATGACACATATACTTATTTATATGAAAGTATAGATATAACTTCATGGCCTATTTTAACAAGACAAAGATTAATGATATATTCTGGATCAAAGTATTTAAAACCAAGTTCGTCAGCATCAACTAATTTTTTTAATTTACAAGAACATGATCATCTATTATTAGGAGCGTTATTGCAATATAGACACGACTCTACTTCAGTAATAATTATAGATACTACATCATCTGTTAATGTTTACATTGATGGCATTACAACAATTGTTGCTGTTGATATTGAAGAATTACAAACCTCATTATCAAAATTAATTTATTTTTATCTTAAACTTAAAATTGATAATGATATAGGGTATTATAATAATATAAATACAATTACAGATGGAACAATGTTATCAACTTGTTTTGAATTAAAATTAATTGATGAATATTTTCAATATATAACTTCTAATAATGTTAATTTTGTTATTTAAGTTACACCCAAGGAGCAAATTATATAAATGGCTAATAAAATAGATTTATTTTGGGAAATCTTAAAATCAGTAAGTGGTGGTAATGGAAATATTACCAAATCTTTAAATGCCATTGCTAAATCTGATAGAACTAAATTAGAAACTTATTTTCATAATGTTGTAGATCAACCTGCATTTGCAACAAATGATTATTATAGATTAAGAAAATTTCTTATTGATTTATATGCATCTCATAGAGCATTAACAACTTCTTCTGTAAAATTAACAGATCCTCAT
>OBJA01001703.1_pt1 | contig 14368 bp, 14 predicted proteins | sample 1519751 | NCBI WGS metagenome assembly OBJA01 (sample SAMEA3881238, study PRJEB22517) | soil metagenome | biome: lake sediment; feature: soda lake sediment; material: sediment, water from around vicinity | place: India | collected 2013-12-23 | depth 3 m | reverse complement strand
TGCCCTTACCACGATTTTTAATTTTGATGCTGCCTGAAAAACATCAGCATCCACAACATCACTCCTGACTATTAATGCGTCGGCATCGGAAACAGCATCGATCAATTCTTCTTTTTGGTTATAGTTTTCAAGCGACACAAGCTGATATTCATTACCAGCCTTTACAAAAATCTTTCTGATTTTTTTAAGTGCTACAGGAGCAAACGGTTTTTCGGTGGCAATTAAAATCTTTCTCATGGCAACAAGTTTTAGTTCAAAAAAAAAGCAGGAATTTCACCTGCATTTTTCTTACTTATTTTTTTCGAAGTCCTGCATGGTTTCAATCAGTGCCTTCACGCTTTCAACCGGCATTGCGTTGTATAGTGAGGCCCTGAATCCTCCTACTGAACGATGGCCTTTCAACCCCACCATCCCCTTGGATGTTGCAAAATCAAGAAAATCCTTTTCAAGTTCGGCATAATCAGGTGCCATCACAAATGTGACATTCATCCGGGAACGGTCCTCGGGATTGGAGACTGTCGGTACAAAAAGTTTATTGCGATCGAGTTCGCTGTATAAAATATTAGCCTTTTCCAGGTTCACCTGCTCGATGGCTTCAACTCCGCCGGCATTTTTGAGCCACTTAAGTGTCTGCAGGCAACCAAACACCGCCAGGGTCGAAGGAGTATTGAACATTGAGTCCTGATCGATGTGCACTTTATAATCAAGCATTGTAGGTATGGGCCGGTTCATTTTACCAAGAGCCTCATCCTTCACAATAACAAGGGTTGCACCCGAGGGTCCCAGGTTTTTCTGTGCACCGGCATAAATCAGATTGTATTTTGAAACATCAACCGGCCTGCTGAACACATCGGACGACATATCGGCCACCAATGGAATTCCAACATTCGGATCGTGCAGCAATTCGGTTCCGAAAATTGTATTGTTTGTAGTTATATGGAAATAATCGGCATCGGCCGGAACTTCATAATTTTTGGGTATGTAATTAAAATTGGCATCTTTCGAGGAGGCAACCTCAGCCACTTCACCAAAAAGCCGGGCCTCTTTAATTGCTTTTGAAGCCCATGAACCGGTATTCAGGTATGCAGCCTTCTTACCCATAAGATTGTAGGGAACCATCAGAAACTGCAAACTGGCACCTCCCTGAAGAAAGAGTACAGAATAACCTTCCGGAACCTGGAGCAGCTCTTTCACCAACGACCTGGCTTCTTCCATCACAGCAATAAATTCTTTGCTTCGGTGTGATACTTCCATTACTGACAGGCCGGTACCGGCAAAATTAATAACAGCTTCAGCCGTTTTTTCCTTTGTAAACTCAGGCAGAATTGAAGGTCCTGCGTAGAAATTGTGTTTCTTCATTCTAAAAACTTTTTAGGTGAATTAATAAAATCGTTTTTCATACTCACCTGCTTCAATTTTCTTGAAATCATGGTGATTTGAAGATAAAATAAATCATTATCGAAAAAAAAAAACAAGAAAACTGAACCTGATATAAAACATATAAAAATTCAATTCATCCAGTTTAAATTATTTTTTCATTCTGTTACAAATTTATCTGATTCTGCAGAAGAATGTCTGTTTCACAAAAAAAAACAAATAAAATTTCAACAAATTTAAACAAAGGGCAGTTTTACTATTTCGGCAGGAATATTTTTATTCCTTATTTTTACAAATATTTGTGTTCCTGAAGCTGCATACTCCCGGGCAATATACCCCAATCCTATTCCTTTTTGAAGCACAGGCGAGAGTGTTCCCGAAGTTACATTTCCGATTACGGCATTGTTACCATCCACAAGGGGGTATCCATGCCGCGGTATTCCTTTTTCCAGCAAAACAAAACCACGAAGCCGGCGATTGACTCCCTCATTTTTCTGCATCATCAGGAAATCGCGATCAACAAATTCGCGCCCGTTGTTAAATTTGGTAATCCACCCCAGTCCTGCCTCAATTGGTGAAGTTGTATCGTCAATTTCATTTCCGTACAAACAGTACCCCATTTCCAGGCGCAACGTATCGCGGGCTCCCAGTCCTGCAGGTTTTATCCCGAATTCGGCTCCTGCTTCAAATACAGCATCCCACAGCTGAAGGGCATCTTCATTTTTGCAGTACAATTCAAAACCGCCTGCCCCGGTGTAACCTGTTGCTGAGATAATTACATCATCGATACCGGCCAATTTGCCGGTAGTAAAACTATAAAATTTCATTTCACCCAAATTCACATCTGTCAGTTTCTGAAGCGTATTAACAGCAAGAGGCCCCTGCACGGCAAGCTGGCTGAATTTATCGGAAGCATTTTCAAGTTGGGCTTTCATCGTATTTTGTGAATGAATCCACTCCCAGTCCTTTTGAATATTGGAAGCATTAACAACCATCAGGTATTTTTCGGGATCAAAACAATAAACAAGAAAATCGTCAACGATCCCTCCCTTTCCGTTCGGGAAGCAGGTATATTGTGCCTGGCCCGGGCGCAGGATGGTCGGATCGTTTGATGATACTTTCTTAACAAGATTCAGTGCACTGGGCCCTTTTACCCAAAACTCACCCATATGCGAAACATCAAAAACACCAACAGCTTTGCGCACCGCCAGGTGCTCATCCTTTATTCCGCTGTATTCAACAGGCATTTCATATCCGGCAAACTCCATCATCTTTGCGCCGGCCGTTTTATGAACATTATTGAGAGCAGTTATTTTCATGTTATTAAAATTGTAAGTTTTTAATTGTATAACATGGAATTCGCATGAGTATTTTAATAATTTCCGCTTGGTATGACATATTGCTCATGCTCATTTCATACATTTATACTTAAACATACAAAGCTATGAATTCACCGGTTTTGTGTACATGAATTATATCATCGTTTAAACGAATTGAAAAATCAATTATTTCATTATCTTGCAGCACTATTTTTTAAGAAGTGATGAACTACCGATTCGAAACCGTAAACCTTGGCTACCTTGAAGAAATATCGGGAGGCGATTCCAGTTTTCAGAAAGAGCTTATCGGAATTTTTTTGAACCAAATTCCGGAATTCATGGCCAACATGTATGAATTTCTGGCAAAACATGAAATTGACAATCTGGCAAAAGAGGCGCATACGGCCAAATCGTCGGTGCTTATTTTCATGATGGATGAAACGGGAAAGGCGCTCAAGCAGATTCAGCTTTTGGCAGAAAACAATCAGATTGAACAGATTCCGCTACTTTTGGAAAACGTGGAAAAAGCACTTGAGCGTGCTTCCAGGGAATTAACCCAATTTCTGGAGGAACCCACAGAAGTTGTAAAATGTAAAGCCGGCCAACATAATTAGCCAACAGGTTTTACTTTTGGTGCAGTCCGCACTCCTTTCCGGTATTTTGCTCCCACCACCAGCGTCCGGCACGGAAATCTTCGCCGGGTTTAATTGCGCGCGTGCATGGCTCACATCCAATGCTGACAAAACCTTTATCGTGCAACACATTATAAGGAACATGATTTTCCTTCACATACCCTTTTACCTGCTCCAGTGTCCAGTCAATTAAAGGATTGTATTTCAGTATCTGATTCGCCTGATCCCACTCGAACTCATGAAGGCTGCTTCGGTTTGCCGATTGGTCGGCACGTAATCCTGTAATCCAGACACGATGCCCTGCCAGGGCTCTTTGCAGTGGAACGACTTTGCGGATAAAACAACACTCTTTACGATTTTCAACCGATTCATAAAAGCTGAAGGGACCTTTCTCAGTCATCAGTTTTTCAACCTTATCGGCAGGAGGAAAATAGACATCTATTTTTTTGTTGTATTTCTCAATGGTACTGCGAAAAACCTTATAGGTTTCCTCAAACATGCGTCCGGTATCCAGGGTAACAAATTTAACCGGCAGGTCGTTCCCGAAAAGCAGGTCGGTTACTACCTGGTCTTCGTATCCAAAGCTTGTAGTAAAAACAACCTTCCCCGGAAACCGGTCCACCAGGTACCGGAACTTTTGGGAAATTGATTTTCCTTTTAAAAGGGTATTCAATTCGAGTGCTGTTTCTTTTAGGTCCATCGTTACTATTATAGTTATTTATAAACAAAAAGTGCAAATTTCAATTCAGCAAAAACAATTATTCAACATAAAGGACAAGGCCTTTTAAATATTCTCCTTCGGGATGATAAATATTTACGGGATGATCGGCCGGCTGTGTCAGCTGGTGCAGGATTCGTACCGAACGCCCGGCAATGGCTGCGGCTGAAAAAACAGTTTCCCTGAAACGGTCTTTTGAAACCACCTGCGAACAGGAAAAGGTAAACAGGATACCTCCGGGCCGGATCTGTTCGAATGCCCTGGTATTTATCCGTTTATACCCCTGAAGTGCCTGTGGCAATGTGTTTCTGTGCTTGGCAAAAGCAGGAGGATCAAGAATTATCAGATCGTATTTGTCGTTGATATCTTTCAGGTACTCAAACCCATCAGCTGTAATGGCAATATGCCGGTTGTCGCCCGGGAAGTTAATCTCCGCGTTTTCATTTGTCAGATCAATGGCTCTTGCTGATGCATCCACAGAATGAACAATTCGGGCCCCGCCCATTAATGCATACACAGAAAAGCCTCCGGTATAGCCAAACATGTTCAGCACATCACGATTTTTGGCATAATTCTGAACGAGTAACCGGTTTTCTCTCTGATCGATAAAGAAACCGGTTTTCTGCCCCGCCTCCCAGTCAACCTTGAATTTTAAGCCATGTTCGGTTACCAGGTCGGTTTCAGGCTGTCCGAAAACCAGCTCATCTTTTGGCTGAATATTGGCTTTAAAAGGCAACGTTTTTTCACTTTTATCATAAATGGCATTCAGCCGGGTGCCCAGAACTTCGCGCAGGGCTTTGACAAGGTTATCACGAATCATGAACATACCCACCGAGTGCATTTGCATAACAGCCGTCCCGTTGTAATAATCTACGATTAATCCGGGCATACCATCCCCTTCGGCATGAATAAGCCGAAACACATTGGTATCGGGGTTACTGCCGAATCCGATATTTTGGCGGAAGTTCCATGCTTTTTGAATTTTTTCTTTCCAGAATTCGTAACCGGGCACAGTGTCGTCGAATGAAACCATCCGGACAGAAATGGAGCCTATCTGGTAATGTCCCGTCCCCAGAAACTCATCTTTGTTGGAATAAACCGAAATAAGGTCTCCTTCAGAAACCTGGCCATAAATTTTTTTTATAGCGCCGGAAAACACCCAGGGATGGAACCGTTTCAATGATTGATCCTTCCCCGATTTCAGGGTTATTTTCACCAATTGCTGAGTCATATTAATTATTAAACAGGGTTTTGTAAATTTCAATGGCAGCCCAGGCATCGGTTGCTGCATATATTTTCTGTGCCTCGGTCAGGGCCGGGGCTTCCCAGTTCGATAATTGCTGCGACTTGGAAATCCGGAATCCAAGGACTATGGCAGCAAGCTTTTTGAGACTGAAATTTTGAATGCCCATCTCCTTGGCATGGTCCTGTAGTTCGATAAACCCCCTGGGCTTAAACATGGAGATAGCCTGAAGTCCCTTTACATCATCACGAATGGCAACACCGGGTTTTATAATTCCCGGATCCGACAGAATCTTAACTATCCGGGGAGGTACTCCTATTTTATTTACCCTAAACAGAAACGCTTTATCGGATGTGGAAAGTTGTAAAAGGGCCACTTTATTAAAAACTCCTTTTTTAAAAGCAGGACGGGTTTCTGTATCGAAACCGATTACTTTTTGTGAAGCTAAGAATTCTGCAATCTCATTTACCTGTTCATGATCTTCAACAATTTGAATTTCCCCTTCAAACCATCGCAACGGCAAATCTGTTAATTCCTCTTTTGTTATACTTTCTTTAAACATTTTTCATTCTTCATCGGACTGGGTTCCCCAAAACCGGTCGAGCCATTCAGGATTCCCTTTTCCTGGTTGTATATCATCACTCCCTCCTGCCCCATGCTCATCATCAAATTCAGTATTATCCGATACCAGTTTATGAATGGCACGCAAAACATTCACCAGCCGTTGGCCCCAAAAATCTTCAAAATGCTGGTGACAATCGTTCAACGCATCGTTCATTATGGTCTCGTCACCCAGGCTGTAGGCAGTAGTAAAATCTTTTAAATCCTGGTAAATATCCATCAGGTTTTCTGAGATGCCGGCGGTTACCATTTCTTCTCCAAACTGTATATCAGGATCAAAGACTTCGTAATAGCTATCGTGTTCGCCCAGCAATGATAACCATCGCTGAAGCAATAAATTGTAATCAAATTCACTTACATACTTTTCCAGCTCATCATCCAGTACCTTTTCATTCTCAGGCAGCATTGTTGCCTTCAGGTAAAGCAAAGGCAGAATTTTCCGAAGGTTCTGCAAAATTTGCATTATCGGGGAGTGCGACGCCTTTTCAATCAGATTACAATATTCATTGGCCACAGTTACAAACTCCACAACGTTTTTGGAATAAACCACCGAATGTAAGTTCGAATCACTCATAATCTTCCTTATCTGAAACCTGATGCAAAAATAACAAAGTTTTTTAAGCATCTATTATTTTTTAAATTGCAGGCACTCCTCCAGGGAATGAAAAAATTGCCCGGCCTGCCATTTAGGTGCTGACTGGCGGCGGTGGATCTGTGACGAAATATATCAAAAGTGGTAAATCGTGTGCCGGTTAAAATAAAAACGATAAGAACAGAAACCCGATGATCGTTTTTACTTTGAAGGCAATAGTTTGTCGCTTGTTTCGGAAAGTGTTGCCTGCAAAAAGACTCCTGCTGCACCCCTTTATGCCTGTTGACTAAACTAACTGTAAAATGATCATTCTATACTGATGTAAATGTGATCCTTAAAATTTCAAGTTGTCATTAATCCTCATCAAAGCCTTTTGACTGAGCGTTTACACCCTCTTCTTCAAAACTGTAAAAAAAGCCATTCAGGATCATATACAGTCCATAGGCAATAGTTCCTATTGCTACAGCAATAAAAGCGACATGCCCGATTGTTCCAAAATCGCCCAGAAAGTCGAAGGCAGAATCGGTATCTCCCACCTCCTCCGGATCCGAATGAATGGCAGCTGAAATAAAAAAATATCCAATGACCGAAAGGATGATACCCCGGGCAATGTATCCGGCCCATGCAAAAAGGTGTACAGCTTTCTCAATCCAGGTTGACATGGCATGAAATTTCAGCCTTTTTTTATATTCACCACCGGCAACATATTTAATCTGAAACAGTCCTGCAAAACCCGTTACAACTCCTGCAAGTCCTATCATCCATGCACCACCTGAATAACTGAGAACCTGAGCCACCATCATCTGCTGATCATCTTCCCCGTTTCCGCCTTCTCCGGTAATCAGTATCTGTATGGCTGCATATCCGATCATTACATACCCGGCGGCACTTAATCCAATTCCCACTCGTTTTGCAATTCCTGCGAAACTGTTGCCAAAGTTATATGGATCGGTCACTGATTCAAATATCCTCCAGAGCACATATCCTGCCATGCCGGCAACAATTATTACGATAATCAGCCATCCCAGGGGCAGATCAAGAAGAACACCCACAATACGCTCTTCATCAGCCTTCGCCACCAGTATACCCATAAAAGAAAGAATTGCCATTACCCCAATCAAAATGTATACGGCAGCTATGGAGTAACAGCCATAAATTGCAAGTTTCTCTGCATAAGGCTTGTATTTATCCATTGTATTTTTTTTTCTGATGGAAATTATTTCATGCCGGCAACTTCAACAACCTACACGGTTAATTAACAATCCAAGGCAAAAATGTCCTGTTCATCCCTTATTTTTTGCTAACCTCCACAATAGAAATAAATGGTATTGGCATCAGAAATAAAAACCCCCTAAAGGTGTACCTGGAAAAATTGCCGATTATAGCTTTTCAGCCTGTGGATTATTGGTATCACCTCCAACAGGCATCCTTTTCCTACTTTGAACATCTTTCGTTATTTTTGTGAATGATTTCAAAACAGAACAATGCAATATATATATCCGGAACATTTTGAGGAGAAAATAGGTTTTGACCGTATTCGCAGCATGTTGTTCAACAAGTGTCTGAGCCCAATGGGAAAAGAATGGGCAGAGGATATGCATTTTGGGATACAATTTGATGTAATTGAACGCCAGCTGGGGGAGGTAAATGAATTTGTCCGCATTATCCGTGAGGTTGAAAATTTTCCTGCCAGCCACTTTTACGATTTACGCAGCGCACTGAACAAAATAAAACTGGAAGGCCGGTTTCTGGAGCCGGAAGAATTGTTCGATTTAAAACGCTCGCTTGAAACGCTCCGTGCCATTGTCATGTTTTTCAAAAAACAGGAGGATGAGGTATTCCCTTTGCTGAAGAAAAAGACCGGACGTGTTCAGGTTTTTCCCTATATATACGACAGAATTGATGCGATAATTAACAAATTTGGTAAAATACGCGATAATGCCTCCCCTGAGCTTGCCCAGATTCGCAGCAGCATTCTTTCGCTTCAGTCCAACATGTCGAGGCGCCTTCAGGCGATTTTGAAACAAGCCCAAAAAGATGGGTTTGTGGATGAAGAGGCATCGGTTTCCATTCGCGATGGCAGGGCTGTGATTCCCATTCCGGCTTCAAACAAGCGAAAAATAAAAGGCATTGTTTACGATGAATCGGGTACCGGGAAAACCTCCTATGTAGAGCCCAATGAAATTGTGGAGATGAATAATGAAATCCGTGAGCTGGAATATGCCGAGCGGCGTGAAATTGTTCGCATCCTGACGGCCTTCTCAAACGATATCCGGCCCTATTTGCCTGATTTGCTTTACTCCTACGATTTTTTAGGAGAAATTGACTTCATACGCTCCAAAGCACTTCTGGCAGTTGAGTTCAATGCCATTCTTCCCCAAATCCAGAATATACCCCTGGTGCAGTGGCAAAAGGCAGTTCATCCTTTATTGCAGCAGGCACTGAAACGTGAAAGCCGCAAACTGGTACCACTCAACATTCATCTCGACAGGGAAAATCACATTCTGCTCATTTCAGGTCCCAATGCCGGTGGCAAATCGGTATGTCTTAAAACGGTCGGTTTGTTACAGTACATGTTGCAGTGCGGATTGCTTATTCCGCTTGACGAAGGCAGCAAGGCCGGAATATTTGATCGGATTTTTATAGATATTGGTGATGAACAGTCGCTGGAGAACGACCTCAGCACATACAGCTCGCATTTGATGAACATGAAACACTTTGTAAAAAACAGCAATGAAAATACGCTTGTGCTCATCGATGAGTTTGGAACCGGAACCGAGCCAATGCTGGGAGGAGCCATAGCCGAGGCTATTTTGGACAACCTGAACCGGCAACGCATTTTTGGAGTAATTACAACCCATTATACCAACCTCAAACATTTTGCATCGTCTGCCCCGGGAATTGTAAACGGAGCAATGCTTTACGATGCTCAAAGCATGAACCCGATGTTTCAGCTGGAAATCGGAAAGCCGGGCAGTTCGTTTGCCTTTGAAATAGCACGGAAAATTGGTCTACCTGAAGATATTCTTGAACAGGCTGCTCTAAAAGTTGGAAAAAATCACATCGACTTCGACCGAAACCTTCGAAAAATTAACCGTGATCAGAGATACTGGGAAATAAAAAGGCAAAAAATCAGAAAAGTTGAAAAATCGCTCGATGAAACAGCTGCCACATATCAAGCGGAATTGGAAGAAACAAAAAAGCTTCGCAAGGAAATAATGAAGAAAGCACGTGAAGATGCTGAGGCTTTATTGGCCGGAGTAAATAAGCGCATTGAAAATACGATCCTTGAAATAAAAAAGGCCCAGGCTGAAAAGGAAAAGACCCGGCTGGCGCGGCTTAAACTTGGCGATTTAAGGAAAGAAGTTGTAGAGGCATCGGGAGAACACGACAATGAGCTTGATAAAAAAATTGAAAAACTACGGCGCCGGGAAGAAAAACGGAACCAGCGTAGACCGGAGGAATCAAAAAATGAAACATTAAAAAAACAAGTTGAAACAAAGAAGGAGCTTAAACCAGGTGACAAAGTCAGGCTAACAGGCCAGAACACAATTGGGGAACTTATTGAAATTGGTGAAAAAAATGCAGTTGTTGCATTCGGGCAGTTGATTACTACAATACCCCACGAACAGGTGGAACGGTTGAGCAACAATGAAGCAAAAAAAGCAGAAAAAACATACCGAAAAGGAGGGTCACAATTGTTGAGCAATTACTCTGAAAGACGATTAAGCTTTAAATCCGAGATTGATGTCAGGGGTCAGCGGGCCGAAGAAGCTATTCCCAAAATACAGGAGTTCATCGATGAAGCCATTATGTTTGAAGTAGCACAACTGCGCATTCTGCATGGAAAGGGACACGGTATTCTGAAAGAGACAATCCGGAATTTCCTTCGATCGGAACCAATGATACGTAGTTTTAAAGATGAACATGTTGATTTTGGAGGTGCCGGAATTACACTTGTTAATCTGGCCCTCTAGTTAGTTCAGCGCTTAAAAAATCTTTAACGGATATCAGTTCACCGGAAATTGAATTTGCTGGTACCCCATCTCAATGAACAGGTCATCGACGGGTAAGTATAACCTGATATAAACTGCATCGGGAAAGGCAGGAAAGAAAACCCTTCCCTTCATATTGCAATTGCTTTCAAGTGTTGTTTTACGTATTGTTGATGTTTCCCAGGCTTCTTTTATATCATTCAGGTTTTGTACATGAATGGCGTTAGTGGCACCATCATGAGCAGCCATTGACATCACATGATGTGTCAGGTGTGTGCGCAGATGATCGTTATCAGGATTATCATCGGTAGTTACAGCAATGCCGGTCGCTACATCAATTGTAGCAGCAACCAGCCCCATCCCTATCTGATTTCTTTGACGGGCATCGTTTCGCAACATCTTCTTTTCAATTTCCAAAATTTCAGTTTCAGGATCAACAGCAGCAATCTTTTTTTCAGTCATTGGTTGCATCCTGCCATTGAAGGGCTGGATGTAAAAATTTGCAGGATCAATCAGTATAGGCAAGTTCGAAAAATTGGTTATACTGAAATCAAACCAGTACTGCCCCCCTGAAGTTTGTGAAAAACCAACTTCGTAAATAACTCCATTGATGGAGTCGGAAATAAACTGCTGGCCATATAGCCATTTAATATTTTCGGTTTCAGGCTGAAGCCTGATCACATTTCGGGGAGCAAAGCACGATTGAAAAAAGAATATGGTAAGAAGAAATACAGCAGGAAATGTAAATTTTATTTTCATGGCTCTGATATTTGATTTCAGGAACAAAACAAAATTCATGCCTTCTGAGTCATTAGATCAAACTAATGTTTAAAAAAAATGGAATCTTTATATGTTTCGCAACATGATAATCCTGCACCCGGATAAGGATGCTCATTTATTCAGGGTCTCCAGGTACAGATCTTCCACCTGTTTTCGGGCCCATGGTGTTCGCCGGAGAAACTTCAGGCTCGACTGAATGCCAGGGTCTTTACGAAAACAATTGATCCGGATGCGGTCACCCAATTCGTCCCAACCGTAATAACTCACCAGGTAAACCACTATGGCTTCAAGCGTTTTTCCATGCAACGGGTTATTTGGCTGTTCCATTATGGGAGCTGTTTATATTTTTAATCCTTCAAGCAGCTGAATGTAACGCTTTATGCCTGCCAGAATTTCGCTTTTGTAAATAAATTCATTTGCCGAATGAGAACGGGCAGAGTCACCTGGTCCCATTTTAACAGAAGGGAAAGGCATAATGGCCTGATCAGAGGTAGTAGGTGAGCCATAAATACTTATTCCCAACTCTTCTGCCTTCCTGGCAAACGGATGATCGACACTGATGCCGGAAGAATTCAGTCTGAAGGATCGTGGTTTGACTTCCGATTCGATCAATTCAGTTATAATCCGGGCAGCTTCCTTGTTTGGATAAAATTCGTTCGTTCGTACATCAACAACAAAATGACACACGTCGGGTATTACATTGTGTTGTGTACCTGCTTCAATCTGAGTCACTGTTATTTTCACCCCTCCAAGCAGCCTGGACTTCTTTTTAAATTCAAACTCCTTCAGCTTTTGTATATCATCGATAGCCCTGTAAAGGGCATTGATGCCATCGTTACGTGCAGCATGGCCCGACTTGCCATAGGCAAAACAATCGAGCACAAGCAATCCTTTTTCAGCGATTGCCAGTTCCATGCGGGTGGGTTCTCCTACAATTGCAAACGACACGGGCATAATCTCCGGCAGCACGATTTCAAGCCCTTGCCTGCCCGAAATTTCTTCCTCTGAAGTTGCGGCAAAGATCAGGTTCCATGGCAAATCCTCCCGTTCGTAAAAATGACTAAAAACAGCCAGCAGAGCTACCAAGGCCCCTCCGGCATCGTTACTGCCCAGCCCATACAGCCTGTCTCCCTCTTCCAGGGGTGAAAACGGATCAATGGTATATCCTTTGGCAGGCTTCACTGTATCGATGTGGGAATTCAGTAAAAGTACAGGTTTGCCTTTTGCAAAATGCTTGTTCAGTACCCATGTGTTGTTCTTCTTCGTCCGGTAAGGAATACCCTCCTGCATTAAAAATTGACGAATAACCCCAGCTGCCTGCTCCTCCTCTTTACTGAACGAAGGAGTTGATATTAATGATTTTAGCAGTCGTATGTATTTATCCATTAGCTTTTATTCAGAATGGTGCAAATGTGTGAAAAAAAACCTGAATTAACCTGTTTTGATTGCGGAATTGAATACATTATTCGATCCCCTGGTACGATTAATCCTGGAAATAGGCTCCTTTCGAGGGGTTGCATTTTTCTGATCCATATACCTTTAACAGGAATGAGATGCTTTTTTTGGGAATTAAAAAAAAGTAATTAATTTTAGCGTCCTATTATTTGTCGTTCTGATAAAATATAAATCAGTTGACACATTGAATAATATGAACCAATATAAACCTTTAAAATTATTTTGAGAAATGACAAAACCTTCTGAAGGGAAAAAACTGACAGTGGCTATAGGCTGCGATCCCAATGCTTCGGAACTGAAAGAAATCATTATAGAACAATTAAAAGAGATGGGCCATACGGTCAAGGATTTTGGCAGTGATGATCCCATATACGCAAGGGTAGCATTTAGCGTAGGAGAAGCAGTGGCCGCAAAATCCTTTGACAGGGGTATTTTACTTTGTGGTACAGGTATAGGAATGAGTATTGCAGCGAATAAAGTACCAGGGATAATAGCGGCTCTATGTGCCGACACCTATTCTGCTGAAAGAGCAATAAAAAGTAACAACTCAAATGTGTTGGCCATGGGTGCCTTCACCACAGGAACAGCAATTGCCAAAACAATAGTTAAAACCTGGATGGAATCCGAATGGCAAACCGGGACTTCTTCGGAACCTAAAGTTGCCTGTTATGTGGATTATGCAAAAAGACACCAGGTTTAATTTCATATTAATGTGAGGCATTTTACTGATGAATACAAAAGAAATTCTTAAGCTGGAAAATACAGCTTTAAATCTCAGACGAAACATTTTGAGGTTGATTAAGGCAGGCGAGGCGGGTCACGTTGGAGGAGCACTATCATCGGTCGAAATTTTGACAGCCCTTTATTTTAACCTGTTACGGGTTGATCCTTTAAATCCGGGTTGGACTGAACGCGATCGCTTCGTACTTTCGGCAGGCCATAAATGTTTGGTATTATACGCAGCGCTAGCTGAACGCGGTTTTTTTGACAAATCGATTCTTGACACCTACGGGGCGTTGGATTCAAAAGTTCCGGGGCATCCCAATATGCATAAGCTCCCCGGCATTGAAACCAATACAGGCGCCCTGGGTCATGGACTTTCAATTGCGGGAGGTATGGCTCTGGGGTTCAAAATAGATAATGCTCCTTCGAAAGTATATGTTTTAATGGGAGATGGTGAATTGGCTGAGGGTTCAAACTGGGAAGCTGCTTCTGCCGCGTCGATGCACAAATTGGATAACCTGATCGTTTTTGTTGACAGGAATCACCTTCAGATCAGCGGCCCCACAGTAAAGGTAATGAGCTATGAACCTCTTGATGAAAGATGGCGCTCTTTCGGGTGGAATGTGCATGTCATTGATGGTCATAACATGGAAACCATTATTGAAATGGTAAATCAGGTGCCTTTTGAAAAAGAAAAACCAACAGTTTTTATTGCCGATACGGTGAAATCAAAAGGGTTTGGTTTTGCTGAGGCAAAAGTGAATTACCACTACTGGAAATCAAATCCGGATGAAATAGAACTGGCCGAGCGTGATTTGGATGTTGCCGAAAAACTGTTGAATGCTAAAATGGAGGAAGTAGGGTTATGATAAACGAAATGAAAGATCCGAGAAAAACATTTGGGGATGCTGTT
>OBJA01001702.1_pt1 | contig 14370 bp, 14 predicted proteins | sample 1519751 | NCBI WGS metagenome assembly OBJA01 (sample SAMEA3881238, study PRJEB22517) | soil metagenome | biome: lake sediment; feature: soda lake sediment; material: sediment, water from around vicinity | place: India | collected 2013-12-23 | depth 3 m | reverse complement strand
GGTAAAAGCTCTCAAGACTTTCGGCGAAACCGGCTTCCATTGCCTTGCTGCGGCCAGGGTGTCCGACCGGTATCCACGCGAGGCCTTTGCCTGCGGTCTGCGCGTCCTCGGGGAAGGCCAGCTCTCCCTGACCAAGTTTCTCATCGTCACCGACGGCGATATCGACATAACCGACTTCGGGGCCCTCTGGGTCCATGTCTTGGAGCGGGTGCAATGGGAACAGGACCTCTTCGTCTTCGCCAATGTCTCCCAGGATACCCTCGACTATACCGGCCCCTCCGTCAACAAGGGCTCAAAGGCCCTGCTCATGGGGCTCGGGAAGGAGAAGAAGAGGGATCTTCCCGGAGCCTTCGCCGGAACGCTGCCGACCGCGTGTTCCCGCCCCTTCGTTTTCCTGCCCGGCACCCTGGTCATCGAGGGTTGCTCCTATGTCGAAAACCCTGGCCTGGCCAAGGAACTGGCGGAAAGGCCAGACCTGCACGACTGGCCGGTTGTCTTCCTGGTCGACGACAGCCGCGAGGCCGCCTCCTCGATGCAGAATTTTCTCTGGACCGTCTTCACCCGTTTCGAACCGGCAGCCGATATCTCCGCACGGTCGACCTCGGTCAGGCGCTTTCATGTCGGACTTCACGCCCCCGTTGTTATCGACTGCCGAATGAAGCCCTGGTATACCCCGGTTCTCGATGTCGATCCCGCGACCAAGGAACTGGTAGACCGAAAATTCAATAAAATCATACCTGCCGAGTGGCGGTAGCCATGCACGAGTCCATCCGGTTACAGAAATACCTTGCCCAGTGCGGCCTTGCCTCGCGCAGGAAGGCCGAGGAACTCATCGCCGCCGGCAAGGTGACCGTGGACGGGGTGGTGGTCACCGAGATGGGCGTGCTCGTCATTTCCGGAGTGCAGACTATCGCCTGCATGGGCAAAGTGGTCGAAGCAAGGGAACAGCTCGTCTCCTATCTCCTCAACAAGCCAAAGGGATATGTCACGACTCTTGCCGATCCGCAGGGACGACCGGTGGTCACCGAACTTCTGAAGGAAGCAGGCACACGTCTTTTTCCCGTGGGCCGGCTCGACCTGGACACGGAAGGGGCGCTGATCCTGACCAACGACGGCGGGTTGGCCCAGCAGGTCCAGCACCCCAGCCACGAGATCAATAAAACCTATGAAGCTCTGGTCAGAGGCATGCCGGACGACCGGAAATTAAACCTTCTGCGCAGCGGTATCCCGCTCGAAGGCAAGCTGACTTCTCCGGCCAGACTGAGATTACTGAGCCGTCAGGGAGCTAACTGCCTGATGGAGATTACCATCCACGAAGGCAGGAAACGGCAGGTAAAAAAAATGTTCAGTTATATCGGGCACCCGGTTCTCAGCCTCAAACGCACGGCATACGGCGGGCTCCGACTCGGCAACCTGCAAACAGGCAGGTATCGACGACTTAACTCCGCAGATCTAAAAAAGATCTTTTTATAGAATTCTCTTTACAAATCCTCAATTAGCTGATTAAATCTAACTAGTTAGGAAGTTAACGAGGGTTCCGGCACCGAAAACACCGACTTAACTTATTGAAAACAAAGATCATATTCTTGTTCCAACCAACAGCTTCCGGCCTAAGGCGTGAACTTCACTTGCTTTATTGCGTAAGGTTATTATGCAACCGCAACGGCATAATATTGGATTCTAAATTGATATCCGGAAACAGGAGTTAAGTATGAACAAATCAGAACTCATCGAGGCATTGGCACAGGACATCAATATTCCTCACCGTGAAGCCGCAGCTATTACCAATACAGTGATTGAAACGATGACCGAAGCGCTGGCCAAGGGAGAGAGTATTGAGATTCGCGGATTTGGGAGTTTTGTCATTAAAAAATATGGTTCATACGAGGGCAGAAATCCGAAAACTGGTCGTAAAATCGAAGTGAAACCAAAAAAACTGCCTTTTTTCAAGGTTGGCAAGGAACTGCGGGAAAAGGTCAACAACAGCAAATGAAGGGGAGAATTCGTCCCCGTCGCAACTGAAACAGCGCCTGAGGTTGATGGATGTCGCCACCTCGGCGCTGCCCTGTCCCGAACAGGTCTAGGACCCTTCCTCTTCGATTATTTCGCCGACTAGATCGTATACCTGAGTCTCGGTGATACGAACGGCGACGATATCTCCAGGACTCGCGATTCCCGCCGTTATATATGTGCAGCCGTCAACTTCGGGTGCCTGGTATCGTGTCCGCCCTTCGAGAAGCAGATCGCTTTCGCTGCTCAGCCCCTCGATCAGCACCTGCTCCACCCGGCCGACATATTTCCGTTGTATCTCTGCAGACAGCTCCTGCTGGACCGCCAGCAGATGTTCCTGCCTGCGACGCTTCTCCGGGTCGGGCAACTGATCGGCAAACGACTCGGACGGCGCGCCTTCCTCATTGGCGTACGGGAAAACCCCGACATGGTCGAGGCGCGTCTTCCTGAGAAAGTTCTCTATTTCCAGAAAATCCGCTTCGGTTTCTCCCGGAAACCCGACAAGAAAGGTTGTACGCAGGGCAATGTCAGGCATGGCGCTGCGGACCTTGTCGACCAGCAGATAGAGACTTTCCGCACTGTAGCGTCTGTTCATGAGACGCAGCAACCTGTCGTTTACGTGCTGCATAGGGATGTCAAGGTACGGAACGATCCGCCGATTCCCGGCCATAAGCCGCAACAGATTATCGTTGACGCCGGTGGGATACAGATAGAGCAGCCGCAGCCAGGGAATGTCCGTCTCGTCAAGCAATCGGCTGAGGAGCTTTTCCAGTCCGCTCCCGTCGTCTCTGTCGCGACCATAGGCGGTGAGATCCTGGGCGATCAGCGACAGCTCCTTCACCCCGCCTTGCTCAAGATTTCTGGCTTCGACGACGAGGTCATCCATCGTCCGGCTTCGCAGGCTTCCCCGGATCGACGGGATCATGCAGTACGCGCAGCGATTGTCGCACCCCTCGGTAATTTTCAGCCATGATCGAAATGGCGGGGTTGATAACACTCTCGGAGTGCCACTGGTCATGAGAAAACGGTCGGGAAGGAAAACCCTGGGCTGCTCTTTCCCGTGGAGGAGCGTATCGATAATCCCGGCGATATCGGCGGCGCCCTCTGTGCCGACAAAGAGATCCACCTCGGGAAGTTCCTTGCTCAGATCCTCTCTGTATCGCTGGACGAGGCAGCCGACCACGGCGATATATTTCTCCGGATGGGACTCTTTTATCTTCACCAGTTGAAGAATTTCCGCGATCGCCTCCTCGACTGCCGATTGGATGAAGCCACAGGTATTCAGGATGAGGACATCGGCCGTCTCAGGGTCCTCGGTAAATTCCCAGCCTGCGGCGATCATCGAACCCAGCATTACTTCCGAGTCGACGAGATTCTTGGCGCACCCTAGACTAATCAGATGGAAATGGGACATCATAACTCCTGGGGGAGGTAACTTGAATGAAGCGGTTGTGTGATCTGCTCCTGCGGATGTGACGGCAATTATAATTGAATTTCTTAGATCAGAGAGGCTCCGAGAGATTCCTGCAGGAGTGCCAAAGCCCGCTCTTTCTGGACCAGAAAAGGTTCCTTGGAGAATCCTGGACGCCAGCTTTCCCCCCAGAGCTCATCGGATACCACCAGCACGGCCGCAAACTCTATACCACGGAAGCGCGCCACCGTGCAGAGCGCCGAAAATTCCATGTCGACGGCCACTACTTCATGGTGTTGATGCAGTTCCTGCAGTATCCGACGATCCTCCCGATAAACGGCATCGGTCGACCAGACGCATCCTGCGCGAACCCTGATGCCGCGCTCACCGTATATGACCGCCATTCTTTCACGCAGGGCCACGGATGGCGTAGCCGGTGCAGACAGCGGGTAGTACTGGGAAGTACCCTCCCCCACCAACGCCTGCGCAGGCAGCAAGACATCCCCGGTCTCGAGGTCGGGACTGATCGCCCCGCACCACCCATAAAGGATAATCTTTTTTGCCCCCAAGGCGATGCATTTTTCCATGCTCAGCACCGCCATCGGAGCCCCGATGGCCGGACCGGCCATGAAATATCTGCCGTCCCTGGCGACTGTCAGTTCGGAATTGAAGAGAAACCGGGATTCCCCACCGGCCTGCAGCAGGCGACGATGGGAAGGCACAGCCTCGGAAGGATTGACCAGCAGCAAGCCATTCTCTGGCAGTGCTCTCTCCCTCCTTCCTCTTCGGGGATGGATGAGAATATGCGGATCTTCATCACGGCACATGGCAACACCTGGACGAAATTAGGACACCACTGACCCAACCGAACTGGATCGGTACCCACACGAAATGCATTCAAGAAAAGAGAAATTAATATCAAGGCCCTGGTCCCGGATTTCTCACATAATGGGCTGACGCCCGCAACCCAGGGTTGTTATCTCTCCAATAGCAGGGGGATAAGTACCTTCACGAAATTGATTATAAAAAAAGGAACGATTTCTAGGGGATTAAAGAATATTTTTGCAATCGACACAATGTTCACGAGAACCGGGCAAAAAACAAAAAAAGGGTTGCAGTGAGCCTGCAACCCTTTCGTCGATCCCTGGAGATCGTTATACTCAAAGTATCTACTTATCCGAGCAGCGGGTTCGCATACAGAAGGATCAGGGAGATAACCAGACCGTAAATAGCGACGGACTCGGCCAGGGCCATACCAAGAATCATGAATACCATCAACTTCGGCTGTACTTCGGGATTTCTCGCCAGGCCCTGGCAGGCGCCGTTCCCAACAGAACCGATACCGATACCGGCTCCCAGACCGGCAAGACCGATAGAAAGTGCCGCACCGACGCAGATAAGAGCCAACTGAGTGTTTCCTTCCATTTTTTTCTCCTTAAAAGTTTGAGTATTTGGCCTTCTTCTATACACAAGAATCAGTGATTCTTACATTCTTCTCAGGTGCTGAAAAGATTTCAGCTGGTGCTGCATCAGTGGGCGTGCTCTCTGGCCTGGGAGAAGTACACCACGGTCAGCAAGACGAAGACCATGGCCTGGACGATGGACACGAGAACACCCAGAATCATAATCGGCAGCGGTGCGAAGAAGCCGCCGGCCAACATGAACAGGATGGCGAGCAGGGTCTCTTTCGCCATGATGTTTCCGAAAAGACGGATGGAGAGAGAGAGGAGCCGAGCGAGGTTACTGATCAACTCGATGGGCAGAAGCAGGGGTACGAGCCACCAGACCGGCCCCATGAAGTGCTTGTAGTAATGGAACCCGTGCTCTCTGAATCCGATGATATGATGAGAGATCCAGACGATGAGGGTAAGGGCCAGGGTGGTGTTGATGCTCGAAGTGGGCGACATGAAGCCGGGAATGAGGCCGATGAGGTTGGCGCAGGCGATATAAAGGGCGAACGTCGCGATCATCGGGAAAAACTTGTCGGTCATTTCCCGTCCCATGTTGTCGGCGAAGAAATTATCCATCCCGCCAATCATCAGTTCCCAGAAATTCTGCCCCTTGCCGGGCACCATCTCGAGATTTCCCAAGGTGAGCTTGGCTACGATAAAGAGAAAGGCCATAACCAGCCAGGTATAGGTCATGTAGGGGGCACACAGTTGTTCGAGCAGTGTGTGACCGACCGGGCCGTGGGGGACGGGCAACCCCAGTTTTTCAAGGATAATCGAAATAAATAGTATCGGATGTTCCATATCTCCTTTTACCTCCCTCCTCTGAAGAAGTAGTGCCTCATCACGTTCAAGGAGATAAAAGTGATGGCGAACACTACCGTTGACAAACCCAAAATCAAGCCAAAGATATCTACCGCCCGGCTTTTTATGATGGCCAGGAGGACGATACCTATAATTGCGATCCGTATCCAGAATTTCAACAGGTACCCCCGCTGCCCCTGCTGCGCCTGCGCTTTACGCTCCTCCAGGGAAGGCATCGACGATACCGAGTGAACAACCTTCATCACATCGCTGTGCGATACCCAGAAACTGCAGACGGAAACCAAGCCGCCGACAAAAACGGCAAGTGCAAAAGCCGGTGACACCACAACCGCCGAACCGAGCGTTAGAAATGTCAGGACGATCCAGCTTGTAACCTGCATCTTCTGCAGCGTCAACGACTCTTCAATCACACAACCCTCTAGTCTTCTTCTTTCGGCTTTTCCTGCTTGTCTTCGCCTTTACTTTTATCCTTATTATTTCGCCAGAGGATTTCGAGCAAGGACTTGTAACCGGCCGCAATACCGAATGCCAGCCCTATAAACGTAAACCATGGTTGGGTCCGGCCATCGAATACCTTCTGGTCGAGATAGATTCCGCCGCCTAAGCCAATCACAATGGCAGCCACGAAAGTAAAGCCGATATGACCATAGTTTGCCAGCAGCTGAACAAATTCCTTTTTAACATCCGACATTTTGTTCACCCGCGCTGCGCACGCTGTAATCTCGCTACGATATAGACGAGTTTGTTATCATGACTCCATAATGAAGTCAATATGTTTTCACGGTTCGACCAATTTTTTGAATGATGATTCAGTCATTCTCACGGCACTGTCAAGGTCGCTTTCGCTCTGGGCCGCGGAAATAAAGGCGACTTCAAACTGCGAAGGAGCGAGATAGATCCCGCCGGCCAGCATCTGCCGATAGTGTCGGGCATACCTTGCGGTATCGGCGAGCATGGCGGAGGGAAAATCCGTGACTTCCGACCCGATGAAGAAGGCGGTCATCATGCTCCCGACCCGGTTGAGCTGTACCGGAATGCCGACCCGGCCGGCGACCTCGCTCAATCTCTCGGCGAAAACTGCCGATTTCGCCTCCAGAGCCTCATAAAATCCCGGTTTCTGCAGAAGCTTGAGAGCGGCTGTTCCCGCCGCCATGGCAAGGGGATTGCCCGAAAGCGTCCCCGCCTGATATACAGGCCCATCCGGGGCTACTCCGTCCATTATTTCGGCTTTGCCGCCATAGGCGCCGACCGGGAGGCCGCCCCCGATGATCTTGCCCAGACAGGTCAGATCGGGATGAACATTATAATATTGCTGGGCGCCGCCGTATGCCAGTCGAAATCCGGTAATGACCTCGTCGAAAATCAGGACGATCCCCAGCTCTGAGGTAAGCGACCGCAGTTTCTGCAGAAAACCGGGCGCTGGCGGGATGCAACCCATGTTGCCGGCCACCGGTTCAACAATCACACAGGCAATGTCCAACTGTTCATCCCGCAATGTCTCTTCCAGGATCTTTTCGTCATTGTAGGGAATGGAGATGGTATTCTTTACTATCTCGTCAGGCACTCCGGGGCTCCCGGGAATGCCCAGGGTAAGCACCCCCGACCCGGCCTTCACCAGGAAAGAGTCGGCATGGCCGTGATAGCAGCCGTCGAACTTTACGACCACCTTCTTTCCGGTATAGCCCCTGGCCAGCCGTATCGCACTCATGGTTGCTTCTGTCCCCGAATTGACGAAGCGCACCTTCTCCACGGCTGGCAACGCTTCAACCACCATCGCAGCCAGATCGATTTCCGCAGGAGTTGGTGCGCCGAAACTCGTTCCGGATGCGGCCGCCCGGGCCACAGCCTCGACGATGGCCGGATGGGCGTGCCCCATGATCATCGGCCCCCAGGATGCCACGAAATCGACATACGTATTTCCGTCCGCATCCCAGAGAGTCGCCCCCGATGCCCTGGTGATGAAAATCGGGTCACAGCCGACCGACCGGCAGGCCCGGACCGGGCTGTTGACGCCGCCGGGAATGACTTTCTTGGCCTTTTCGAATAACTCGCTGGAGACGGTAAATTGCATGATTTCTCCTTTGTCTTTATATCTATGGATCTTACATCCCGAAAAATGCGTTGTTTTGGGCTCCTCCACTTCACTGAAATCGAACGACAATATACAAAGAGGATATACAGCTGTCAAACGCCCTCCTCTTGATTTTTCCCACTTTGTGTGCAATGTAGGAACCGGATTCGCGATCCTTGTTTTCAGCGGCATCTGCCGATCCCTTTTTCTGCTTGTCAGCCAATGGAGCAACAGGTAAAGTTGAAAGAAGGTTTGCCATCCGGGGATACTTCCGTTAGCACGCAGTTTGCAACAATCTCATTTTCAAAGGAGAGAATAATGGCCAGTGATAAAGTTCTGCAACTCAGCGATGCGGAGTTTGATTCCGCGATCAAATCCGAACAGCCGACGCTAGTGGATTTCTGGGCCCCCTGGTGCGGACCCTGCAAAGCTATCGGCCCGGTGATCGAAGATCTCGCCGGGGAATATCAAGGAAAAGTCACCATCGCCAAAATGAACGTCGATGATAACCCCGTAACCCCCGGGAAATTCGGTATCCGCGCGATTCCCACCCTGATTCTCTTCAAGGGCGGCCAGGTGGTCGACCAAATTACCGGTTCCGTCGGCAAATCACAGCTCGTGGCGCTGATCAACAAAGCCATGTGAAATTGCAAGGGCCGTCCGCACTCTGCTCTCCTCGATTCAGACCGGACAGCCCTTTCCGCTCTCTTGCTTCCGTCGAGTCTTCATGAAAGATCACTACGAACTCGTCATTCTGGGCGGCGGACCAGCCGGCTTGTCAGCCGGTCTTTACGCTGCCCGTGCCAGGCTCGACCATGTCCTTATTGAAAAAGGCGCCCCGGGAGGGCAGGTGCTGCTTACCGATTGGGTCGATAACTACCCCGGCTTTCCTGAAGGGTTGACCGGTTTCGATCTGGTTGAAAAAATGACGCAGCATGCCAAAAGGTTCGATCTCAACATCGAGATGGCCTCTGTAGCCGAGGTCGACCTGAAGAACGAGCCGCGGAAGGTTCTTCATCTGGAGGACGGCGGCAAGGTCACCTGTGACACGCTCATCATCTGCACCGGAGCAAGGCCGAATACCTTGAATGTCCCCGGCGAACTGGAATTGCGCGGCAAGGGTGTCTCCTACTGCGGCACCTGCGATGCACCCTTTTACCGCAACATGCATGTGGCCGTGGTCGGAGGCGGCAACACCGCAATCCAGGAAGCGGAGTATCTCACCAAATTTGCCAGGAAAGTGACGGTGGTCCATCGCCGTGACCAGCTCAGGGCCACCAAGATCATACAGGAAATCGCCTTCGCCAATCCCAAGATCGATTTTATCTGGAACCACCGGGTTACCGCTATCGAGGGCGAAAGCGGGGTTGAAAGACTCGCCTTGATCGCCAATGACGGCTCCGCCTCGAACCTGGATGTCCAGGGAGTGTTTATTCTGATAGGCGTAACGCCGAATAATGCCGGCCTTCCCCTCGACCTGCTCAAGGCCGATGCATGGGGCTTTATTCCCACCGACATCGAATCCCGCACCGCCGTTCCCGGGGTTATGGCCGCCGGGGATATCTGCAGCAAAGATGTCCGTCAGATTGTCAATGCCGCGGGAGAAGGGGCCGTCGCCGTCCTCGCCGCGGAAAAATACCTGCAAGGCTTAAAAAAATCACATTAATCCCGAAAGATGAAGTCTCAAGTTACAGTAGTTGCCAGGTGTAGTCGTTGGTTCTCTTGTCTCGTACTCCTGCTCCTTATGGCGGCGGGCTGCGGCGATCTCCGAAAGACCTTCAGTTTCACCTCGATCGACGAGGAAGGCAAGGAGGTCAAGACCGATCTGGAAATGCCGGCGAAAACCCTGCTGATGAAAGGCATGGATGATTACAACGTGGGGAAATACTTCACCGCCATCGAATTCTTCGAAGAGATTCTCAACAAGTACCCCTTCAGCCCGGAGGCGCCGCTGGCGGAACTGAAGGCCGCGGATTGCAGTTATCACCTCGAACGTTATGCCGAGGCGCTGGTGCTCTACGAAGAGTTCGAAAACCGCCACCCCACGAATGAAAGCATCCCGTATGTGATCTTTCAGAAGGCTATGTGCCATTACAAGCAGATAGACAGGGTTGACCGGGACACGTCCGGAGCTGTCAAGTCGATCGCCCTGTTCAAGCAGCTCCTGAAGGCCTATCCCAACTCGCCCTATACGGAGGAGGCGCGAGACCGTATTGTCACGGCCACCGAATTTCTCGCCAACCATGAATATTTCGTCGTGGAATACTACGTCCGGACAGGGAAGTACGACCAGGCGAAGGTGAGGATAAAGTACCTCCTGGCCATGTATCCCGACACCAAGATTGCCGCAAAAGCGACGGACATGCTCGCTCGCCTGGAGGCGGGGGACCCTCCGCGATCCCCGCTCACCTCTTGGCTGCCCAAGCTGAATCTGGGGAACTGGACGATCTTCAATCAGAACGATGCAGCCAACAGCACTACAACCGTGGAGTGAACAAGGGGCAGGCCTGAGTTGAGGAGGAGTCGGGCGCGAATCCTGAGGAGCGCCGCCGCCTCGCTCCTCCTCCGCGATCACACGCTATACTTTTCGGAAAAGATCCAGTCGCCGTTCAGCGATACCGCCATCGCCCGGACCGGGCAGATAGGAACACAGAGGCTGCAGCCGGTGCATTTTTCCGCATCGAAGACGACCGTCATCTCCGGCCGCCGGATATAGAGGGCACCCGGAGAACATACGCCGGTGCAGGCACCGCACTGGAAGCAATTCTTATCGTCCCGGCGGATCCGCGCAGCCAGCCGCTCGATCTGAACGCCCATGCCGCGCAGATAATCAAGCCCCGCCTTGACATTGGCCTTGCTGCTGCCTTTCAGTTCGATAATCATTATCCCTTCACGCTGCAGCAGGATATCCGCCTTGAGGATATTGAACTCGATGTCGTATTCCTTCACCAGCCGGTAGATAAACGGCTGATCGCTGGTGTCTTTCGGGAATCTGAGAATGTAAATCTGGGTGAACACCTATCTGCCTCGCTGATAATGATGAAAACTTAGGACATATGCCGCTTGCTCTGTCGGCCAAGCCGACACAGACAGGTTGAATGTACTTTCTGGCCATGGTAATAGCAAGTGTCTTTTAGACCGGCAGCGGCGGGCACTGCGACCGGCTCGCCGACAAAAAACCGTACAACAATCAACTGTTCCAACACAATGAATTCCCAGGACCTTCACACACTCCTGCAGGAAGTGCAGAGCGGAGCCTGCTCAATCGATCAGGCGCTTACAGCCCTTCGTAATTTTCCTGGCGAACACCTCCCGGATGCATGCCTCGACCATCAACGCCACCTCAGGACCGGGATACCTGAGGTTATCTATGGCGCATCCAAAACCACGGACCAGATCGTGGCCATAGCCGAAGCCATGCTCAAGCAGGGTGGTCCGGTTATCGTCACCCGGGTGGACCAGGCAAAGGCCGAGACCGTGCGAGAAAAGCTGCCGCAGTTTCACCATGCCCAGGAAGCGCGCATGCTGATCTGCAATCCTGCCGCGGAAGATCCCTCCCGTTACCGGGGGCGGAGCCTCGTCATCTCGGCCGGGACGTCAGATATGCCGGTGGCCGAAGAAGCCCGGCTGACCCTCGCGAGCCTCGGCCACCCGGTGGACAGGATCTACGACGCCGGCGTAGCCGGCCTTCACCGTCTCCTCAGCCGCCAGCATCTCCTGCAGCAGGCTAAGGTGATAATCGTCGTGGCGGGCATGGAGGGGGCGCTGCCCAGTGTGGTGGGCGGCCTGGTATGCTGTCCCGTGATCGCGGTGCCGACTTCGGTCGGGTACGGCGCCAGTTTCGGTGGAATCGCGGCCCTTCTCGGGATGTTGAACAGCTGTGCCCCCGGAGTCGCCGTGGTCAACATCGATAACGGCTTCGGTGCGGCATGCATGGCCGAGGCAATAAACCGCCAATAGGCAAGGGCGGGCCCGGTTCAGGATTTTCCAATAAAAACGAGCTTGACCTTGCAAGAATCCGACATTGCGTTATAATCGCAAAGCTTGGGTGCCACGCCCCTATCGGCGTCCCGATTCCAGCTTTCTCATCCAGAAAATCTAAGGATATCAATGAATACAACTCTCAAACTGAAGCTCGTCTTCCTGGTCGCGGTCATCCTCCTCGCCATAACCACGGTGGTCCCTTCCTTCTTCCCCGGGGCCCCTTCCTGGTGGAAAACCTACCTGGCGCCGGAAGGGCTGCGGCTGGGTCTTGACCTGCAGGGCGGCATGCACCTCGTCCTGAAGGTCAATCTCAGGAAGGCCGAGCTGAACACCCTCGAGTTTGCCGCGAACGATCTCAAGGACGCTCTGAGCGATCAGGCGATAAGCGCGGTACGAACTTCTTCCCCCAGCGCCGACACGGTCATCTTCACCCTGCCCAACATCGCCGCCGTGGAGAAGGTGAGGAGCCTGATCGCGGAAGATTTCCCCGACATCGACGCGAACATCGAGAGCAGGGAAGGCAGTTTTCCCCGCATCATTCTCACCCTGAATGAAGAAAAGAAGAACTTCATCAAGAATCATGCAGTGGATCAGTCGCTCGAGATCCTGCGCAACCGCATCGACCAGTTTGGTGTGGCCGAGCCCGTCATCATCCGGCAAGGCGCAGATGAAATCGTCATCCAGCTTCCCGGGATCAGGGATACCGAAAGGGCCCTCCGACTTCTCGGCGAAACGGCGCAACTCGAATTCAAGCTGGTGGCCGATGCGGCCGGGCTGAATCTGCAGGGTCTGGTCCAGCAGGCCAAATCGGCCGGAGAATGGCAGGAAGGCGAAAGCATCAGCAAGCTCAACCGCGCCCTGCAGAACAAGCTGCCGGAGAACACGACCCTCTACTTTGAAAGGGAGGTCGACAAGGCCACCAGGAAAACGGTAGCCATCCCGATTCTCCTCGAGAACAAAATCCTGATGACGGGCGACATGGTAAAGGACGCCCAGGTGCGGATCGGCGGCAGCTTCAACGAACCGTATGTCAGCCTTGACCTGACCAGCCATGGCGGCAAGGTCTTTGCCCAGGTCACTGAAAGGAATGTCGGCAGGAGACTGGCCATAGTCCTTGACGAGGTGGTCCGTTCAGCCCCGGTGATCCGGGACCGGATTATCGGCGGTTCTGCCCAGATCACCGGTAACTTCAGCCATGAGGAAGCGGCCGACCTGGCGATCGTCCTGAGAGTCGGTGCGCTGCCCGCTCCGGTGGACATTATTCAGAATATGACCGTGGGCGCGAGCCTGGGCAAGGATTCCATTACCCAGGGACTCACTTCCGGTATCTTTGGCGCCATCGTCGTGCTTTCCTTCATGATCGTTTACTACCGGTTGGCCGGCTTTTTCGCCAACACCGCAATGTTCCTGAATATCCTGCTGCTCTTTTCCGGCCTGGCAGTCCTCAATGCCACCCTGACCTTGCCGGGAATCGCCGGTATCATCCTCTCCATCGGCATGGCTGTGGATGCCAACGTGCTTATCTTCGAGCGTATGCGGGAAGAATTCGACTTGGGAAAATCGGTCAGGTCGAGCATCGAGTCCGGATTCAGTAAGGCGTTCTTCTCCATCGTCGACTCCCAGGTCACCACCCTGATTACCGCACTCGCCCTTTTCCTGTTCGGCACCGGTCCCATCAAAGGCTTTGCCGTGACCCTCTCTTTAGGCATCCTATTCAATCTTTTTGCCGTCCTGTTCTACTCGCGATTCCTTTTCGATGCGGCCAATGCCGTAAGGCCATTGAAGAAAATCACTTTCATGCGTCTTACCAAGAAGCCTGATTTCAACTATATGCAGGTAAAGAAGGTCACCTATGCGATCTCCATGGTCATGGCCGGCGTCGGCTGTATCGCCCTGGTGCAGATCGCCACTGGCCGGGCCAATCTCGGTGTGGATTTCGCCGGCGGCTCCTTGCTGCAATACAAGGCGAGCCAGGATTTCTCCATAGGCGAGGTGAGAAGAGCCCTGGTTGACGGCGGCATGGCCGAGGTCGACCTGCAGAAGGTGGAGGATGAGCAAAGACTCATGGTCAAGATCAAGAAATCCGACGTCGTCGTGGCGAAACATTCGGACAATGTCAACAGTATCCTGTCCGCCCAACTGCCCGACAAGAACTTCGTACTCGAAGGTGAATCGGAAATCGGCTCCTCGGTAAGCGCGGCCCTTCGCGATAAGGCCTTGATCGCCATCTTCATTTCTTTCGTCGGCATCATCGTCTACCTGGCCTTCCGTTTCGACATCCGCTTCGGGGTCGCGGCCACCGTCGCCACCTTCCACGATATCTTCGTGGTGATCGGGATATGCTGGCTCCTGAACATGGAATTCACGCTGCTCGTCGTCACCGCCCTGCTGACGCTGGCGGGGTATTCACTCAACGATACGGTGGTCGTCTTCGACCGGATCAGGGAAAACAAACCAAAAACCGAAAAGTATGTAGGGGATGAGATCATCAACAACAGTATCAATCAGGTGCTGAGCCGGACCATCATCACCGGCATGACCACCCTCTTCACCCTGACCGCCCTCTTCTTCTACGGCGGGGCGGTGCTCCATGATTTCGCCCTGGTCCTGATCCTCGGCAT
>OBJA01001701.1_pt1 | contig 14370 bp, 11 predicted proteins | sample 1519751 | NCBI WGS metagenome assembly OBJA01 (sample SAMEA3881238, study PRJEB22517) | soil metagenome | biome: lake sediment; feature: soda lake sediment; material: sediment, water from around vicinity | place: India | collected 2013-12-23 | depth 3 m | reverse complement strand
CCGGGTTCGCGGTGGTGGCTGATGAGGTTCGCAACCTGGCCATGCGGGCGGCGGAAGCGGCCAAGAATACTTCCAGCCTGATCGACGGCACTGTGGGTAAGATTGAAGGCGGTTCGCAACTGGTGGGGGAAGCCAGTACCAGCTTCCGGACCTCCAGCGAGGCCATTGCCCGGATTTCCACCCTGATTCGGGAGATTGCCGAATCCTCTGCCGAGCAGTCCAAGGCGGTCAATCAGGTTACCTCCGCCATTTCCGAAATCGACACCGTAATCCAGCGCAACGCCGCCACCGCCGAGGAGTCGGCTTCGGCTTCCGAGGAGCTCAGCGCCCAGGCCGAGGTGCTGCGCAATATGGTGCTCAGGATGATTCGGACCATCGGTGGTATTGACGAAAAAGTACTGAATCAGGGTGCCAGCGCCCTCAAGCGGCCGCCCGCTGCGGGCAGTGGCAAGAGTGGAGGTAAGTCCACTCCCCCGGCTGCCCGCAAGGCCAGCATCGGCCGTCAGGCCCTGCCGGCCCCCGTCGCCAAGGCTGCGCCGCCGGCTGGCGGCAAGCGGGATCAGCAAAAGAAAAAACCCAATGACGTTATCCCCATGGATGACGATGACTTCGAGGATTTTTAGGCTATGTCTCTGGCGGTGCGAGGTTTCAAGGCGGCGGCGGTTAAGTCGGGGATTCGGGGCAAGGATCGCCTGGATGTGGGCCTGATCGTCAGTGAGGTGCCGGCGGCGGCGGCGGGTGTCTTCACCGCCAGCCGGGTCAAGGCGGCGCCGGTACTGCTGGGGATGGAACGGCTCAAGGGCGGCCGGGTCCAGGCCGTGCTGGTCAACTCCGGCATCGCCAACGCCTGCACCGGCGACCAGGGGCTGCAAAACGCCCGGCTCTGCGGGGCCATGGCCGCCGACGCCCTGGGGTGTACCGAAGAACTGGTCCAGCTTTCCTCCACCGGGGTCATCGGGATGCAGCTTGATCTTGAATGCTTCCGGCGGGCGATTCCCAAGCTGGTGCCCGCCCTGGCCCCCGACGGCCTGGAGGCGGTTTCCCGGGCCATCATGACCACCGACACCGTGCCCAAAACCGTCAGCCGCAGCTTCACCCTGGGTGGAGCGGAGGTGGCCCTGGCGGGGATGGCCAAGGGGGCGGGGATGATCATGCCCAACATGGCCACCATGCTGAGCTTCATCCTCAGCGATGCCGCCGTGGAGCCCGCCCTGCTGAAAAAAATGCTGCGCCGGGCCGTGGATAAATCCTTCAACCGGATCACCATCGACGGCGATACCAGCACCAACGATACCGTCCTCCTGCTGGCCAACGGCCGGGCCGGGGGGGCGCCGCTGACCGCAGGCTCGGCCGAGGAGGTCCGCTTTCAGGAAAACCTCGATGCCGTCTGCCTGGACCTGGCTCGCCAGGTGGTGCGGGACGGGGAGGGGGCCAACAAGCTGGTCGCCATCCGGGTGGAGGGGGCGCGCAATGATGAGCAGGCGGTGCTGGCGGCCCGCACCATCGCCAACTCCAATCTGGTCAAGACCGCCTTTTTCGGCGAGGATGCCAACTGGGGGCGGATCATCGCCGCCGCCGGCCGCAGCGGGGCCGAGTTGAACCCCCAAGCGGTGAGCATCGCCTTTGATGACGTGCTGATGGTGGCCGCCGGCGTCGGCCGGGGCGCCGAGGTGGAGGCCAGGGCCACCCGGGTTCTCAAGCAGCGGGAGTTCACCGTCACCGTCAACCTGGGCACCGGCAACGCCACCGCCGAATACCTGACCTGTGATTTCTCCCTGGACTACGTCAAAATCAACGCCGACTACCGCACCTAGCGATTATACTTCTCGGCGCAGGAGAGGATGAATTCTTCCCGGGAGTCCTCCAGCACTCTTTGGGCCTCGGCGGCGTCTTTGGCGATTTGTGCGGCCAGTTCGGCGGGGGAGGCGAATTTGCGTTCGTCGCGCAGGTGCTTGAGCAGGTTGATCTTCAGCGGCTTGCCGTAGATGTCCTGGTTGAAGTCGAAGATGTGGGTTTCCGCCACCAGTTGGCCTTCGTTGAAGGTGGGGTTGTAGCCGATGTTGAGTACCCCGCCGTAGCATTTGCCGTCGTAGATTACCTGGGTGACGTAAACCCCGTGCCGGGGGCAGAGGTCGCTCTCATTGAGGCTCAGGTTGGCGGTGGGGAAGCCCAGGATGCTGCCTCCCCGCTTTTTGCCCACCTGGACCACCCCCCGAATCTGATAATAGCGGCCCAGAAGTTTGGTCACCTCATCCATCCGGCCCGCCGTCACCAACTCCCGCACCTTGCTGCTGCTGACCACGATCCCGTCCACGGTGAAGGCGGGGATCACCCGCACCGCAAAGCCGTGTTCCCGGCCTTTGGCTTCGAGGAAGGCGGCATCCCCCTGGCGCCCCTTGCCGCAGGCGTAATCGTAACCCACCACCAGCTCCCGCACCCCCAGGGTTTCCACCAGTACCCGGTCGACAAAGGCGTTGGCGTCCAGGGCGGCGAATTCGGGGGTGAAGGGGAGGACCAGCAGGGCGTCCACCCCGGCCATGGCAATCAGCTCTTCCTTCTGTTCATGGGTGGAGATCAGCTTGATCCCCCGTTCCGGCCGGACCACCTGCAGGGGGTGGGGGTCGAAGGTGACGGCGATCCCGGTGCCGCCATGCCGTTTGGCCAGGGTGGTGACCATGCTGAAAAGCTGCTGATGGCCCAGGTGTACCCCGTCAAAGTTGCCGATGGTGACGCAGGCGTAAGGGAAGGGCTGGCTGATCTCCTCAAGACTGCTGAATATTTTCATCGTGGCCGCTTATCCGTCTCTGGTTGTCTTGGGTTAATGGTTTGCCGGTGGAATCCGGCCCGCCGGTGAAAAGTTGCCGCGGGCTGGGAAAAAGGTGGTTGCGGCCGGCAAATTGTCTTGACAAAGCCGGCCGGCAGTCTATATTATCGCCTTCTTCAAGCACGGGGCCGAAGTGGCGGAACTGGTAGACGCGCTAGGTTCAGGGTCTAGTGGGGGTTTCCCCGTGGGAGTTCGAGTCTCCCCTTCGGCACCAATGTTGACGATCAAAGCGTAATCCTTTTTTTCGGGGGTTACGCTTTTTTTGTGCCCGCCGGCCCCGGGTGCGGGATTTCTACCGAGCTTTCCGGCAAAAGTCAAGGCAACCCTGGTGGGGGCGCTCCCGTCCGAGCGCCGCAAGATGCGGTGCCCAATGAGCGCTTACGGCGAAAGGTAACCGTTCACCAGGGGTGCCAACCTGCCGATTTAACGGGATGTAACCGTTCAGCAGTGCCGCAGATTCGGGTAAGCAGCCAGGCGCCTCGTACCCCGTGTACTCAAGCCTGGCTGATCGCCCGAAGGTCCCGTGTCGGGGTGCTGCTGAACGGTTACGGCGAAAGGGGTTGAATCGGCCGGGAAAATCGGGCAAACTGTCGACTTCGGCTTGCGGGCCGCAAGGTTAATTGGCGATTACAGTACATACCCGTACATACCGTTCAGTCAAAAAAAAGAGGAATCGGTTTATGGCTTGGGATAATCAGCAACCTCCCTGGGGGCAGCGCAAGGGGCCCTCTCCGGAGGAGCAGTTGGCGGCGATGGTCAAGAAGTTGAAAAGCTTTTTCGATGGCGGTGGTGACGGCGGCAGCGGCGGTCCCCAGCGCTCCGACGAGCCCGGCGGGGACGGCTTTAACGCCGGCACCGTCGCCACCGTGATCGGGGTGGTGCTGGTGGGCTTTCTGCTCTTTTCTTCCTTTTATACCATCCGGCCCGGTGAGCAGGGGGTGGTGTTGCGCCTGGGCAAGTATCAAGCCACCACCATGCCCGGTCTCAACTTCAAGATTCCACTGATGGATGTGGTCCACAAGGTGGATATGGAGTCGGTGCGGAAGGAGCAGTTCGGCTTTCGCACCCGGACCGTGGCCGACCGCACCCAGTACCAGAAGCAGGGCTACACCCACGAGTCGCTGATGCTCACCAGTGACCGTAACGTGATCGACATGGAATGGGTGGTCCAGTACCGGGTGGACGATCCCTACCACTTCCTGTTCCGGATTCGTAATATCCCCCAGGCGCTACGCGATGTCAGCGAAACCACCCTGCGCCGACTGGTGGGCAACATGGATTTCGACGAGGTCCTCGACGGCCGGGCCCTGTTGGCCGATGCCATGTCCCGCGAGATGCAGGAAACTTTGAACCGCTACGAGAGCGGGGTGCGGGTGATCACCGTCCAGCTCCAGGACGTCAACCCCCCGGAGCCGGTGAAGCCCGCCTTCAACGAGGTCAACGAGGCCGACCAGGATATGAACCGGCTGATCAACGAGGCCGAGGAGGTCTACAACCGGGAAGTGCCGCGGGCCCGGGGCGCCGCCCGCCAGACGGTGGAGGAAGCTCGCGGCTACGCCATCGAGCGGGTCAACCTGGCCAAGGGTGAAACCACCCGCTTCAACGCCATGCTGGATGAGTACAATCAGGCTCGGGATGTGACCCGCCAGCGCCTTTACCTGGAGACCATGCAGCGGGTGCTGCCCCAGGTCAGCGAGGTGGTGGTGATCGACAAGGAACAGCAGTCCCTGTTGCCCCTGCTCAATATCGGCGGAGCCGCCAGGCCGGCGCCCGCCGGACGCTAGGAAATCCGGGAGCAGGCCCGGCCGCCCGGCAGGGGCGGTCGGTGAATAAGTAACAGCAGCCAAGCGGAGGCATTCGTGAAAAATATTGTACGTACCCTTTTGATTGTCCTGATCATCGCCCTGGGCGTGGTGGTGGCCAACGGGATCTATATCCTGCCCGAGGATCGGCAGGCGGTGGTGACCCAGTTCGGGCGGCCGGTGGGCGAGCCGGTCCGCGAGGCCGGGCTCAAGTTCAAGATGCCCTTTATCCAGGACGTCACCTACTTCGACAAACGCATCCTGATCTGGGACGGCGACCCCAACCAGATCCCCACCCGCGACAAAACCTTCGTTCATATCGACGCCACCGCCCGCTGGCGGATCGCCGACCCGCTGCGCTTCATGCAGTCGGTTCACAACGAGAGCCGGGCCCACGGGATTCTGGACGCCATCATCGACGGTACCATCCGCGACTTCGTCAACCAGAACAACCTTGTGGAGTTTATCCGCAGTTCCGACTGGGAGCCCCGGCCCATGCGGGTTTCCATGCTGGAGCCGGCCGAGGTTGAGCATGTCGCCCTGGGTCGGGATAAGATCACCGACATGATTCACGCCCGGGCCGCCGAGGTGGTGGAACAGTACGGGATTGAGCTGGTGGACGTGATGCTGCGCCGGGTCAACTATATCGACACCGTCCAGCGCCGGGTCTTTGATCGAATGATCTCCGAGCGCAAGCGGATCGCCGCCGATCTTCGTTCCCGGGGCGAGGGTAACAAGGCCGAGATTTTAGGTAAGATGGAGCGCGATTTGCGGGAGATTCGTTCCGAGGCCTCCCGCGAAGCCCAGACCCTGCGGGGTGAAGCCGACGCCGAAGCGGCCCGGATTTACGCCCGGGCCTACAGCCGCGACCCCGAGTTCTATTCCTTCTTCAAAACCCTGGAGACCTATCAGGAGGTGCTGGGCGGCAATACCCGCCTGGTGCTGGGCAGCGACTCGCCTCTTTACCGTTACTTCAAGCAACTCAAGTAAGCCAATCTGCGGTCCTGCCGGGCGCGTTTCCGGCCCGGCGGGCAACTGATCACGGGCAAGCGATCAGGGGTTATTCCGTGATCGCTTACCCCAGCAGGGCCAGGAGTTCTTCAGTGGCCGCCGCCATATCGTCGGCCCCGGTGATGGCGGTGACCACCGCCGGTCGCCGGACCCCGGCGGCCCGCAGTTGCGGCAGGTGCTCCTTTTTGATCCCGCCCATCACCGTGAATGGCAGGTCGTGATGGCGGGAGAAGCGGGCGATGGCCTCAATGCCCAAAAACTCCTTGAGTCCGTCCTTGGTGCCGGTGGGAAAGAGCGGTCCGATATTGTAATAAGAAGCGCCGCGCTCAGCGGCGCTTCGGGCCTGCTGATCGGTGTTGCAGGAAACCCCGATCAGCAGCTCGGGGCAGAGCCGACGCACCTCGGCGGCCGGCAGATCGTCGTTGCCCAGGTGGACCCCGTCGGCGCCACTTAAAAGCGCGATATCCAGCCGGTCGTTGACGATGAACAGGGCTCCGGCGGCGGCGGTTTCCCGGCGGAAGGCGTGGGCCTTGGCCAGCAGATCGCGGCCGCTGGATTCCTTGTCCCGCAGTTGCACGATTCTCGCCCCCCCGGCCAGCACCGCCCGCAACCACTCCAGATCGCTCCGTCCCCGGGCCAGCTTTTCGCAGGAGACCGGGTAGAGGGTAACATCCTCCCGAAATTTGCGTAATCTTTCCTGATAGATTCCCATCTTGCCATCCGTGGTTCAGGAGTTGACGGCCATTATCGGCCTTGAAAATGACCGGCTGAAAAGTTATTGTACCCAATTCCGCCCCGCATTGCATCAGGGGAGCGTTTTGCGTCATACCATAAAGTTCCGGCCGTCAACGGCCATTGCCGTAGAAGGAGCACGCCATGCCTCACAACTACTATTCCGGCGAGAAGGCCGAGCTGAAAATCGACGGTAAGGTGCATGAGCTGCCGGTGGTGGTGGGCACCGAGGGTGAAAAGGCCATCGACATCAGCACCCTCAGGGCCAAGACCGGCTACATCACCCTGGATAACGGCTACGCCAACACCGGCTCCTGCATCAGTAATATCACCTATCTCGACGGCGAGCAGGGAATCCTCAGCTATCGCGGTTACGATATTGCCGATCTTGCCGAAAACTGCACCTTTGTCGAGGTGGCCTACCTCTTGGATCACGGTACCCTGCCCACCCGCGAGGAACTTAACGAGTTCAGCCAGATGCTGGGCGCCTTCGCCATGATCCACGAGGATATGATCCGCTTCTTCGACAGCTACCCGCCCCACAGTCCGCCCATGGCCATCCTCTCCTCCATGGTCAACTCGCTGTGCAGCTTCTACCCGGAGATGACCGATAATCCGCTGGAGAATATCGACAAGATGTCGGCTCGGCTGCTCTCCAAGGTGCGGACCATCGCCGCCTTCTCCTACAAGAAGTCCATGGGCCACCCCCTGGTTTACCCCCGGCATGACCTGTCCTACTGCGCCAACTTTCTGAACATGATGTTCGATTCGCCGGTCAAGCCCTACGAGATCAACCACAAGGTGGTATCGGCGCTGAACAAGCTGCTGATTCTCCACGGCGACCACGAGCAGAACTGCTCCACCTCGACGGTGCGGATGGTGGGCAGTGCCCGGGTTAACCTCTACGCCTCGGTTTCGGCGGGGATCAGCGCCCTCTGGGGGCCGCTGCACGGCGGCGCCAACCAGGCGGTGATGGAGATGCTGGAGCAGATCCACGAAAACGGCGGCGACTACCGTAAGTTCGTGGAACGGGCCAAGGATCCCAAGGATCCCTTCCGGCTGGCGGGCTTCGGCCATCGGGTTTACAAAACCCACGACCCCAGGAGCCGGATCATCAAGGGGGCCTGCGACGAGGTGCTGGAAGACCTGAAGTTTGCCGACCCTTTGCTGGACCTGGCCAAGGAGCTGGAAGAGGTCGCCCTCAAGGATGATTATTTCATCGAACGCAACCTCTATCCCAACGTCGATTTCTACTCCGGCATCATCTATCGGGCCATCGGCATCCCCACCAGCATGTTCACGGTGATGTTCGCCCTGGGCCGCCTGCCCGGCTGGATCGCCCACTGGAAAGAGATGTGGGACGACCCCGCCTGGCGGATTTCCCGGCCGCGCCAGGTCTATGTCGGCCCCCTAAGCCGCCCCTTCGTTCCCATCGACCAACGGTAAGCGCCGGGCAAATTGCAAAATGCTTGACGCTTTGGAAAATACTTGACGCTTTGGGGGGGTGGGTGGTTAAGATGGCCCGCTGGGCCTTTTTTCTATTATTATCGTTGGATTTTTGTAAGGAATGGTATGCGTACCGACATCGTTCATATCGGCGCCGGAGAGTTGACCTACGAGATTCGCAATATCGTCAACGTCGGCGAAAAGTTGCAGAAGCTGGGGATCAAGACCTACTGGGAGAATATCGGCGACCCGGTGGCCAAGGGGGAGGAGATTCCCCTCTGGATGAAGAAGGTGGTGGCCGAATGTGCCATGGAGAACGCCTCCTACGGCTACAGCCCCACCCGTGGCATCCTGACCACCCGTGAGTTTCTGGCCGCCGAGGTCAACCGCCGGGGCGGGGTGCAGATCGGTCCCGACGATATTCTGTTCTTCAACGGCCTGGGCGATGCCATCAGCAAGATCTACGGAATGCTGCGTCGTAACGCCCGGGTGGTGGTCTCCTCGCCCAGCTATACCACCCACTCCTCGGCCGAGGCGGCCCATGCCGGCGACCGGCCGGTGAGTTACCGCCTGGACCCGCATAACAACTGGTTCCCCGACCTGGTGGACCTGGAAAACCGGATCAAATACAACCCGGCGGTGGCGGGGATTCTGTTGATCAACCCCGACAATCCCACCGGCGCGGTTTACCCCGAGGATATTTTGCGCGGCATCGTGGCCCTGGCTCGCAAGTACGACCTTTTTATCATTTGCGACGAGGTCTACCACCGGATCGTCTATAACGGCCGCCAGACCAAATCCCTGGCTGAGGTGATCGGCGATGTGCCGGCCATCAACATGCGGGGGATCTCCAAGGAGATGCCCTGGCCCGGCTCCCGCTGCGGCTGGATTGAGGTCTATAACGGCGACAAGGATCCGATGTTCCAGAAATATGTCGCCTCCATCCTCAATTCCAAGATGGTGGAGGTCTGCTCCACCACCCTGCCGCAGATGGTGTTGCCGGCGATCATGACCCACCCGGAATACAACAACTACCTGGCCGAGCGGGTGAAGCGCTACGAGTTGGCCTCCAACATCGCCTACGACACCTTGAAGGAGGTGGACGGCCTGATCGTCAACCGTACCGACGGCGCCTTCTACATGAGCGTGGCCTTCGAGCCCAACGCCCTCAACCACCGCCAGACCCTGCCCATCGAGAACCGCGAGGTGCGCGAGCATGTGGAGCGCCTGGTGAGCCAGCCCGGCACCGCCCCGGACAAGCGTTTTGTCTATTACCTGTTGGGCTCCACCGGCATCTGCGTGGTGCCCCTCAGTTCCTTCGCCACCGAACTCCAGGGCTTCCGCACCACCCTGCTGGAACGCGACGAGGCCCGCTTCCGCCTGATCTGCCAAACCATGGCCGACGCCATCCGCCAGTACCTGGCCTCGTAGCCCGCTTAGTCCGCGCGTCCTTTTTTACTCCGGCCGCCCGTGGTATGATGACCGGCATGGTGGCCAATGAGACAGGCAATCCCGGCGGGGAAACAATTTTTCATGCCAGCAGGCTGAGCAAGAGCTATCGCATGGGCGAGGTGGAGGTCAAGGCCCTGGATGGGGTGGATCTCGACCTTTACCGGGGCGAGTTCGTGGTGCTGCTGGGGCCTTCCGGCAGCGGCAAATCCACTTTGCTCAATATTCTGGGCGGGCTTGATTTTCCCACCAGCGGCACCGTGCTATGCGGCGGTCACGACCTGGTGGCCGCCGGCGAGGCCGAGCTGACCGCCTTCCGCCGCCGCCAGGTGGGTTTTGTCTTCCAGTTCTACAACCTGATCCCCAGCCTCACCGCCCGCGAGAATATCGCCATCGTCACCGAGATCGCCGAGTCCCCCATGAGCCCCGAAGAGGCCCTGAGCCTGGTGGGGCTGGCGGGGCGTTTCGATCATTTCCCGGCCCAGCTCTCCGGCGGCGAGCAGCAGCGGGTGGCCATTGCCCGGGCCATCGCCAAGCGCCCCCGGGTGCTGCTCTGCGATGAGCCCACCGGGGCGCTGGATTCCCAGACCGGGGTGCAGGTGCTGGAGGTGCTGGAACAGATCAACCGGGAGCTGGGCACCACCACCGTGGTGATCACCCACAACGCCGATATCGCCCGCATGGCCCACCGGGTTATCCATCTGCATGACGGCCGTATCGGCGACATTGTCGTCAACCGGCAACGGGTGCCGGCCCGCGACCTCAAGTGGTGAAGGCGTAAGCGTACAGCAGTGCCGCACCTTCGGGCGATCAGCCAGGCTTAAGTACGCGGGGTACGAGGCGCCTGGCTGCTTACCCGAATCTGCGGCACTGCTGTACGCTTACGGCTCGTAAAATCAACGGGCTAGTGCCCTTGGTGAGCGGTGATGCTGATGCCGGCCCTTCATCGGAAATTGTTGCGTGAGCTTTGGCAGTTGCGGGGGCAGGCCCTGGCCATTGCGGTGGTGATCGCCGGCGGGGTGGCCACTCTGCTGATGTCGCTGGCCTCCCTGGAATCGTTGCGGCTGACCCGCGATAATTTTTACCGCGATTACCATTTCGCTGAACTCTTCTCCGAGCTGAAAAGAGCGCCGGAAGAGCTGGCGGCGGTGATTGCCGCCCGGGATGGGGTCCAGACCCTGGAGACCAGGGTGGTGGCCGCCGCCACCCTGGTGGTTCCCGGTTTTGCCGACCCGGTGAGCAGTCTGCTGGTTTCCCTGCCCGACGGGCGCAACAGCGAGCTGAACCGGCTTTTCCTGCGCCAGGGCCGCCTGCCCGCCCCCTACCGGGCGGAGGCGGTGGTCAGCGACGCCTTTGCCGAGGCCCATGGTTTGCAACCCGGCGATACCCTGCGGGCGGTTCTCAGCGGCCGCCTGCAGGAGTTGACCGTCAGCGGGATCGGCGGCAGCCCGGAGCATATCTACCAGCTCAAGCCAGGCGATCTCTTCCCCGACAACCTCCGTTACGGCATCCTCTGGCTCAACCGCTCCCAACTGGCCGCCGCCTACGACCTGGAGGGGGCCTTCAACAGCCTCAGTCTGACCCTGACCGCCGCCGGCTCCGCCGCCGAGCTGATTGCCACTCTGGATCGCCTGCTGGCCCCCTATGGCGGGATGGGGGCGGTGGCCAGGGAGGATCAGCTATCCCATGCCTACCTGGAGGCCGAATTTGACCAACTGGCCACCATGGCCCGGCTTTTTCCCACCATTTTCCTGGCGGTGGCGGCCTTTTTGCTCAATGTGGTGCTGGCCCGGCTGATCGCCACCCAGCGCGAGCAGATCGCCATCCTCAAGGCCTTCGGCTACGATGATTGGGCGGTGGGCCGCCATTACGGCCAACTGGTGCTGCTGCTCTGCGCCGGCGGCCTGGCTTTGGGGATTGTCGGCGGCTACCTGTTGGGCGAGGGGCTGGCGGTGATCTATGCCGATTATTTTCGTTTTCCCAGTCTCGACTACCACCTGAGCGGCAAGGTGATCGCCATCGGGGTGCTGGTGACCCTGGCGGCGGCTCTGCTGGGCACCTTCAGCGCCGTGCGGCGGGTGGTGCGACTGCCGCCGGCCGAGGCCATGCGGCCGGAGCCGCCGGGGGATTATCGCCCCACCTTGCTGGAGCGTTTGGGCTGGCAGCAGAAAATTTCGCTGCCGACCCGGATGATCCTGCGCCATCTGGAACGCCGGCCCTTGAAGGCTCTGCTGACCATTGCCGGCATTGCCATGACCTGCGCCATTTTAATGGTGGGCAATCTGTATGAGGCGGTGGACTATGTGCTGAAGGTGCAGTTCGGCCTGGCCCAACGCTACGACCTGGCCCTGACCCTGCATGAACCGGCACCCCGGCGGCTGCTTTACGACCTGCAGGCCCTGGAAGGGGTCAGCCTGGCCGAGGGGCGGCGGACAGTGCCGGTGCGGTTGCGCCACCAGCACCGCACCTTCCGCACCGCCCTGCACGGCCTGGAGGCCGATGCCGGTTTAAGCCGGGTGCTGGACCAGCGGTTGCGGGTGCTGGAGCTGCCGGTGACCGGCGTCTTTCTTACCGATTACCTGGCCGAAATGTTGCGTCTCAAGCCCGGCGACCTGGTGACGGTGGAGACCTTGAGCGGCCGGCGGCAGGTACTGGAGTTGCCGGTCAGCGGCCTGGTGACCGAGTACGTCGGGGTGGCGGCCTATATGGAACTGGCGGCCTTGAATCGGGTGTTGGGGGATGGCGAGGTGATCGACGGCGCTTACCTGGCGGTGGCTCCGGAATACAGCGATCAGGTGGCGGCCCGGCTGGCGGCCAGCCCCCGAGTGGCCGGGGTGGGGCACCGGCTGGCGGCCATCGAGAGCTACCGGGAGGCGATGGATGAAACCATGCTGGCCTTCACCTTTATCAGCACCCTGCTGGCGGCCAGCATCGCCTTTGGGGTGGTGTACAACTCGGCCCGGATCGCCCTTTCCGAACGGGGCCGTGAGTTGGCCTCGCTGCGGGTGCTGGGCTTGACCCGCCGGGAAACCGAGACTATTCTGCTGGGTGAGCTGGCCCTGCTGACCATCCTGGCTATTCCCCTGGGCTGGCTGCTGGGCACCGGCTTCTGCTGGTACCTGGCGGCCGGCCTGCGTTCCGAGCTTTACCGGATACCGCTGGTGCTGACTCCCGTCACCTTCGCCTTTGCCGCTCTGGTGGTGGCCCTGGCGGCGGTGGTCTCCAGCCTGCTGGTACGGCGCAACCTGCGCCGGGTCAACCTGGTGGAGGCATTAAAGGCCCGTGATTAACAGCAATATTATGGCCGACCTTGGCCTGGAGCTTACAATTTGCCCAATGAGACCAAAAAACTGAATGGCCGGCTGCGGCGCTACGGGGTGCGGGCCTTGCTGGTGGCGGGGCTGGCGGCCTTGCTGCTGGTGGCCCTGCGGCCGGCCCCGCTGCTGATCGATGCCGAACTGGTGGATGTGGGGCCGGTGGTGCAGAGCATCGAGGAGGAGGGACGGACCAGGGTGGCGGCCCGTTACCGGCTCTCGGCGCCGCTGGCCGCCGAGAGCCGGCGGCTTATTTTGCAACCGGGGGATCGGGTGACGGCGGGGCAGCCGCTGGTCGTGCTGGACCCCCTGGCCGCCCCCGCCCTGGATGCCCGGGAGATCGCCGCCGCCGTCGCCCGCCGGGACGGCGCAGCCGAGGCTTTGGCGGCGGCGGAGAAAGAGCGGGAGGCGGTGGGGGCCGAGGCCCGGCTGGCGGCGGCGGAGGTGGAACGGGGCCGGCAACTGGCGACCGGCGGGGTCATCGCCGCCGCCGAGTTGGAGCGCTTGCTGGCGGCGGCCGAGCGGGGTGCCGCCCTGGAACGGGCCGCCGCCCACCGGGTACGGCTGGCCCGCCATGAATTGACTTTGGCCGGCACCGCTCTGGCCTACGCCGGGGAGCGGGACGGCGCCGCCGCCGGGACCATTCAGTTGCGTAGCCCGGTGGATGGGGTGGTTTTGCGCCGCCACTTTGAAAGTGCGCGGGTGGTTACTCCCGGTGAGGCGCTCATCGAGATCGCCGACCCCGCCTCTCTGGAGGTGGAGGTTGACCTGCTCTCCACCGACGCCGTGCGCCTGGCGCCGGGGCTGCGGGTGTTGCTGGAACGCTGGGGGGAAGAGCGGGTGCTGGAAGGGCGGGTGCGGCTGGTGGAACCCGGCGGTTTTACCAGGGTTTCGGCCCTGGGGGTTGAGGAGCAACGGGTGCTGGTGATTGTGGACCTGACCTCGCCGCCGGAACAGTGGCAACGGCTGGGGGATGCCTACCGGGTCAACGCCCGGTTTATCCTCTGGGAGGCCGCCGAGGTGGTGCGGGTGCCGGTGAGCGCCTTGTTCCGCTCCGGGGCTGCCGCCATCGGCGAGGGTGCGGCCGCCGGGGCGCAACCGATGGAGTCATGGGCGGTGTTCGTGCTGGAAAACGGCAGGGCGCGGCTGCGGCCGGTGAGCATCGGGCGGCGCGGCGGCCGCTACGCCCAGGTGCTGGCTGGGCTGGAGCCGGGCGCGGCGGTTATCGTCCACCCGCCCCGCGAGCTGGAAGCCGGGGCCAGAGTTAAGCGTCGGGGAGATTGAGCAATGCAGACAGCCAACGAACTGATGCCGCCGGAGGGCGAGTTGGAGTTCCGGGCGATGCGGGCCGGCGGGCCGGGCGGCCAGAACGTCAACAAGGTTTCCTCGGCCATCCACCTCTTTTTCGATATCCGGGCTTCATCCCTGCCGGAGCAGATCAAGCAACGGCTGCTGGCCCTGCAAGACCGGCGGATCACCGCCGAGGGCACGGTGGTGATCAAGGCGATGCGCCACCGCACCCAGGAACAAAACAAAGAGGACGCCCGGCATCGGCTCCTGGAGTTGATCGCCAAGGTCAGCCGGCCCCCCAAAAAACGCAAACCCACCCGCCCCACCTTGGCCGCCCGCGAAAAAAGGCTACAAGCCAAAGCCACCCAAGGTCGCCGCAAAGCCCTGAGAAGGCCGGTAAACTCGGAGTAAAAAGGCAGCGAAGCGGCACGGTAAAACGAAAAAGCCTGGAGGTAAACGGGCAGCAGTGCCGCAGATTCGGGCAAGCAGACCGGTGCGGCGT
>OBJA01001700.1_pt1 | contig 14378 bp, 11 predicted proteins | sample 1519751 | NCBI WGS metagenome assembly OBJA01 (sample SAMEA3881238, study PRJEB22517) | soil metagenome | biome: lake sediment; feature: soda lake sediment; material: sediment, water from around vicinity | place: India | collected 2013-12-23 | depth 3 m | reverse complement strand
CTTCGCCGATCCGTCTGGAGATTTCGTAGTGGGCCTTTTCGAAGCCGAAGGAGCCGGCCATGCCGCAGCAGCCTTGCTCGGGCTCGGTAAAGGCGAGCCCCATGCGGCCGAGCACTTCTCTTGCCGCATCGGTGTCGAAGATGGCCTTCTGGTGGCAGTGGGCGTGAAACACCGCCCGGCCCCGCATCCTCGGGAGGGCGAACCTTCTTTCGTTGACGAACTCGCTGAACAGCCGGACGCGGTCTGTCAGCTGCCGCGCCCTCCGGTCATCGGGCAGGAGGGCGGGAAGCTCTTCCTTGAAGACCGAGGCGGTGCTGGGTTCCGCCACGATCACCGGCAGCCCCTTTTGCAGGTGAGGTGCCACCGCCTCCAGCACCTGCCGCAGCTCGCGCAGTCCCTGGTCGAGCCAGCCGAAATGGAGCAGCGGCCTGATGGCGGGATGCCTGGGCGGCACGATCACCGAAAAGCCCCAGTGTTCGAGCATCCTGACTATTGATTTTAGCACCTCGGGGTTGAAGAAATCGTTGAAGGCATCCGGATAGAGCAGCACCGACTCGCCGTTCCGGGGCGGGGGGCGCTTGCCGAACCACTCGCTGAAGGTCTCTTTCGCGAACCGGGGCAGCGGGCGCTCCGGGTGGACTTCGGCCACCGCCTTGATAAAATAATGAAGGAGCGGGGCGCTCGAGAGGAAGTTGGCGACCTGGGGCATGGTGGCCCCCGTGGCGCCGAAGACGTCGATCAGGCCGAGGAAGTAGTGGTGGCGGGGCCTCGGCTTGTCTTTGTAGTGGTGGGCCAGGAACTCCGATTTGTAGGTTTCGATATCGACACCCACCGGGCATTCTTTTTTGCAGCCCTTGCAGCCCAGGCAGAGGTCGAGGGTTTCCAGCACCTCCTCGCTCTGGAAACCGTCCCTGATGAAATCGCCGCGCAGCATCTCGAAGAGGATGTGGGCGCGCCCCCTGGTAGTGTGCTGTTCTTCACGGGTCGCCAGAAAACTCGGGCACATGAAGGCATTCTCGGTTCGCCGGCACTTGCCGACCCCGACGCAGCGCAGGGTGGCGCGGGACAGGCTGCCATGGTCCTCGGGGTACTGGTAATAGGTTCCGGGCTCTAACGGGCGGTAATCCTCTCCCAGCCTGAGATCCTCGTCCGGCCGGCGGGGATCGACGACCTTGCCCGGGTTCATCTTCCAGTCCGGGTCCCACAGGGTCTTGAACCGGCGGAAGGCTTCCAGCAGCTCCGGCCCGTACATCTTGCCGAGCAGCCAGCCACGGGATTGGCCGTCGCCGTGTTCGCCGGAAAAGGAACCGTTGTACTTCATGACCAGGTCGGCGGCCCGGTCGACGAAGCGCAGGTACTTGTCGATGCCCTCGCGGGTGAAGAGGTCGAAGTCGATCCGGCAGTGGATGCAGCCCTGGCCGAAGTGGCCGTAAAGGGAGGCGTTGTAGCCGAACTCTTCCAGCAGGGTCCGGAACTCCCGGAGATAGTCGCCGACCCGCACCGGTTCGACGGCGGCATCCTCCCAGCCCGGCCAGGTGATGGGCTCGCCGGGGACGTGGGCGGTGGCGCCAAGGCCGGACTCGCGGATTTCCCAGACTTTCTCCGTCTGCTTCTCGTCGACGAAGAGCTTCATGGAAGGAGTGGGAACCACCCGCCGCAGCCTGTCCATCACCGCTTCGGCCCGGCCTCTTGCCTCGGCTGCGCTCGCGCCGCCGAACTCCACCAGGAGCCAGCCGCCGCCCTCCGGCAGCAGGGTGATTTTCTGGGGGTGCATCCCGGTCTTCTTCATCAGCCGGACCAGCATCTCGTCGAGGCCTTCCAGGCCGATCGGGGCGTACTCCATGATCTCCATGATGTGGTCTCCGGCGGAAAAGATGTCCGGATAACCGAGTACCAGCAGTGTCCGATGGGCGGGGTAGGGGACCAGGCGCAGAGTGGCCTCGAGGATGGTGACGCAGGTGCTCTCGCTGCCGACCAGGGCCCGGGCTACATGGAAGCCTTTTTCGGGCAGCAGCTCGTCGAGGTTGTAGCCGGAGACCCGGCGGGGGATCTGCGGATACCGCCGCCTGATCTCCGCCGCCCGGGTGTCGCGGATTTCCTTCAGGCCTTCGTAGATCCGCCCCCTTCGCCCCCCTTCGGCGATGATCCTCGCCAGTTCCTCCTCGGAGGTGGGGCCCACCCGGATGCGGAGGCCGTCATAGGTGAGGACCTCCATTTCATGGACATTGTCGGCGGTCCGGCCGGCCATGACCGAATGGATGCCGCAGGAGTTGTTGCCCATCATGCCGCCCAGGGTGCACTGGCTGTGGGTGGCGGGGTCCGGGCCGAAGGTCAGGCCCTGTTGCTGCGCCTTCGCCCGCAGGTGATCGAGGATCACCCCCGGCTGGACCCTGGCGGTCCGGGCGACCGGATCGATGTCGAGAATCCTGTTGAGGTATTTGGAGAAATCGATGCACACCGCGGTGTTGCAGGTCTGGCCGGCAAGGGCGGTGCCGCCTCCCCGGTTGAACAGGGGGGCCCCGTATCGGCGACAGAGGGCCACCGTGCGGACCACGTCCTCCGTGGTCCGCGGGATGACCACCCCGATGGGCACCCGCCGGTAATTCGAACCGTCGGTGGCATAGAGGGCCCGGGTGGTGTTGTCGAAGCGGACCTCTCCGGCTACTGCCCCCCGCAGTTCCCTCTCCAGAGATTGGGCGGCATCGCTGCTTATGGGGCCCGGATCCCCGCCGGACTCGCCGGGAGCGGGGATATGGTTTCGCGGGAACAATTTCATTGCTCTCTCTCGAACATCTGCAGCCGGCCGTTTTTCCTGCCGAGAAGATAGAGGGCGGTAAGCAGAACGGCTGAGCCGAGAAGATAGGGACCGCCCTTCTTCACCATCTCCCCCGGGCCTGGTTCGGCAAATTCTTCGTAGCTGCGGTGCAGGCCTTGGATGGACCGCGGCGCGGGATCGAAATAACTGCTTTCCGGGGGAGACGTCTCCCGGTAGCTTCCGGCGGGGGCCATCAGGGAGCTTGCCAGCCGGCGCCTGTTGCCGGGCAGGAGGAGAGCCATGCCGAGGCCGAGGGTGGTCAGGGCCGCCACGGAAGCGTAAGGGTTTTCGCAGACCGCCTGCATAACGCTGTTGGCCGGCTGGTAAAGGTTTTCGCGCAGGGCTTGCTTGGTGTGTTCGTTCATCGTCCGCTCACCTCCGGGAGTGTATTCTGGCCGGCCAACAGCCGTTGACCGGCGAAGTGATGGAAAGGGTCGTGGTTATGTTTTCCTGCTCAAGTGGCCCCTCAGCCATCGGGCATTGTCGCGGAATGCCTGGATGGTCAGCTGTGGAGCTATCCTGCGGCTTCTGAGCGTGGCCCGGCCGAAATGGACCAGAACCAGTCCGAGAAAGCTGAACAGCAGGGAGATGATGAAGGCGGCGAGCCACAGGGGGACGAAAAAGGAGAGAAAGATAATAGAGGCGGTCGCAAAGGCCAGGAGTCCGACCAGGAGGAATGCGCCGCCGAGGAGAAGGACGATTGCGTCCCTGGTCAACAGTTGAGTTTTTTCCTGTAATTCCGTACAGAAAAGATCGTAGGTTTGCGTCACCAGCTTCGTCCCGTGCCGCCCGAGGTTGCCGATCGTTTCTGCAACGCGGTCGCCCTGCGGTCCGCCGACGAATGAAATCAGATACCTGCGAAGTTCTTCCCGGATCGACATCATCTTCTCCCGAAAATGCTTTTGCTGATTTTATTTGCTAGAGCAAGATCTGTGCCGTAGGATATTGAAAAAGACTGGGCCGGCGGCTCTCGCCCATCAACGGGGATACCGGCTCCATGTCCCGGTCTTTTACAATGATTCCTGAGGATGAAGAGGGTGATACGGAAGGCTTTCACCTGATTGTCCGACAGCCGTTGCCGGAGCGGCTGCTTTCAATAAAGGAGGCAGTCCTGTGCGGCCGGACGGATATCTGCGGCTAACGGTAGGGAAAACCGGAACAGGAGGAGCATGTTCCGGAAAAATCGGAAACAGGCCATGCCGCCGGAGGCCGTCCGGAACGGTAGCAGCCCCTGGCGGAGTTCCCGCTTCCGTCGGGTTATTGGAGGGAGAGGCGGGGACTGCGGCAGGCCTGACAGAGTAGGTATCATGGCACAATTATTGCGTTAGCGGCTTGATTGACATCAACATACGAGGCTTGGCCAGGTGAGAGCCGTACCGCCGGCATTCGGCGGCATTCAGGGGCGCATTGCGGAGATGGGGTCACCGATGTCATACAAACCGATAGAGGATTATGCCGCAGTCGGCGATTGCCGCTGCCTCGGGCTGATCTCCAGGGAAGGTTCGCTGGACTGGCTCTGCCTGCCGCGCTTTGACAGCCCGTCTGTCTTCGGGGCCCTGCTCGATGCAACGCGGGGTGGTCGGTTCTCCATCCGTCCGGTTGCCCCCGGCCCGATTAAGAGGGAATACCTGGAGAACACCAATGTCCTGAGGACGATATTCACTACCGCAAGCGGCGAACTCTCTCTCACCGACTTCATGCCGGTGGGTTTTCCCGAGGATTACCAAAAGAACCTCTGGCCGGAGAGGAACCTGCTGCGGCTCGCCGAATGTCTCTCCGGGGAAGTGGAGCTGGAAGTCTATTATGAGCCCCGCCCGCAGTACGGCAAAAAGGCCGCCCGACTGCATGACCGCCGGGGGATGGGCCTGCGCTGCCTGGACAGGGGGCTGCTGCTCATCCTGCTCTCCGGATGCCCCCTCACCCTCCGGGCCGACCGGTCCGCCGCTTACGGCAGGATTACCCTGCGGCAGGGGGAAAGATGCGATTTTTCCCTAAGTTGCGCCGATAGAAACGTCGCGGTGATTCCTCCTCTCCACCCCGAATTTCTCCGGGACCAGCTGGCGACGACCGTGGACTGGTGGCGGCAGTGGGCCGCCCGCTGCACCTATCGCGGCAGGTATGGGAAACAGGTTCTGCGCAGCCTGCTCGTCCTGAAGCTCCTGACCTTCGCCCCCTCCGGCGCCGTCATTGCCGCCCCAACCTGCTCCCTGCCGGAAATTATCGGCGGCAGCCGCAACTGGGATTACCGATACTGCTGGCTGCGCGATGCCGGCATGACCATCCGGGCCTTTCTCAACCTGGGGTATACCCTGGAAGCAGAGGCCTTTCTGTCCTGGCTGCTTCACAGCACCAGGCTTTCCCGCCCCGAACTCAGGGTGCTCTATTCCGTGTACGGAGAGAAAGACCTGGAGGAGAGCGAGATGGACCTGGAAGGCTACCGTGCTTCCCGGCCGGTACGGGTGGGAAATGCGGCTTCCGAACAGCTGCAGCTCGACGTCTACGGGGAAGTGATCGAAGGGGCCTTCGACATTGCGAAAACCCGTCGTAATTTCGACCGATCCGCCCGATCGATGCTTCGGCAATTCGGCATGACGGTCTGCCGGAGGTGGCGCGAGCCCGACAGGGGAATCTGGGAAATCCGCGACCGGCCACGGCACAACACCCATTCCAAGGTGATGTGCTGGGTGGCGCTCGACCGGCTCATAGAGCTGCACAGGAAGGGCTTCGTCAAGATTCCGCTGGAACGTTTCGCCGCCGAGCACGAGGCCATCAGGGCGGCAATCGACAAGGATGGCTATAGTGAAGGATTGCGGAGTTACACCAGTTTCTTCGGCGGAGAGGAGGTGGATATCAGCCTGTTCATGCTGCCGATCTACCAGTACATCGAAGCCGCCGATCCCCGCATGCTCGGCACCGTCCGGCGGATTGCCGAAACCCTGGGCGAAAACGGCCTGTATTACCGCTTTCCCTTCGGCTTCGACGGCATCGCCGAAGGTGAGGGAACCTTCGCCATCGCCGCCTTCCTGGCGGCCGAGGTGCTGGCCCTGCGCGGCGACGTGCCGGAGGCCCGGGCGGCCTTCGAGAAGGCCCTCGCCTACGCCAACGATGTCGGGCTGTTCGGGGAGGAGATAGACGCGGGGACCGGGGCGGCGCTCGGCAACTTTCCCCAGGCCTATTCCCATGTCGGCCTGATCAATGCCGCCTCGGCCCTGGCGGACGAGGATCGGACAGCAACACCCTCCAACATTTGATGCGGCGGACAACTTATGGAAAACACCCTTTTCTCCGCAGTGCGTTTCGACCTGGTTCTCATCTGGGGCGGAGTGGCCACCATCCTCCTCTCCATTCTCCTCGAAGGCAGCAGGATGCTGGGGTTCTCCCGCATGAGCCTCACCTTCATGCTGGGCACCCTCTTTACCTCGAGCCGGGATCATGCCGAGGCGATCGGCCTGGTCTGTCATTTCCTCCTCGGCTGGCTGTTCGCCCTGGTGTATGCCCTCATCTTCGCGGCCCTGCAATTCAGCAGCTGGTGGCTGGGCATGCTGATCGGCCTGTTTCACGTCCTCTTCCTCGACCTGGTGGTGCTGCCGGTGCTGCCCCACATTCATCCGCGGATGGCCAACGAGTACGACGGCCCCACTCCGACGCGCATGCTTGAACCCCCCGGCTTCATGGGACTCAATTACGGGCACCGGACCCCGCAGACCAGCGTCGCCGCCCACCTGCTGTTCGGCCTCGTTCTGGGGAGCCTCATGGGCGCCTGATATCGCCCAGGTTCCGTCATCGCCCAGGTTCCGTCTTTCGTCCGGTTCGGCGCCTATCCCCCCAGCCGCTAACAGGCTAATTGCATCTCTTCCTCGGCTGTTCTTCAGGCAATGAAGCGGGAAACCACCAGACCGATAACGATGAGTGTGGTGGCAAAGGCCAGCAGGGCGAGGAAGCCGTCGTGAGCGATCAGCGACAGACCGAAGGCGGTGAAAACCACCCCGGCCCCGGAGGCGGAGAAGGGTACGAGTTCCATGAACGGCATGCCGAAGGCGAAAACGAGACAGATGGCGGCGATGAGATGCATGCTCGGCCCGCGGAGAAGGACCGTCAGGCGCGGGTGGAGCAGCCGGTCGATGAAGCGGGCCGGCCTCATCAGCAACTTCAGGGCCTTTTCCACTTTTCCCTGCTGCACCGAACGTCTGAGCAGCCACTGCGGCAGCCAGAAGTGTTCCCTGCGCAGCAGGAGCTGCACGGCAATCAACAGCACGAAGACTCCCATCGCGGTGGGAAACCCAGGGATGCCGCTGAAAGGTGAAATCAGGATGAAACCGACAACGAGCAGCAGGGGGCCGAAAGACCTTGTCCCGACCGCCCTGACCATCGTTCCCAGGGAGACGGTATCCCGGCCGTCGGCGGCCTGGCCGAGCCGCGCAAGCAGTTGTTCGAGAGTGTTGAGGTCCTGAGGCATGACACTTTCCCGTAAACCTGGCTCGGATCGACAGACCTTTTCGCCAGAAGTGATGAATTTTCCCTGCCTTATCAGACGATGCGATCTGTTCGCCGGAGTGTCAATGGGTCAGGTCGGCGGGGTGGGTGCTGATTGTAACGGCGTGAGGTGGCCCCGGAGTGGGATGCTGAGCGCAAGACGGTGGAACCGGTTGACCGAATCAAAGGAATTCCCTGCGCACGAATGCTTGCGAAAACGGAAAGGAACCTCATATTTTACTTCGATTGTCGATCTCACCTTTCCGCCGGTAACGGGAAAACGGCTTTTGGGGATCGTCCAGCAGGAAAAATTTGCGATGGAAAATGATGTGGTGAGAGCATCGATACTCTTGGTCGATGATGAATTTGTTATCCGGAAATCCCTGGCGAAAGAGTTGAGGTCGGAGCGTTTTTCGGTAACCGATGTGGCGAGCGGCATCGACGCCATCGGCGCCCTTCAGAAACTGCAGTTCAATATCGTGATCACCGATCTCATGATGGAGGGCATAGATGGCTTCGGCGTCCTCAAGGCGGTCAAGGAACTGGCGCCCCTGACCAGGATCATCGTCATCACCGGCTATGGCGACCTGCGAACCGCCATCGACGCCATGCACCTCGGCGCCGACGACTTTCTCGTCAAGCCCTTTGAGGTGGAGGAGCTTATCTTTCGAATTCGCCGTTGTCTGGAAAAACGCAACCTGATCGAGATGCTGCTGGAAAAAACCCAGCAACTGGAGAAGGAAATCCAGCGGCGGGGCAATATCGAAGAGCGGCTGACGCAAAACGATACTCGTTTCCGCCAGGCGCTGGATGCGGCTTCCAACGGCGTCTGGGATAGCAATCTGCGGACGGGCGAGATCTATCATGGGGAAAAATGGCACCGCACCCTGGGCTACCCCCAGGATGAAATGCCGGTGATCGAGGAGATCGTTCATCCCGACGACAGGGAAAGGGTCTTTCGCCTGTGTCATGACCATATTCAGGGAAAGACGCCCTTCTTCGAGGCGGAACTGCGGTTGCGCAACAAGGCCGGCGGCTGGCAGTGGGTCCTGTCCCGGGGCCAGGTGGTCGAACGGGATAACCGGGGCGGGGCTTTGCGGCTGTTGGGCACCATCACCGATATCGACAAGCTGAAGCAGGTGGAGGAGCGGCTGCTCCAAACCCAGGAGGAACTCCGCAGACAGGCGCAGGAGCGGGCCGACGATCTGGCGGAATTGAAGAACGCCCTGCGACGGGCGCAACGGGAGTCGGACGAGGCGCAAGGGATCCGCCTCGAAATCTTCCGGCGGCTGAAATCTTTTTTCGCCCAACTGAAAAAGTCGCCACTGTCCGAAGAGCAGCAAGTCCTCATCGACGACCTCTGGAACGGCCTTGAAAAACTCAGGTAACCCCGCCCATGTGGGAAAATCCCTTCCTTCCCATCCTCTTTATTCTGGTGAACGTCCAGCCGACCGGCGTAGGGCGAATCCCGTTCACCCGGAGAACGTTCGGAATACCCAGGTCCGGCCCAAATGCCCGCCCTGCCGAGGGGCGATCAACAGGCTCGCCCCTCCATCCCCTGACGGAAGCACCGATGGATGTCCGGCAAAGATCCGGCAAGATAAATCCCGTTGAACGATGCTCATTTCCGGAAACCGTTTCTTCGTGTTGCCGATGCCGTCCACTCGATCGCGCAGAAGCACGAGAGCTGCCCGCCCGTTCTTGCCTCATTTTTTTCTGTCCAACGGCGGCGTAGTGCGGTAGTGTGATGCGATCGCTCCGCCGCAACCTCGGTCGCCGCTCCCCGCCGGGAGCAGTTATATCGTCCAAGACGGTGGGATCGCGGCCTTCGTCCGCCATCGACCGGGATAGGAGCAAGCTACTAAACTGATAGGATATTGATTGTAATTTTGTTAGGAATAAGTTAAGGTCGTGCATCCATCCCGTCCCCCCATGCGGCGAGTGAGCGCTTCCGCTCTGGCCGCCGATCGGTGGCACTCTTGATGGAATCCTGCCGTTATGGGATAATGTTCATCGGTCAGGGGAGTCCGATGTGGCGGTGGATGCGACTTTTAAATGAAGGACAGGCATGGCGGTTTTTGAATATCGGGCTCTCGATGCAAGGGGCAGAAAACAGAAAGGGATAATAGACGCGAACAGTGAGGTCCAGGCGCGGACAAAACTTCGCTCGATGGGAAAATTCCCGGTCTCGATCACACTGACGAGCAGAGAGTTGAGCCAGAGCGACGGTCGGCGCAGGAGCCTGGATCTTTTCAGGCGAGTCAAGTCGCAGGAGGTGACCCTGATGACCAGGCAGCTCGCTACCCTGCTGGGCGCCGGCATTCCTCTGGTCCAGGCGCTCGAATCTCTGATGGCGCAGACCCGGAACTCCATGTTGAAAAAGGTGATAGCCCAGATCAAGGGGGCGGTGAACGAAGGGAACAGCCTCACCAACGCCCTGGGAGAACACCCCAGGATCTTCTCCTCCGTCTTCATCAATATGGTGCGCGCCGGGGAAGCGTCCGGAACGCTGGATATCGTCCTCGAGCGACTTGCAGATTTCTCGGAGAAAAGGGACGAACTGCAGGGGCGGTTCCGGGCGGCGCTCGTGTATCCCATCTTCATGGCAGTGATCGGCACCGCCATTCTCTTCGTCCTTATCACCTACATCGTTCCCAATATCACCCAGGTGTTTGCCGACATGAACAGGGTGCTGCCGCTGCCGACCCTCTTTCTCATAGCCCTGAGCGAAGTCCTGAAAATTTACTGGTGGGTCCTGCTCATATTTATCGGCGCGATTGTGGCAGGATTGCGTTTTGTCATCGGCAAGCCGTCGGGAAAGCGGGCGTGGGATTATGTGAAGCTGAAGGTGTTCATCCTGGGGCCGGTGCATCAGAAGGTCGTCCTGGCCAGGTTCTCCTCGACCCTGGGCAGCCTCCTGGAGAGTGGGGTGGGACTCCTTATGTCCATGCAGATCGTGCAGGCCCTGGTGGATAATGTCCATATCTCCAACGTCATCGACGAGGCGATGGAACAGATCCGCAAGGGGCAGAGCATGACGGTCGCGCTCTCCGCCTCCGAATGGTTCCCGCCGATGTTCATTCAGATGATCGCCGTGGGCGAGCAGAGCGGCAATCTGGAAGCCATGCTGAAAAAGGTGTCGAAGGCATATGAGCGGGAGGTGGAAACGGCCATTCTCGGCATGACGGCACTGATCGAACCGCTCATGATCGTTGCCATGGGCCTTGCCGTCGGTTTTATCGTGCTGTCCATTTTGCTGCCCATCTTCGAGATGAATCAGCTGGTGGGGTGAAAAATTGCTTTACTTCAAGGCGGTTGTAGAAGCTACAATAGGCTGAGGGGCATTGATGAGAGGATGGAAGTATCCGCATCCTGATAATTCAACGATAAAAGGTGAAAAAATGAAACAGACACGGCAGGGACCGGTGTGGCTGGTTGTTTTTTTCCTTGTTTGCTGGATGAATATCGATGCAGGTCAGGCTGCGACCCGGCTTGATGCCGGTTTCGGCCGGAGCGGATTTGTCGTCAAGGACTTCGGCAGCGGCGAAGACGAGATCTTTGCGATAGCCCCGCAGACCGACGGGAAGATCGTGGTTGTCGGTCAGTACGATAACGGGGCGGTGAAGAATATTGCCGTGGCCCGCTACCTGCCGACGGGCGAGCTCGACATCTCCTTCAACGACGACGGCATCTTCACCCACAGCATCGGTTCGGCGGATACCCGGGCGAGGAGCCTGGCGATCCAGGGCGACGGCAGGATAGTGGTAGCCGGGTCGGCCAACGATGGCGCGGACAATATCGTGCTGGTCCGGCTCACGGCGGATGGCTTCCTGGACAACTCCTTCGCCGCGAACGGCCAGTATCTCCTGCCGATTTCCGGCGGGAAGGCGGAGGCCTATGCCGTGCAGATTGCCGGCAACGGGGAAATCCTGGTCGCCGGTACGGTCACCATGGAAGACGATGCCGGAACCTACGGCATTGTGGCGAAGGTGACCGCGAACGGGCAGCTGGTCCCAGGTTTCGGCGAGGAGGGTGTCGTGGCGATCAAATATGATTACGATGCCGAAGTGCGGTCGCTCGTCATTCAGGATGACGGGAAGGCGGTGGTGGCCGGCTCCTTTGCCCCGGACGGGGCGACGGCCCGAGCCGGCGTGCTCCGCCTCGACCCGGACGGCGGCATCGACGGGACATACGGGGAAAACGGCCGCCTGCTGCTGACCATGGAAGGAAACGGTTCGATCATCCACGATCTCACCCTCGATGCAGAGGGAGGCCTGTATGCGGTGGGGGAGAACAGGGGAAGCTTTCCCGAAACCTTTGTGGCGGGAGTCACCGCCGACGGCGGGCTCGATCAGGGCTTTGCCGCTTCCGGCATCTATCGCAGCACCCTCGCCGCCGAGAATGTGGGAAAGGCAATCAGTCTGGACGAGGCAGGCAATCTGCTGGTTGCCGGCTTTGCCGAGACCGACAGGGGCAAGGACGTCTTCCTGTTGACCATATATGCCGCACCCCCGGAGCTGGGTTCGGAAAGCGCTTCCGGCAATACCGGCGCCGACAGCACGCTGAATTCGGTCTTCGGCATCGCCGCTGCCGGCCACGGCAATATGTCTGTCCGAAGCGTTTTCTCCGGCACGACGACCTCCCGTAATGTCGCAGGCACGGGTAACGGCGGGCTTGCCGCCGACTATCAGACCGCCGACCTCGCCAATACCACCGATGTGGGTAACGCCCTGGCCGTCATGCCCGGCGGGGTTGTTTTCGTCGCCGGCGCAACCGGAACGGATGCCGACAAGGATTTCGCCTTGCTGCGTTTCGTGCCCGATCAAGCCCTTTCCGTCACCGGGACAACTTCCGACGGCGAAGGGGTCACCGCCGCCGGCTACACCATCGTGACCCGGCAGGTTACGGAAATAACCAGGGTGGGGGCGAAATCCGGCGGCACCATCATCGATGTCGGCACCCAGCAATGTACCAATACCTGCACCGCAAACTGCAGCTCGGCTGCCGACCCGGCCACCTGCTTCACAACCTGCTTCGCCACCTGCCGTCCCGCCGCCGTCTCGCAGCGCGGCGTGGTCTTCGGGATAGTCTCCGGGCCGGTCCTCAGGGAGGAGAGCACGGACGATGATGATTCCGACGACGACAGCGACACGGGCACGGAGACGACCGGCAATGTCTTCATCGCCCAGGTGGACCGCCAGGCCATCACCTTTCCCGAAAGCGATACCTTCACCTTCGACCTCGTCGAATCGGGCCGCACGCAGGACGGCAGCGGCACCGGCTCCTTCGGCAGCGTCATCCGGGGCATAACCCCCAACACCGTCTACTTTGTCCGTGCCTATGCCCGGCTCTCCGACGGTACGGTCATCTACGGCAACGAACATGTCTTCAGGACCGATGACGCCTGCTTTATCGCCACCGCGGCCTTCGGTTCCATGCTCGACGGCCACGTCCGAATTCTGCGGGAATTCCGGGACAAAGTGTTGATGACCGGCGGCTTCGGCCGGCAGCTGGTTGCCGCTTACTACCAACTTTCTCCTCGCTTTGCGGACTTAATCGAAAAATATGAGGTGTTACGTTCGATCGTACGTGTTATTCTGGTCCCGTTTGTCATTATGGCCTATTTCATCCTGAAAACGGGTCTCGTCGCCAAGGTCTGCGCGCTGACGGCCCTCGTCGCGCTCTGGCCTCTGAAATCCCGAGTAAATATAAATTAAGGAATGTGGTGTTTGTTGCATGAATAGGGAACAAGAAAGGTTTACGCAGGAGAACAGGAAGAAGCGGGAAGCAGGTTTCACCCTCATCGAGCTTCTGGTCGTGCTGGTCATCATCGGTATCCTCGCCGGATACATCGGTCCGAAAATAATGGGCCACCCCGAGGAAGCGAAGAGGACCAGGGCGACCATCCAGATCCAGGCCTTTGAAACGGCGCTGAAGACCTATAAACTCGATAACGGGATGTACCCTTCCACCGAGCAGGGGCTGCAGGCGCTCATCAGCCCGCCCGCGACCGGGAAGCTGCCCGCGAAATGGCGTGACGGCGGATATCTGGATAAAAGCAAACTGCCGGCAGATCCCTGGGGGTACAATTACGTGTACATAAGCCCGGGGGTAAACGGCGAATTCGATCTCAGCTCCTACGGGGCGGACGGGGAGGCCGGCGGGGAGGGCAACGCCAGGGATATCAACAGCTGGGAAATCGAATGATGCCGGAATGACCACCAAGATGTTCGGTGCCCCGCGAGATGCCGGCCGGCAGCATCCGGAAGGAGAGATGGGTTTCACGCTGCTGGAACTGATCGTGGTCTGCGTCCTGATCGGCCTCATGCTCTCCTTCAGCGTGCCGTCGCTGCGCACGGCCCTGTTCTCGGATCCCTTGAAAAGCGCAGCGCGCAACCTCATCGGTCTGACCAACGGCGTGAGGCAACTGGCAATTCGCCAGCAGCAGCCCTATCTGCTCCATATCGATGAGTCCGAAAAGCGAATTTGGTTCGAGAAGGAAACGAAGAGCGAGGCGGAAAAAGCTGCCGGTGAAGACGAGCTCCGCCGGGCAAAACAGCTGCGTCTGCCGGAGACGGTGAGAATCACCGGCATCTGGCTCGGCGAAGACAGACGGGCGGAGGACCAGACGGCGCTGTGGATCAGCAGGCAAGGATACATGGAGCGCACCAGGATAGGACTTGAAGACGAGGGAGGGAATCGTCTGACCGTGCAGTTCTTCCCGTTCCTCGATGCCGCCATGGTAAGCGAAGATGACGAGTAGTTGCCGCAACAGGTCGTTCTTTGCGCCGATCGTGCGGTGCCGGCGGGCCTTCACCCTCCTCGAGGTGATGGTTGCCGTTGCCATCATCGCCATGGCGCTGGTCACCCTGTTCGGGTCCCAGTCCAGGAGCCTGTCATATGCGACGGAGGCCCAGTTCAACAGCCTCGCTCCGATGCTGGCTTCATTGAAGCTGGCGGAAGTGGAACAGGGAGTCGTGCCGATATCGGATAGGGAAGGAGATTTCGGCGAAGAATTCGCTGGATACAGCTGGAAGATGGAGGTGGAGGAGGCCGATCTCGAGTTGGAGGCGCCGGTCGAGGTGAAGAG
>OBJA01001699.1_pt1 | contig 14379 bp, 12 predicted proteins | sample 1519751 | NCBI WGS metagenome assembly OBJA01 (sample SAMEA3881238, study PRJEB22517) | soil metagenome | biome: lake sediment; feature: soda lake sediment; material: sediment, water from around vicinity | place: India | collected 2013-12-23 | depth 3 m | reverse complement strand
ATTTCCTCACCCTCGTACACACGCGAGCTGTTGCGGCCCGCGGCGGTGCTGTCACGGTAGCTGTAGGGGATGGACACGCTCGAGGAGAAAGCCATCGGTGCGAAGTCGACCAGTTCCATGGCGATCATGTTGTACAGGGCTTCGCGGATGACAGTACGTTGGTAGATGGCAGGAACCGCGGCATCAGCTGCAACACCACTACCCCCAGCGAGCTGCCGGTATTCGCTCATGAGCCTCGCATTGTTCAGCGCATCGAACCGGGCCAGCTCCCGTTCCGCGGCCATCCTGTTTGCCTGGTGCAGCTCCCCGCCCGTATTAGCGAAGCGGCGAGAGTCCGGCATGGCATCGATGCCCAGGCGGCGGTCGACGGTTTCCTGGAGTAATCGAATTTCTGAATTCATGGGTTATTCCTTTCGGTGCTGTCAAGTGAGCAGCCTCAAAACTCCCACAACGTCACGAGCAGAACAACGGGAAGGGTTGCCACGGTGCCACCACGGTGCGGCCATGGATTTTGCCTGTTCGATGCGAGTCATTGGTCCAGCCGGGCCTGCACCCGGGATATCCGGTGTGCAGGTACACCTGGTGCGTATCCGCGGCGGCGCCGCCAAAAGGCAAAATCGGTTTTTTGTGTAGATATCCAGGTACCCACCCCCCCACCAGGAGGGATGCATCGATCCTTGCCGACCCCCCACCCCTTATGTTCATCCCGATACGTGCCCCACCTTGCTTGTGCTTCCTTTTCGCATGGACTATCTTTCCCTAAAAGGACTCTTTACGGGAAAGATTGAGGAGGGCGCATGAACAAGGTCAAGCAGTTACACACCATGAAGCAGGGGAAGCCAAACACTGAAAGCGGGAAAGTTCCACCAAGGAGGCCGAGGAACGTTGAGGTCAGGAGCCGGGAGTATCTGACAGATGCCGAAGTATGCAGGGTCCAGAAAGCTGCAGGGGGAGCAGGGCGCCATGGGCACAGGGACTCCACTCTGATCCTTATGGCATACCGGCACGGCCTGAGAGTGGCTGAGGTGGTCTCCTTGCGTTGGGACCAGGTCGACCTCAAGGAGGGCCTGCTCCATGTCCGTCGAGTAAAGAATGGCAGCGACTCAGTCCACCCACTGAGAGGCCCTGAGCTGAGGGCTCTGAGGAAGCTTCAGCGAGAGTACCCAGCATCCCCTTACGTATTCACTACCGAGCGCCAGGGGCCGCTGACAACGTCGACAGTGAGGAAGATGGTGGCCAGGGCTGGAAACCTGGCAGGGCTAGGGTTTCCTGTCCACCCGCACCAGCTGAGGCACGCCTGCGGCTACAAGCTGGCCAATGACGGGCACGACACCCGGGCCCTGCAGCACTACCTAGGGCACCGGAACATCCAGCACACAGTCCGCTACACCGAACTCACACCGGAACGATTCAATCAATTCTGGCGCGACTGAGCGCCTGCTATGCCAGAGTGAGTTTTTGGCACCTGTTGTGTTTGCCCGTTATTTCGCCAATATTCCGACACTGCCATTTCCGTTCTCCAGCGCCCGTGTTTACTGTGTTGGCTCAGAACGGGAGGGGGCAGCAATAACAGTTTCAGCCACCAATAAAGCAAGGAAACACGTGCCTGTCTCGCCAGTGCATGCTCAAGCCCCGGCAGGCCTGCACGTACAGGCCGTTGCGCAAGGCCTCTATGCGGTCCTGGTCGCCCTGGTGGCTACAGGTGATCTCAGCACGGCGGCGCTTGGCTTCCTCCAGGTTGTACAGGGCCGCGGCCAGGTCGCGGATGGTCTGGGCCTTCTGCGCCCTGCGCCTGGCGCAGGGCTTCGTAGACGCGGGCCTGGGCCAGCCGCTGCTCAGCCAGGGGGCGGCGCCAGGCCGGCCTGCTCGCCGATACGTAGGTTCAATATGGTGTGGATGGGCGCTGCTGGCTCACAGGGTGAGCCACTGGTGAGCCGACCCCATCAAGCGATGGCGCGGACAATCCTGGAAATTGTGCAGACGCTGAGCTCGATGTGTAGCTCTCGCTGCAGGCGCTCTCGAATGATTTTGGGCGGACAACCTTCCTGCCACAGGGTCTGGATGAACAGGTTACGCTGGGCTCTGTACAACCCGGAGAGGGCGGGGATATAGACCCTCCCTTGGTCGCCGATCCTGATCGCTTCCTGACCGAGGCGTTGCCAGACGGAAAAGGCCACGTCCAGGCCGTGATGCGCCGCGATATCAACCACCCATCCGGGGGCACCCATCTCCGCAAGATCCAGATGGCAGGACTCTGCCCCTGATTCCCAACTCATCCCCCGGCGAGCCCCCGCTTTCGGAATTCGTTGGCGAGCTCGCTGAACGGGTTCCGGATCCTCTTGAAGGGGCTGGCTGATTTCACAGCATCACTCATCCGCCGCACCGACAACCTATCGTAAAGCAGGGTACTCGCGATATTGGCATGCCCCATGAGTGTCTGCCTGACATGAATATCCACACCCGCCTCGGCCAGCTCGGTCCCATAGGCGTGCCGCAGGGCATGCGGGTGCAGTACTTCCCGCGGAACTCCCGCACGCTTGCCATATTCCGCGATCATGCGGCGCACCGCCGCCCGGGATATCCGCCGTTTTTCGCCGTAATAATCCGCTGGTGAGACAAGGCGATTCCCGAACGTCACGAAGAGCACTCGCTTCCCATCCGGCAGGGTTCGGTCAATTTCCGCAAGGTCAGGATGCCCCAAATAGGCGCGGACCATCAGGTGGCTTTCGAGGGGGATTGGGACCACTCGATCATGGCCTCCCTTCTCCAGCACGCGCAAGAAAATGATTTCCTCGCCACCATGCTCCTCAAGGTAAATATCCTCCTGATTCAGCGCGACGAGGCCGCCGACGCGCAGGCCTGCACCCAGGAGGATCCCGAGGATCGCAGCATCCCGACACCCCTTGAGGGTGCTTAAATCTGGCTGCATAAGGATATTTTCAGCATGCTGGGTGGACATCGCAAAGGGTAGCTTCCGGCTGATTTTCGGGTACTCCAGCCGCTCCGCAATGTTCTTTCTCACGATCCCGGCTTTGTGAGCCCATCGGTAGAAACCACGCACGGCCGACACAGCGGGGCGGCGACTTCGCGGTGTGATTCCGGCTTCATGAAGGTGCATGCCAGAAAACTCGGCCAGGTCATCGAATGTCGCTGACAGCAAGTCTTTCCCGGATTTGTGCAAAAAACCCGAAAGCCTCTCCAGCCGGTTTCTGTACACATCAACCGTTCCATGCGCCCGGCCTTGCGACGCATATTTATGCTGGAGGAATTTATCGATCAATGTTTTATCGGAGCGCACAGATCACCACCATCAAAGAGCCATACGAAGCTGACATGGCCTTCTTTAGCGTGAATTTCCGTCCAAAGGCCAGTAAGAGAATGGAGGAAAATTCCCTTGAATGCCTCCTGCTTTGGGGGAACGTCGCCCACCTCGGGAATCAGGTCCGCGAAGGACTTCCACCGAGACAGCTGCAAAACCATGATCACATCCGATCCATCGACGCGCGCAATGATCGCATCATCGGCTTCTGCAACTGCCACGATATGCAAAGTAGTGTTGCTGAAAGTGTACAGGCCGCCTTCTCTTGGGTTAGATGTGGATCCGTGTCGAGCCATCGTCCAGAGCCTCCATTTCGCTAAGAGTTATTTCATCGTCTATTTTCACCACGATGAGGCCTAGCCCCAGCCACCTCCCGCAGCCGCGCAGCATTCTTTCCGTCATCGAGCGGTCGACTCCGAGGAGCTGGCCGCACCCATATGCTGCCCGCCAATGCGCCATCGGCCAGATCGCCAGACGCTCCGACGCATTTACGCGTGATACGACGGCCACCTGGTCGCGGTACCGGCCGATGGCCAGCACCTGGATCTGGTCGCTGCCGACCTGGTAGCGCCCCCCTTCGATCGGGGTGACGAGGGCAGCCGAATGGCCTGCTGCAGGCTGTAAATCCATAGGTAACCTCTCAAACAAATCCACCCACTCCACCCAAATCGCTTAACTATCTGTTATTTCACCAAAAAAACTGGGTGGATTTGGGTTTTTGTGATCCACCCTAGGATTCCACCCGGGGCTGTTTTTTCCTATATAAAACAATTACTAGAATGAGGGTGGATTCGATTGCTTGTAGCCGGAGGAATCCACCCTTAATCCACCCAATCCACCCTTAATCCACCCTGGAATCCACCCAAAATAAAAATAATAATTTCAATAAATTAGTTTGATTTGGGTGGAATGGTGGATCACTTTTGAAAAATGCCCGGTCTTAGATTCATAATAATCACCAGTAATTTCTTAATTATTCAATATATGTATTTGATTTATATCGTGCGATCATCTTTCCAGGCTATCTGCCAATATTGCTCGCCATGGACCTTCCGCGACGGACGGAAGATCCAGCCCGCCCCCTCGAGGGTTTTGTCTTCATTCCGCCGGCGCGCGGCGAGTTGCCTGGCATTCTCGAAAGGCACCTTCATCCCGAACTCCTTGGCATAGCGCCGCATCATGTCCAGGAGCCCCCCCATCGTTGCTTCGAAGTGGTACTGATGCTGGCCGGTGGGTACCCCATCGCCGTCGTCCAGGGGTTCGCGAAACACCTCCAGGCCCATCATGGCGCACCACACCTTGTCGTCGATCTCCTTGGCGCGGTGGCTGAAGTCGATCAGGAATGCCCGCCGCAGACCCTCGAGGAGATGTAAAACGGCGTTGGTGCCAAGCTCTGTCTCATGCGAACACTCGTTCTGGCGACGGATCCACTCATCGAGGATCACAAACTCTGGTGATCGGTCACCGGCAGCGACCCGCAAGTCTTCTGGCAGTGGGATAAATTTCAGGATCGATCGGGCCACGAGCACGAGCATGGCCATGAACTCCGTGGTGCGGTCCTTGGAGAAATTCTGATGATGCTCGCGGATGTAATTTACGTAGTGATCCAGACGCCCCAAATTAGGCAAAATATCCTCAGAGAGTATCTGGAGCCACGCACTCAGAATTTCAGCGCGACGCCCCGTTAACTTCTGAATGGACCTGTTTTCCAGAAAATTGTGGCGCTGATAGCGCTTGGAAAACTCGATGATATAGGTGCGGTTGATCAGCTCGGGCTTGGCGAAGGGCTCGATGGCGGTGATGGCCACCAGGCAGTTCAGGCGCTCGGTGGTGACGCCGGATTCAGTACCAGAAGAACGCTTTATATTGGTGGCGCCGGTGGCAGCCAACAATAAGAAATTCAGCGATTGTTTATTGATATCGTCGGTTTCCAGGTTGTCCTTAATGATCAGCGGCTCGGTCGATCCCATCGAATAGTCGCCCGCCGTGCTCGAGCGCCCCACCATGTCGGCCCCGTACAGCAGCAGGGAACAGAAGCGCGCCGCGGTGGTCTTGCCGCTGCCGGATCCGCCCTCCATCTTCATCAGCGGCCGGGTCTGGCTGAGCGGCATCAGGAAGGCCGACAGGGTCCAGGCCAGCATCAGGTAGCGCTGCGCCGGCTCGCAGGCCAGTCCATCGAATAACATGCTCTTCAAGTCGCGCATGGCGGCCGCCACGTTGACATTTTCGTCGTAGGCGAAGGGCTTCATCTGCCGCGATTCCGCCAGCAGCACGGCGTGGGGGTTGGTGCCGTTCTCCAGCATCTCGATCTCGCCGGCGGACAGCTTCAGGATCCGGTTAGCCGGGTCCTTCAGGTTCAGGAAAAGAGTCGGGCCCGCACCATCATCCAGCGAGTGGATCCAGCTGAAGGCCTCGAGGCGGTCGCCGCGGTTGTAGCACAGCGCCTTCAGCTCGGCCTGCACGAACTTGGCCAGCTTGGTGGTGTCGTTCAGGCCCGCCTCCTTGTGCAGCAGGGCCTGCCAAGGGGTGTTGCCGCCCACCTGGTAGATGCGGTGCTGGTAGAACAGGTGCAGCTGCTCGTTGCTGACGAAGAACGTGCCGTGGTCCTTGAAATAGCTCCACACCCGGCCGGCGAAGGCGCGCATGTAGGCGTCGCTCGGGTTGCTGCCAGGGTTCCATGCCTCGTTCAGCTCCTCCAGCTGCTCCGCCAGCCCATAGCCGGCCGTGATGTTCTCCAGCACCGCGTCGCGGGAAAAGCCCAGCTTCTGCAGCTCCAGGATGATGGCGTCGCGCTGCAGGTCCGGCACCAGGGCCAGCAGCTCGAAATAATCGAGATCCTCCAGCCAGTGCAGGGTAGCGTTGGCGTCGGCGCGGATCTCCGCCGGCATCACCCGCAGCTCCCACAGCAGCGGGTGGTGGGCGCGCTTGATGACGGACTGGATGCGCTTCTGGGCCGTGTCCTTGTCGCGCTGGATCCAGTCGTCCGGATCCTCGCCCGGCTCCATCAGGCCGCTGGCGATGGTCACCTGGCAGTCCGGCTGGCGGATCAGGTGGTTGTACAGCTTGCGGGTGTAGGCGATGCCCGCCGGCGGCTTGCCGTTGCTGCCGTACTTGGTGTCATAGTCGAACCAGAGCACGAAGCGCTTGCCGTTGGAGCGGGTCAGCAGCCAGCGGATCTGTTCCTCGCTCAGCTGACCCAGGGTCGCCAGCACATTGGCCACACCCACGTCCAGGAAGCTGGCCAGGTCGTTCTCGCCCTCGCAGACGATCAGCGTCTCGTGGCGGATGGCGCGCTGGTTACCCCACTTCAGGTCGCCCAGCCGGTTCTCGGTGCGCAGCTGGTAGTCGATCTTCTTGCGCGGATCCTTGATGGTGAAATGGCCGATCTCGCCGGTCTCGGTGCGGTGCGGGAACACCACCAGGCCGGCACAGAAGAAATCCTTCCACTCCCCGGTGGGGTTGCCGTCCGCGTCCTTCTTCTCCACGTACAGCCCGGAGGCCTTGATCAGGTCCAGGGCGATGCCGTTGCGCGCCAGGGTCTCGGCCAGCTTGCCATCGGTGAAACCGATCTCCATGGCCTCGAGGGTGCGCGCCGTGTGGCCGCGCCCCTCCGGCTTGTCGGACATCAGATACGCTATCCCGTCCGCGCGGTTCTTCAGCACCCGGGCGTAATGGGCCACCGCCGCCTCCAGCACCTCCTGCAGCGGGTTCGGCTCGGCAGCACTTGCGCCTTCGGCGCGGTTGTCCGGCAGGGCGATGCCGAACTGCTTGGCCACGTCCTTCAGGGATTCCATGGGTTTCAGGTGCTTCAGGCGCTGGGCGAAGGTAAACACATCGCCCTTCTCCTCGCAGGAGTGGCACTTGTAGGTGTCCTCCTGGTCGCCGAACACGCTGAAGCAATCCCGGTGCCCGCAGAACGGGCAGGGATTGAAGAACAGCCCCTTGCCGGCCTTCTTGGGCTTGGATTCCGTGTTGTTTTCGATGTACGTCGGAAGGCTGACCCGGGCCTTCACATCGGCGAACTGCTTGGTGATATCCTGTGCCTGCGCTTTATTTGTTGTCATTGCTACGCTCCTGGCGCGAGATGATCGCAAGACCTGTCTCGGCGTCGATCTCAATGCGGCCGGCCGCATGCAACAGCTGGAGCGCGATGAATGTTTCGGGATCGCCGCCATGCCAAAAGGTTTGTTGTTTTTCGCACTTGATTATGCGAAACATCTCGGCGGCTAGGGCGAAATAATGTTTCCGATTTCCGCGAAGCTCGGGGTTGTTCTTGGTTGCGGTCGCTGTGCGAGGCATAAACTAGCTCCATATTATCCATGGGGCGGCTTATCGCTTCTGGCGGTCTCGCTGGGAGTCGCCGCGTTATGCCTTGCTTAAGATTTTATTCGTGAGTGGAAACGGTTCTTCGATCGAGCCACTTATCCAACTCTGACTTTTTGTACCGAACGGCTCGTCCAATTTTTATAAATGGGGGTCCTGAGGTGCGTTTCTTATCGGCTGTGTTGCACCGCGCAATGCGAAGGAAGCCTCTGCTCATGGAGATATATTCTGCGGTTTCTTCCTCGGTAAGCAGATTCCTATCCATTTCCCGTCTCGTGTTACTGGTCGCCACTGCTGTTTCCTCCAAGAAGCTGTTTGATGTGGGTGTGGACATTAATCCACCTGTGCCCTATGGGCGTCAAGCGAGCACTAATCACCATGGTTTAAACATGTTTTAAAGGCGCAGTTGGTGATTAGTGCTCACTTTGATAAACAGCTATTTAGAAAGGTGCCGGCAGGCTAAAGGCGCAGTTAAAAAAAATACTGAATTGCGTAATTATTTATGAATGTCGCTGATAGGTATAAAAAAATAATTTTCAAAAAAATACAAATGCGCAACTCAGATTTCGAAATCAGTCGATATTCCGAATTCTGGGAGGTTGGCGCGGATAGTGTCCGCGACATAGGATGGCATTAAGTGCGCGTAATGCCTTTCTGTCATGCGAGTATCTGCATGCCCCATAGCGGTTGCGATCACCTGTAGCGGTACACCTCGTGCGGCGAGCAAGCTTCCATAGGTATGGCGTAGCACATGGAAGGATGCTGGGGGTGAAATGTTGGCTCGCTCGCATGCCTGGCGAAGAGGGCGTGCGTAAAGGCCGCTGCTCCATTTTTCTTTATTTCGAGTGAGCATAAGGTCTTCGCCTGTTTTTTTATCGGCTGCTCGCTCGAAAAATTCTTTCCCTTCATTGGTCAAAGGCACATGACGAGGCTTGCCCGCTTTTGAATCCCTGATCAGGATGCAGCCACCTTCCGGGCTGTAATCCTTGGCCCGTAGATTTGAAAGTTCACCAAAACGGCATCCCGTTAGTAGTGCCCCTTGGACTAGCATCTTCAAATCACCGCTGCATGCATTTATCAAGCGGGTGCATTCATCCTCGGATAGGTGCCGTACTTTTGGGGAGTCTACCCCTCTAAAAGGCTTTACTCTCCGCCAAGCGTCGGCGCTTTTTGCATGGCTATTCTCATATGCGTAGTTCAAAGCAGCTTTTAAGACTGTAAGAATTCGATTGGCGGTCGCTTTTCTCTTGCGCATCACATCGAGGTCGTCTCGGTCGATTTCGCGGGTTTTCGCTGCGCCCCTGATCCGAGCGGGTGCGATGACCAACGCCTCAAACCACTGCTTAATTTCTCGGGGCGTTAATGAATCAATAGGCCTGTTTTCGAAGTTCGGCAGGATATGTGCCTCGACGGTCTTTTGTGTGTGTTTATAGCTCTTGCCGTGCAGCTGGTGGGATTTTAAGTATGCCGTCATGGCATGCCCTACGGTGTAGCGTCCTGCGATGGGCTTCTCGGTTGATTCTGTGCTTTCTTCGCACCGATCAGCGAAATTGAGAGCGAGGTGGTGTGCCTGCTTGTAGCTAAGAACCTCTATGCCATCCGCATCCGCATGATCATCGGCGATGCCAATGACTCCGAACTTGTATTTATCGCCCTTCAAATAGCGTACCTGCCAGACGCCACCACGCGCGCCTTTGCGGTACCCGATTGATAGCCCTGGGTGAATGGTGCGCCAGTAGGGTTGGTGGCGTCGCTTCAGCCGCGCCCGCGCAGCCGTCGTTTCAAATCGAGATTCTCGTGAAAGTCTTGGCACGGCTTCGTTTTCCAATTTACTAAGACTTACTAAGAATATGCGGATAAACTCCGGATGACAAACATACACAGAAATTAACTAACTATCTGATAAAAAAACACAAACCAATAGCCGCCGGTAAACAACGATTAACCACCGTCAACACCTGAAAGACTCTTTCACGGCGACGACAGGGGTTCGACTCCCCTAGGGGACGCCAATTAAATCAGCAACTTACGGCTGATTAGCGTCGAGGCAAAGGAATCCGGGTAATTTCCGGGTAACTTGCCGGGGCCTTTCAAGGGCCCGCAATACAAAACCCCGCCGGGTTACCCTGGCGGGGTTTTTTCTTGGTCACGGTGTTAGGAAATTGAACAGTGAGGCCGTCCGTTGCATAAAATCACGTGGGATCACCCGCATGGCCGTGTGGCAGTCAGAAGACCCGGTCCAGTGCCTATGCAACGGTAGTACAACCCGGCCGCAGCCTGTAGGAGCGGTGCCAGCCGCGATGATTGGTCACCCTTTCTTTCGCTGCTGCCGCTCCTACCGCCAGGGTTTTAAGCTAGTGTCTGAAGTTGCCGGGCAGAGTGATGAGGTATTAGAAATCCATCAGTTGAAATCCATGGGTTTAGCGTCGCCAGTAGGCCGGTAGAAACAGGATAAGCAGCGTAAAAACCTCAAGACGTCCCACCAGCATCCCGAAGACCCCCAGCCACTTGATCACCGGGCTGACGGTGGCGAAATTAGAGGCCACTTCACCCAATCCGGGGCCCAGCAGGTTGATGGTCGCGACCACCGCTCCAAAGGCCGATTCGAGGTCGAGTCCTGCGGCCATCATGGCGACCGTCAACAACAATGCGGTCACGATATACAGCACGTAGAACCCCCATACGGAATAGACGACATCCTCCGGCACCGGTTTTCGCCCCAGTTTCACCACGGTCACCGCCTGGGGATGGGCCAGCTGGAACAACTGCCTGAGTCCCAGCTTGGCCAGTAACAAGATTCGCAAGACTTTGATTCCACCTGCTGTGGACCCTCCACAACCGCCCGTGAACGACAGAATGACCAGGATGAGCGGAATATGCAGTGGCCATTCTGAAAAAGTGGCTGTGCCAAATCCTGTGCTGGTCAGGATGGAAGCAACCTGGAATGCCGCGAAACGCAGGGATTCCCATGAATCGCCATAGGTTCCTGTCCAGTACAGGCTTGCCGCGATAAACAGGGTCGAGAACAGGAAAATGACCCCATAGCCCTTGGTCTCCAGGTCTGTGCCATAGGGGCGGATGCTCATTTTTCTCCAGGCGACAAAATGGATGGCGAAATTCACGCCCCCGGCGAGCATGAAGACAATGGCGATCATCTCGATCACCGGGCTGTTGAAATGCCCAAGGCTGTCATCATGGGTGGAAAAACCGCCCGTGGCCACAGTAGTGAAGGCATGGCCGATGGCATCGAATGGAGACATGCCTGCCAACCAATACGATAGGGCGCAGAAGGTCGTCAGAAGGATATAGATTATCCACAGGGCACGCGCCGTATCCACGATCCTGGGGGTCAGCTTCTCGTTCTTCGTCACACCGGAGGCTTCGGCACGGTAGAGCTTCATGCCACCAACGCCGAGCAGGGGCAGGATGGCTACGGCCAGGACGATGATACCCATCCCACCGAGCCACTGGATTTGCTGGCGATGATATAGGATGGAGGCAGGCAGCTGGTCCAGGCCGACAATGACAGTGGCGCCCGTGGTGGTGAAGCCGGAAATGGACTCGAAAACGGCATCTGTGATGCCAAGGTGCAGCCCCAGGATAAAGGGCAGTGCCCCGATTATCCCCAATATGACCCAGAAGAGTGTAACCACGAGGAAACCGTCACTTATGGACAGTTCGTGGCGCTGCTTGAGATTGGGAAGCCAGAGAACCAACCCCGCGATGGCGGAAATCAGCGTGGACGTGACGAAAACATCCCATTGTCCATCTCCATACAGCAACGCTACGCCAATGGAGGGCAGGAAGCTCAGGCTGTAAATCAGTAGCAGGATGCCAAACAGCCGTGTAATTGCGCGCCAGTGCATGCTAGCCACAATCCTTGTCGAGCCGTGGGTGCGGGGGGGTATGCGGTGGTTCAGACTCGCCAGGGGGGTAGGGCGGGGATATAATCAAAACGGCCAGGTAATCTCTGATAAACTCGCCATTCCCGCGATGGCCGGAATCCATGTCATTGGGTGCCTGAATTCCCTCCTTCACGGGCAGGACGAAAAAGGCTTGATCGGGGATTTCCTGAATGACCACGGCGATATACGTTGCCGTTCCCGTTACCTCAATCAACGAAATTATCCCCCAGGGTCACGGGCGCGTCACATAAAAATCAGCTCAGAATTTTATGTTTTTTTGATATTTTCGGGCGGGAAAAATTTTGTCGGAAGGATGAATCAACCGGGTATCCACCACGCTCCATGACGCGCGATTCATCTTACCACTGGTCTGGTCATGCCTCTTTTCAGGCGCGCGCTGTTCCCTATCTCCTTGCGATCCTTGCCGTCATCGCAACGGTTGGCATTGCCTTTCTCGTAAGCAGCGTAATGCCCCATGCCAGCCTTGCATTGTTGTTTCTCACCAGCGTCGTGATCGTTGCAGCCTACGCGGGGCTGGGGCCATCCCTGCTTTCCAGCGTGCTCGGGTTTCTGGCGCTGAATTATTTGTTTACCACACCTCACTATACCTTCGAGGTGGCGGATGATGGTGACGTGGCCACATTGGTCTTTTTTCTGGTGACGGCAGCCATTACCGGAAACCTCGCCGCGAGAATGCGCCGGGAGATGGAAAAGCGCCGTACCTCCCTGGCGGCGATTTCGAATCTCTATGATTTCAGTCGCCGTCTATCATCTGCACTGGGCACGGGGGAGATTCTCGATGCGCTGGCCGGGCATCTGGCGGCGTTCCTGCAACGGCCTGTTGTCGTGCTGATGGAGGAGACAGGAAAGCCGCCCGAGATCAGGTCGATAGCAGGTGGTGGCACAATGCCCCCGGCTACGGACATCAGGCGGATATGGCCTGTGCTTGCCGATGAAATACTCTATTCAAACCACTGGAACTACATCAGGATCCAGGCAAACCAGGCTGCCAAGGGCGCGGTTGCGGTATTCGGAGACAGGCTGGCCGATGAGGCATCCAGGCAAGCCAAAAATCTGTGTGACCAGGCATCTGTGGCCATCGACAGAACCCTCCTGGTGGAAGATCTCGAACAGACACGCCTGGTTTCCGAAACGGAACAATTGAGATCGGCTCTGTTGTCATCGGTTTCCCACGATCTTCGCACACCCCTGGCATCCATTATCGGTTCGACCACCAGCCTGCTCGAATACGGGGATTCCTTCAGCGACACGGACCGCAAGGATCTGCTGTCCACTGTGGTGGAGGAGGCTCAGAGACTGGATCGCCATATCCAGAATCTCCTCGATATGACACGTCTTGGGCAGGGTAGCCTGACCTTGCGCCGGGACTGGGTGGACCTGAATGACATTATCTCCAGCGCGGAGGAGCGTATGCGAGACGCCTTGAGAGGTTTGGCCGTCCATCACGAGATCCAGCAGGGTATTCCCCTGTTATGGGTCCACGGGGTATTGATCGAGCAGGCGCTGGTGAATCTCCTCGACAATGCGATCCGGTTTTCACCTTCCGGGGGCGTCATCACGGTTTCCGCATCCTGTATGGGCGACAGTGTTGTGATCGATGTCTGTGATGAAGGGCCGGGGGTTCCGGAGCAGGAACGGAACAGGATCTTCGACATGTTCTACACGATCCGCGATGCCGATCGTCGCGACCTCCAGGGCACCGGCTTGGGGCTTGCGATCTGTCGGGGAATGGTGATGGCCCATGGTGGAACGGTGGCGGCACTGGACGGTCGAGATGGGAAGGGGGCCTGCATGAGAATCGTACTGCCTGTAACACAACCGGATGGGGCCGAGCCCGCATGAGCGGATCACGGCAGAAAATCCTCATCGTCGAGGATGAGGCCCAGATCCGGAAATTTCTGCGCATCAGTCTCGAGGCGCATGGCTATGAGATCCTGGAGGCAAGACTTGGTGCCGATGGCAAGGAGCTGTGCGCATCCCAATCGCCCGATCTTGTCATCCTGGATCTGGGTTTGCCGGACATCGACGGCCAGGATCTAATCCGGCAATTGCGGGAATGGACCCGGGTGCCCATCGTTGTGTTGTCAGTCCGGGCATCGGAATCCGATAAGGTCGACGCCCTGGATGCGGGCGCGAACGATTATGTTACCAAGCCATTCGGCATCCGTGAACTGATGGCGCGTATCCGGGTGGTCATGCGCGCAGATGAAAAGCCGTCCTCGGTGAACGCGGTGTTTGAATCGAACGGCCTGCACGTGGATCTGTCTCGTCATGAGGTACAGGTGGATGGGCGCCTGATCCATCTGTCAAAAAAGGAATTCGAGCTGTTGCGCCTGCTGGTGACTGCTCCTGGCCAGGTGCTCACCCACCAGCAGATTCTGCGCGAAATCTGGGGCCCCAGCCATGAGCATGAAACCCACTACCTGCGCGTGCTGGTCGGCCAATTGCGCAGCAAGCTACATGATGAACCTTCCCGTCCCCGGTTTGTCGTCACGGTCCAGGGAGTGGGATACCGTCTGGTGGTTTCCACCTGATTTCATCAACGCGGTTCTTTTAATTTGGTGATTGGCCGTGCCGATCGTCCATTCCTTGGATTTCACCCGCAGCCATCCATCCTCATCTGGCTGAGAATGGTCGCTGTAATAATCTGCCAATAGGGGTGGTAACGACGTCACCACCAGATTGAGTGGCGTAGCGATTTAACGCCCAATCATCAGCTCTGACACTGCCCGGAGCACAGGGGATCCCCGGCCTCGCCTAGGGGACGCCAAATGGCGTTATAAATCAGGCACCTACGGGTGCCTTTTTTAT
>OBJA01001698.1_pt1 | contig 14383 bp, 14 predicted proteins | sample 1519751 | NCBI WGS metagenome assembly OBJA01 (sample SAMEA3881238, study PRJEB22517) | soil metagenome | biome: lake sediment; feature: soda lake sediment; material: sediment, water from around vicinity | place: India | collected 2013-12-23 | depth 3 m | reverse complement strand
CCGAATGATGAATCAATGGCCTTTTGGGTACTCGACCGAAAAAGCAAAACTCTTCGGAAACCAATGAAACTTAATCCGCTCGATATCGCAAACGTTGTTTTAAAACTATTAGACAATCCAGAGAAATGCAGATTACTGGGGCATAATGCACGACTAAATGTAATGAGTAAATTCTCCATTGATCGTTATCGCCAGGAAATAACGGATTATTATCATACTCTCCTAAAAAACAATTAAGAATATCAAATAAAGGAGTCCTACCATGACTGCAAGCAAAGAAAGGCTCCACGTTCATAACTCACAAAAGGCTGATTACTGCTACTCTGTATGGTTAAGGCATCTTATGATGGCACATTATAAGGGCTTAAACACCCATCCTAAAGTTGTTGCCGAACTTGGCCCCGGCGACTCGTTAGGTGTCGGTTTGTCTGCATTATTAACCGGCAGTCAAAGATATTACGCATTAGACTTCAAACGATTTGTGGATACAGAAAACAACCTTGTCCTCTTTGACCGACTGGTTGAACTGTTTATGCGCCGTGAAGCGATACCAGATGAAAAATGTTTCCCAAATATAAAGCCTCCTTTGGTAAACTATGAGCATCCTCGTCAGATTTTAACGGAAAGCCGTTTAAACCGAGCGATGACTCCAGAACGAATCACTTCCATCCGAAAGGAATTAATTAACTTAGACCGATCAACAAAAGAATTTTCACTATCCTACAATGTCCCATGGCATCATCCTGACATCTACAAAAAAATTCGTCCGGGTACGGTCGATATGGTCCTTTCCCAAGCTGTTATGGAGCATGTCGAGAATCTATCTTTATCTTATAAACTCCTATTCAAACTGTTAAAGCCTGGAGGTTTTATGTCTCATCAAATCGATCTAAAATCTCATGGAACCGCCAAAGAATGGAACTGGCATTGGACTTATTCAAAATCGGAGTGGAACCAAATTCGTCAACGATATGCCTATCCTATCAACCGCCATCCCCACTCCCTACATATCTCCTTAATGAAGAAGGCCGGTTTCCGCATTGTCCACGACCAACACTTCATACGTGAAAGTATTCTTAAAAAGGAGCAACTGGCAACGGACTACCAGAATATTAAAGATGAGGACTTATTAATATCCGGCGCTTTCATTCAGGCAGTTAAGCCAAAGTAGTCACCCATCCAACAGTCTGCCATAAAACATCTAATAATAAGTGTCTTCCAAAGTCGAAAAAGATAATCGGAGGTGAGAAACGCATGAGTTTAAAGGACTACCCGGATGAATCCCTTTTATCCACTTGGGACGTGCTAAAAGAGATCCAACTGGCACTGAAAAACAAACGCCCTTTTTCCCTCGTACGGATCGGCGATGCAGAGAACATCATCATGGCTCAGCGGGTATTTTTTACTGACCAAGAACTCCAACAACTCAAATGGTTAAACGATCCCCAATACAAAACCGGAGAGCGAGGAGTTAGTTTACCCAATCTAGACCAGCGTAATCGTACTGTCACATCTATTCGTAAAGGAACAATCATCGGTGTCTGTAAACAAAAGCATGACGATCTCATCGCCGATGAATCTATAAAACGTCAACTAACAGAGAAGATCTTCGATCATTATAGCATCATACCAAATTTGTTATGTCATGTATTCGTTAATCGTAATATGGTCTCGAAGAAGATTTTTTGGGAGCTCCTCCATAGTCATCGTGTTCTCTTGATATCCCGTTGGGCCAAACTATACTGGGATTTAATAAAGAGAGATTACAAAGGTTTAAGGCCTCAGATTGCCGGCTGGGTGGATATAACCAACTATAATCAAGTCGATGACGTATTGAAACGAGTTGGAGATTATGAGTTTGACTTGGCACTAATCTCCGCGGGGACCAGTGCGTCGATACTTGGACCAGAAATTGCGGAACGTTATGGAAAAGTCGCTGTGGACTTTGGTCATGTTATGGCTTTTACTTTAACCAAAGACCCCCGCGTTCTTCCTTGGAAACCTGAGAATGATCCCCAAAAAAGTCCCCGTCAAGAAAAAAAAAGGACAATCCCAATGAAGAAAAAACTGCAAAACGGCTCAAAGCCGCCTCAAAAACAGAATAACAGAGACACTAAAGCAAAAAGAAAATCCAACAGATATAGTGGCTCAAGAACAGTAACACCTTCTGAATACGAAAATACAAGCAATGGATCTTCCAGGAAGAATTCATCCCTTTCCAAAGTCATTCGACAAAAACTCCATCCTTCAGGTCATATTCCATAACTTTAAAGCCCTCATTAAGTGAGGGCTTTAAAGTTATGATCATCTTACTTATACACGTATAATCCGCATAGAAGCTGCTTCGTCAAGGAAATTAAAATCGCGAAGATCATTATAGAATCCAGGAGTTAAAACGATTGACCGTCCAGTAAAATTTCTTCCGGACCAAAGCCGTATTGCGTCCCCAACTCGGAAATTCGGTCCCGGAACAACTGATACCGATGTTGCCCGATCGATAAACTCGATAAAACCAAAATCAGCTAGATCGGAAACTAACACTCGAAAAGTACCAAGAAAATTGAACTTGTCATAGAGGGTTACTACCAAGCGTACAGTCTGAGCCATTGTCTACCCTCCTTTCGAGCCCCATAAACAGGGGACTCTCTTGACGTTACAATATATGATGCTCCGCATTAAAATTTTCGAGGATGAACGCACGATTTGCCGTACGACCCACATTATCTCTCCTTACACCAGCAAATTGTTCTCAAAGCTTGATATAACAGGATTTTTTCCCGACTCACCCTCACCATACCGAGAATAGGATAAAACAATCCATTATGATGAGCGGGAAGCTAAACGTTTGGTTTTATTAGTGTAAGAACAGAGAACTGAAGTTCGAAATATGAACGGAATTGTTGCCTATGGGCAACAATTCACATCTAGGAAGGGGATCTTTCATTTGAATCTAAAGAAACTCATGCTCCCAACCCAAACCATCGAAAAACTCATTCTGGATCATCTCCAGCGAAAATGTCCATTCTCTTTGATACGAATAAACGACGGAGAAAATCGAGCCATCGGTTATAAGAAATTCGTCACAAAAAAACAGATGCCCCGATGGTTTCGGTATACTGGAGTCGAGGAACCTGATGAACGTGTAAAAGGCGCATTGATCCAGGCCATTAAGGGCGCAGATGTTGTCGGTTTTCCAACCCAGGAACACACAATGTTTAGACCCTTGTCCGAAAAGATACTTACATACTACAAACTAAACTCCAAACGCATCTGTAACGGAATTGTGAATCGCGTGTTGCTGAAGAATGGCGGCCTCAGCAGGATAATAAAAGGCCAACGTATCATTCTAGTCGGTTTGACAATCGGGGAAGCAGCCCCGACATTTCAACGAATGGGTGCCAAAATCGTGGGAATCGAGCCAGTTCTGGGTTTTCAAGATATCCCTAGAGTTTTACGGCAGATAGAAAAATTACCTGATTTTGATCTGGCATTAGTATCAGCTGGTATCCCCGCCAAGACCATCTGTGTTCAGATAAGTCGAAGACTTGGAAAGGTAGCATTGGATATGGGCCATGTTCCCGAGCTTGTTCTCTATCCAGATAAACGATATGGTGAGGTTATTAAGGATTGGTTAGCGAAAAACCCATCCGTGTCCAGTCGAAAAAAATAGAGAAGGCGGATAGGATAAAACCTAAGAAATAAAACAGAATTTTTTTAAAGACTTTTCGCTACTCAAGCTAAGGAGGCGGCAAAGGATGAAATATATCGACCGGATCATCCCAACCAATGAAGTTGAAACCTTGATTGTGAACCATTTACGCCAAAAAAAGCCCTTCTCCTTGATTCGGATCAATGACGGAGAGAATCGGTTTTTGGGACACGGAACTTTTGGCAAACTTCTTCCCAGCTGGCTTCGGTACACAGGAGTCGAAAAAATGGATAACAATGTAAGACAAGCGCTAATTCGGGCGATCCGAGTAGCGGACATGGTTGGACTCCCGACGAATAACGGACCCAACTTTCGTCCCCTAGCTGAGAAAGTTTTTGACCATTATCATTTAAACCCAAAACGGATCTGTAAGGGAACCGTAAATATCCAGTTGTACAAAAGCGGAGCTCTTTTCCGCATCTTACCAGGCATACGAACTATTCTCTTGGGCAACACCCTGCCAAAAGTCGCTCCTGTTTTTAAGGAAATGGGCGCAATAATCGTCGGTATTGAAAAGGTTCGAGGGTTCTCCGGTATTCCCCGGGTCTTAGAACAAGTCAAACGTTTTCCCGATTTTGACCTGGCATTGGTATCAGCTGGTATACCCGCAAAAACCTTATGTACAGAGATTCGGAGAGCCTTGGGGAAAGTTGCGCTGGATATCGGCCACTTACCAGAGTTCATTATGTACCCAGATGAAGTCTACTTGAATGTTATTCGTCGTTACCTAAAGCAAAACAAATGAGCTTGATCGGTCTCTAAACTTGAAAGCTAATCGGTCAATGTGATTAATACAGTTCCCTTACATCCATGAGATATATCTGCCGGGTTCCCTCATGGACAGAGTCAAAGGATATGGCCGTTCCCGATCTATTCCAGCGGGGGTGCAGATCGCACCGTATGTCGCGACTGATCTGGTAAAGCCTTGGATCCGCATAGTAATTCCCAATTCGATAACCCTTTCTTTGTTGGTTTTGATATAAGTAAAGATTTCGTTGATTATCCGTTGGGTTGCTGTCATCATAGAGAATCCATCTTCGATCCGGTGAATAACTACAGTGCCCGTCAGCCAAAAAGCATGTTGGATCGATGACTTTAGGAACTGCGGAGATATCATCCTTCCAAAGATAAAGCTGTTTTCCTTGCCGGTGTCGACAATAGATTAGCAAGTGATTCGAATCCTTCCAAAAATAATGAGAGGCAAAGGCTTGATTTCTCAGGCAATGGAGGTTTGCGCCCTCCAAATCTGAGGTGATAACAATCGAAACTCGACGCTTCTTAGTGCTTTGATCTGAACGAGCAATTAAAACGAAACGAGTTCCATCCGGATTAAATGTAAGATGGTTTAAAATAAGCTTATCCTCTTCCAACCGGTAGTATTTAAGTGCAAACCTCCATATTTTCTCCAAAGACAAAACGAGTTTGTTTTTACCCGTTTGCAGATCACATCGGAATACTCCATCCTGTTTAGGGTGGTTAAAATTCTCATAAGGATCCGAAAGGTAAGGATATCCATAACCAGGTCGATAACGAAAAAGTCGGCAAAAATTCAAACTCAAACAATATTTACCAAAGGGATCCACACAGGCTATCGGCACTTCCAACAGGCGAGTTCGTCCGCTATAAATATCCATAACGACTCCCCTGTATCTTCCATCAATGTAATCGTTAAAGATCAACTCTCTGTTTGGTGCCGCAGGACTCCATTGGAGCATCGAGCCCTGTTGAAAATTCCATGCTTTTGTATGACCTACTGGGTTTATTGTACGATTCTCTAAATCAATCAGTCCAATTACCGCTTCATCTCCCTGTTTCGGTAGGCGGTTATTAAACGCCACCTGGTGATACAAATGATACTTCCCGTTATGACTAAAAGCCTGTATGTCATAGTAACCAAAAAAATAGTGCCTTTTTAAAGACGTCAGACGTTGGATTGGTAACTTGTACTCCTTAAGCAAATCTTCATCCCCTTATGAGACTCATGTTCTCCACTCTTACATAAAAATTAGTCTTTATTCCTAATTTCCTGGGAGTGGGCTGAAGAATATGATAAAAATGCAATTGTTTGTGTTTAAATAGACAACGATTCATCAGGAAAATTGGGGGCTAGGCAATGAGTAAAGTAATTCAAAAATATCTTGTGGCTGGTGGCGCAGGCTTCATCGGAAGCCATTTGGTCACCCGCTTGTTAGAAAACCCTAATACTAAAAGAGTGACTGTGGTCGATAACTTCTCCACCGGCAGTCCGGAAAATTTATCCTCCGTCGCCTCTGATCCAAGACTCGAAGTTATTGCCCATGACATTACAGATAATTTTGAGGTCCATGACGACTTTGACGTCGTTCTTCATTTAGCGGCAATCGCTAATCCATCAGACTACGAAGTTAGTCCGATCCCAACCTTACTGGTCAATTCGCGCGGAAACGAAAATCTCATAGACATTGCTAGAAGAAGCTCGGCCCAATACTTCTTTTTTTCCAGCTCAGAAGTTTATGGAAGCTACGATTTCATACCCCGCCAAGGATTAAGTGAGGATGCCTTAAGCCAACTAGTACTTAATCAATTACGAACTCCATATCCCATTGGGAAGTGTTATGGGGAAGAATTGACAAAATATCTTTGTCGAAGTTATGAAAATCCATATGTTGTGATACGTCCATTTAATGTTTACGGACCTCGAATGGATACTAAAACCACTTACGGGCGTGTAATACCCAACTTCATAGCTTGGGCTTTGCAAAAACAGCCGCTCCAAGTCCAAGGGAATGGGGAACAGATCCGAACGTTCTGTCACATCGATGACTTCATTAACGGCCTAGAGATCACTCTCCGTCATCCAGCACCTCCATCGGTCATTAATATCGGGAGCCCTGTTCCTACATCCATCTTCTCATTAGCCCAATTGATTAACAGAATACTCGCTAATGACGCAGGGATCGTTTTTACTGAAAGGTATCCCCATGAAACCCTCTCAAGAATACCGGATATCGGTCGCATCTCTTCGTTGGGTTGGAAGCCCGCAATCAACCTCGAAGAAGGAATAAAGAGTACAATTCAATGGTTTCGGACCATTTCAAAGAGTTATGAGCAATAGGGGGATCTGTTTATCATGGGCGAAACCGTATCTGTATTAATTCCTACTTATAACTCAGGAAGGTTTCTTAAAGCCGCCATCAACAGCGTATTCGTTCAAACTTATCCAGATTGGAAGATCATTCTCATCAACGACGCCTCGACTGATGAAAGCTTAGAATCGGTGCAAGACCTTATTGAGGACCCAAGGGTGCACCTTATTCACAATGATAGCAATATTGGTCAAGCAAAAAGCCTGAATGTGGGGTTATCGAATGTCGACACTCGATTCGTTGTTCAATTGGATGGTGACGATCTTTTTCATCCGAACACTTTAGATGTCTTGATGAGTGCTGCTGTTCGAGAAGCATCGGACATCGCCGTAATCTATGGCAACTTTAAAACAGTTTATGAAGACATCAATGGAAATGTGGTTAAGATGCTGACGCAAAGAGGCCCGGAATTCAAAGACCGTTACGATTTCATCTTAAAAAACCGAACACTAAGACCCCGTTTCTATCGCACCTCCTGTTTGCGGCGGATCGGAGGATGGCCAATCGGTGGTCCTTTTGAGGATCGCTATGTAGAAGACCGACGAATTCTCATGAGACTATTGGATAACCACCGGTTTTACTGGAAAGATGAGCTACTGTATATTTACCGAAAGCATAAGAAGAACCAGACTTGGGATCGAAAGCGGTGTGAATTTATGAAAGAATGGATCGTCCGAGATGCGTTAAACCGTTGGGGTAATAAATTCGAACCGAAATTCATGACCGATGCCAATGGTTGGCGAAGAGTTGTCTGCTTAGTCCCGAAGATACAACTGGATTAAGTAGTTTTATAATCTGTACCACGAATGAGGGATTAGGTCCTTTGAATCCCATGCTTTGGTTTGTTGCCGAAGCCATTTTTTGGGGGCTATAATAATTTTCTTTGAACATTGAGACAACCAAGCTCCCCACCAGCTAAAAGTGCTATTAGCGATAATATTATGTCTGCATAAACTCATAAGCCGCATGTCTTCATGGCAAGTAACTTCGTCATTTATATCTACTAAAGTCGAAGGATATCCGATCTTTAAGTTTTGTCGAACCCAAGCAGCGTCATCTGAGAAGAGATAAAAATGAGGTCTAGTCACATGTTTCGAAATCATTCTAATAGCCCGCTCATAGTAGTCTAATCCACATGGCCCCAGAATATTGGCGACATGGCGATCCGTAACGTAATCTCCTCTTCGTATATGTAGACATACCGATTCATTACCGGATTGAATCCGTTTCGCCATGCGACGATTCTCTATTGTTGGCTTGCTGATATTAACCAACTCTTTTTGGATTGTTGGAATGATATCCTGGAAATACTGCTCACTTTGCCAATAGCCATCGAGATAAACTTCTGGGCCAACCTGCTTTATCTCCCGATGATAGCTAAAATGTTCTTCTTTAAAATGAAGAAACTTCTTCGCCTCAATAATTTCATTTTCTTTCGCTTCATCCTGTATAGTCGCAAAATGCTGAAGTCCATACTTGCGTGCCCATTTGGTATCTCCATAAAATCTATAATATGAGAGATCCAACTTTAACGGCACCTTATGCTTACAACTTACACTACGGCCCGCTGCATACTGAAACAGCTGATTGCCCAACCCCCCCATTATGCGAACAATAACCATTTTTGCCCCCCCTACAATGAATAGCGCCCTAGGCGTCTATTTCATTCATATTAAGAAACTCTGGCTCTCCGTTCTTACTTAATGAATAGCGCCCTCGGCGTCTATTTCATTCATATAGTGTGATTGCATTGTCTTTATAAGTTATGCATCTAGAGACGAATTCAATGTTTATCAAATAGGCTATGAGTATTCCCTATGCTCTGATGGCACAAAAACCTGTGCTGAAAGTACCAACTAAAGCGCTGAACCCGGCGTTTCCTCATAGGATGGATTAACGATTTATCAGGTACTTCGTCACAAAAGGAGGTCCGCTAAGTTGAACTCGAGGATATGTATCTGCGGCATAGGTTATGTAGGGCTTACTTTAGCTGCTGTCATGGCGGAAAAAGGCTTTGAAGTCACCGGAGTCGATATTAACCCGAATTTGATTAAAGATTTGAACAATGGACAACCACACTTTTTTGAGTGTGGACTAAAAGAGATCGTTAAACGTCATCTGAATTGTCGCTTAAAATTCGTATCTGAGATCCCTTCAAAGGATTTTTCTGCGTTTATCATCACAGTCGGAACACCTCTAAAACCCGGAACACATATTCCGAATTTAAGCTCTCTTTCTGCTGCAGCCGAATCTGTCTCCCATTGCCTTTCCGATGAAAGTTTAGTTATTCTGAGAAGTACGGTTCCCATCGGTACTACCCGTAAAATCGTTCTCCCCATCTTGCAGCAAGAAATCAGCCAAGTCCATCTTGCTTTTTGCCCGGAACGCACCGTGGAAGGCAAAGCGCTGGAAGAGATCCAAACGCTTCCTCAGATCATCGGTGGTCTAAATGAGGAGAGCACTTCCAAAGCTATTCGTATATTCCGACAAATAGCTCCTCATCTTATCCCTGTCTCTTCATTGGAAAGCGCAGAAATGATCAAGCTCGTCGATAATTCCTATCGGGATATTACTTTCGCTTTTGCTAACCAGATCGCAGATTTATGCAGCGTTACAAATATAGATGCTCTAGAAGTCATAGAGGCGGGCAATCGAAACTATGAGCGAAACCGAATACCTGTTCCAGGATATGTGGGAGGAGCTTGTTTGGAGAAAGACCCCTATTTACTCTCCTATTCTGCAAAGTCATTTAGTATCCGACCGAGTCTAGTTCACACTGCACGCAAGATCAATGAAACGCTCCCCGTCAAAGTCGCGCAAAGACTTAGCAATCTTTTGGTCCATTACGAAAGAAATCCGAAAACGGCCAAAGTATTCCTATCAGGTATGGCATTTAAAGGGCGACCTGGGACTGACGATCTCCGAGGCTCTCCCTCACTCATACTGGTTGAAGCGTTGACCCGTTTAGATATCAAACATGTGGTGGTGCACGACTTTGTCGTACCAGAAAAGGCCTTATATAGCATTGGCTTGACCCCCGTCTCTTTAGAAGAAGGTTTTGACGCAGCGGATGTTGTTATTATTGGAAATAACCATAACTCTTATCAAAACTTGAACATCCATCTTCTCCTTGCAAAAAGCCACAAACCCGTTATCTTCTTTGACAGCTGGCGGCTTTACGCAGCAGATTCTTTCTCCATGGATTTGGGGGTTCATTATGAAGGGATCGGTTTGAGAAATCAATTGTTGGAGGCGGATCAACATGGATAATATCCTGGTTACTGGAGGAGGGGGGTTTATCGGCTCTAATCTCGTCAAACGTTTATTGATCGAAGGATATCATGTTCGTGTACTCGATAATGGTTTTCGCGGAGGACGCTCCAGATTGGCTGATGTCATTGAAGAAGTAGAGTACATCCAAGGCGATATACGCGACTCTGATATTGTTGATAAAACCTTTCGCGACATCGATATCGTCTTTCATTTAGCCAGCGTCAATGGGACCAAATTTTTTTATGAGATACCAGAGATAATACTCGAGGTATCCACGAAAGGAATCCTAAACTGTATGGATGCCGCAATCCGACATAATGTGTCCCGCTTTATCCTTGCTTCTTCATCAGAGGTTTACCATGAGCCCATGGTCATTCCAACTCCAGAAGCTCATCCTGTTGTCATCCCGGATGTCAAAAACCCCCGTTTCTCCTATTCCGGCGGGAAGATAATCAGTGAATTGTTGGTTCTCCACTATGGAATGCGTGGCTTTTTCCAACCTAATATCTTTCGCCCTTACAACATTTACGGACCTGATATGGGATGGAACCATGTCATCCCTGAACTCATTCACCGTTTCACATCTTGCCGCGAGGTAGACGTCGTAACGAAGCTGCCCATCCAAGGCACCGGCCATGAAACTCGTGCTTTCTGTCATATTCAGGATTGCATTGACGGCCTCATAACAATTCTCCGAAAAGCAACATCCGGTGAGATATACAATATCGGAGACGACACCGAAGAGATAACAATCCGGAAACTCGCAATTGAGATCCTTCTGACGCCAACTCCGTTGCAACCCGGGAGTTGCTTAAGACGTTGTCCAGATATCAGTAAATTGCGGAGTTTGGGATTTAAACCCAAAATCACTCTAAGGGAAGGTCTTCAGTCAACGATTGATTGGTATCTCAACTTGATCAACATGGAAAAACACAAATAAACGGAGGGTTTGTTATGACTCCTGTAACCGTCCTCATTCCTTGCTTTAACGCTGGCAAATTTCTAACTCCAGCGCTAGACAGCGTATTCAGACAAACTTATAAAGCTTGGAGTATTATCCTTGTGGATGACGGTTCAACTGACAACTGCCTGATTCTAGCCGAACGCTTTTTATCAAACCACCGGGTTACAGTATTACAGAATAAAGAAAATCTCGGGCAATCCAAGACGCAAAATCTGGGACTGGCTAAGGTTAAAACGCCATTCGTTGTCCAACTTGATGCAGATGATTGGTTTATGCCCAATACGCTCCAGGTACTCATGGATGAAGCCAAACAGCTTCCAAAAGACATTGCCGTTTTATATGGCAACTTCTACTATGTTTACCAAGATGAACAGGGCCAACAACTCCGTAGAACATCTGAGAAAGGACGGCCTTTTCGAGACGCCTATGACTTCCTGAAATATAACCGTACTATCAGGCCACGGCTTTTTCGGACAGACTGTCTTAGGCAGGTTGGGGGATGGCCGACAGATGACCCATATCAGGGCCGATACGTCGAAGACAGAAGAATTCTGCTCCGCCTTATTGAGCGTTATCGGTTTCATTGGATCGATCAAACGCTTTACAATTATCGGCGCCATTCTTCAAACAAGACTAATGACCTTAAGAAAACCCGTGAAGCTCTGGAATGGTTGATTCGGGACACCCTCAATCGCTGGGGAAATGAGTTTACCCCCATCTTCGAGGTCGATTCAAGCGGCTTTAAACGGTTCAAAGGATTAACTGTCAATCGATGACTATATCTTATTCCGATGTTTTATACCTGAAAAATAGAAAGTTTCCTCATTGGCGAAGATATCATTCCATGTCAAAGAACGAGTTATTTCGGGATGGGTATGCCCCACATCTAAAAAGGGTGTCTGTCGTGAGTAGATCTGACCGAAGCTCAATCGCCTTTTAGGCAGCTTCTTAGGGTTGTGATATTTATACAACACATCGACCCAATGCCCTTGATCCATTTTTTTTAGCCGTCCTCTCTCCTCTTGAGGCAATGTTCGAATCGATCCTTTCCGGTAATGCAAAACAAAGGCATCTTCTGCCACATAGATCCGATAACCCTTTGATCTCGCCCGTAAGCACCACTCCCAATCATCTCCGCTGAGAACAAATGCTTCATCCAAACCTCCAATCCGATGAATAACGCTCTTTCGCATAACCGCGCAAGCAAAACAGAGTACTTTTGCCTCAACATAGTTCCCATTATTTTTGTCTTTAAGTTCAACTGCGATCTGTTGCAAGTTTTCATCGGGAGGATATTTAATTGAACGCTTCCCAAATCGGGTTTCGTACCCTTGATGATAATAGTGGCTCTTCTCGGTCTCACCGCCGATCATCGGACCAATCGCAGCCGCATCCGGCAATTCTTCCAATCGCTCAATAAGAGTTGTCAACCAATCTTCGGTCACAAGAACATCCGCATTGATAATAACAATATAGTCCCCATTTGCTTTAACCAAGCCCTGATTAACAGCCTTTGTAAAATACTTATTCTTCTGGTTAAAAATCACTTTGAGCTCATTCATCCACGAACTATGTATATCTTTCTTATAATGTTTAAGCCAGTCAACAGTCCCGTCTTGTGATGCATTGTCAACAATGATTAGCTGATATGGGCAGGTCGTATTTGATTCGATATGGTCCAAACAATCTTTCAGATAATTCAAAGACTCGTAGGTCACCAAGATAATACTAGCCAGCAATGTATCACCTTCTTTTAATAAGGTCAATCCAATACTACTTGCTTTTTATCCTTTCAAATACCATTAAGTTTTGAGGAATCCACCATATGACTTTCTTAGCCTTCATTTCCTGCCTTAGTCTCTTGGTAAGTTCTTTTTTAAAGTTAAATCCCTTCCTCTGAAAGAGAGCGGTCCAAAAATCATGTGGTTGTTCATTAACATGATTTCTTCCACCTTGTCCCGGTAAAGCGGCAGTAAAAAGAAGACGGTCAGAGAGACGGATGAGGGCATCGGCCAAGATCTCCGAATAGGCGACATCAATATGTTCTGCCACCTCCATACAGAGACAAAGATCAAACTTTCTTTTTGTATAAAGCGGAACTCTTAAATCATGAAGTTTAATCTTACCCGGAACCAGCGAACACTCGATCGCGTGCTCACTTCCGTCAAATCCCAGCAAGTCTTTGATGCCCAACAAGGAAAAGGCTTTAAGGTAAATTCCACAACCACAGCCCACATCCACAATTGACTTGGGCTTCATATATTTACAAACAATCTTGGCAAAACCGAGCGATGATCCCACCTCGGACTTGATTGACCATTGAAAAAACTCCCGATTATAAATCGCCGCTATTTCATTTTCTTTCAACAACAATCACCTGTCTGACTATATTTAATCCATCATATTCAATATCTTTAAGGCTGATACTCAATTGCACCAAGGCAAACAAGAACCCGCCAATATTTAGCGGGCTTCGATCTACACTCTTTATCCTTCGCCTTCGTCCTTCGCCCTTCGCCCTTCGTCCTTTTCAAAAATCATTCCTAGTCCCCAAACACGATCCCCACGCTCTTCGCAGTACGAACTAACTCCCCATCGGGTGAAACCCTTCTCAAATCACGAATGGCTTCCTCAATTGGCACTGCTGTGATCTCAGTTCCTTTTAGACTCGCCATCATCCCAAGCTGCCCAGTTACCGCCAGTTCAACTGCTGCTACTCCATAACGTGTAGCCAAAATCCGATCAAAGGTTGATGGCCTCCCTCCTCTTTGCAGATGCCCCAAGACTGTCACCCTGGACTCCATTTTTGTCAACGCTTGAAGTTCATCGGAGATAAGGTGCCCCACACCACCCAAACGAATGGGTTCGGGACTTCCTTCCACAGTCTGACGGACAACCCATTCTCCGTCTCGCGGTTTAACCCCTTCGGCCACGACGATAATGCTGAAGTTTCTCCCCTTCGCCTTTCGCTCGAGAATTTTTTCGGCAACTTTATCGAGCGTAAAGGGGATCTCCGGAATTAACACTCCATCAGCACCACCAGCGATACCGGATTGTAACGCGATCCATCCGGCATACCGCCCCATAACTTCTAAAATCATAATCCGATGATGGGACTCGGCAGTGGTATGTAATTTTTCAATGGCGTCGGTAGCGGTATCCACAGCGGTCATGAAACCAAAAGTGAGATCTGTCGCTCCCAAATCATTATCGATCGTTTTAGGGACGCCAACCACGGGTACTCCTTTGTCCATAAAGTCTTTAGCGCAAGACAGTGTCCCATCGCCACCAATGACAATCAGACAATCTAAG
>OBJA01001697.1_pt1 | contig 14384 bp, 14 predicted proteins | sample 1519751 | NCBI WGS metagenome assembly OBJA01 (sample SAMEA3881238, study PRJEB22517) | soil metagenome | biome: lake sediment; feature: soda lake sediment; material: sediment, water from around vicinity | place: India | collected 2013-12-23 | depth 3 m | reverse complement strand
ATGGCAAAGTCGAGGTATTTCGCCGCAAACTCGTAATCTTCCAGCTTTTTATGACAGACGCCCAAATAGAAATTGGCATACACGTCGTTTGGGTTTTCGGTGTAGCACAGCTCCAAAATTTCCAGGGCATCTTTGGTTTGTTTGTTATGGTACAGGCAAATCCCATAATTTAGCAGAACTGGAAAAATGGTATCGTACTTTTGCATGTACTGGTGATAGCTGCGTTGGGCAAACTGGTAATCTTTGTTTACAAACCGCTGGTTTGCCAATTTTAAAAGAAGTCCCTGGTTGTCGGGAAATCTGCGCTGCGCCGCAAATAAAACCGTCATACTTTTACCGGGTTGTTTTAGCTTATCATACGAAGTTGAAAGATTGAGATAAGCGCTCAGGTCGTCGGGGTTTTGAAGAAGGTATTTTTCGTATAAATAAATCGCTCTTTTATATTTTGAAGCTTTGTAAGCCGCCATAGCGCTGTATTTGTTAAACATGAGGTTGGTTGAATCAACGGTCTGGATTTCCTCAAAAGTTTGAACAGCGCTTTTGTTTTCATTTAAAGTTAAATACGCTTTGCCCAGTTCATATTTCAGCAACAGATCGCCGGGATCGAGCGCCAACGCCTTCTGAAAATCAAACACTGCTTTTGAGTTGTTTCCCATCGATTGATAAAGGTTTGCCCTTTCCGACCAATAACCGGAGTTGGTTGAATCGATTTCCAAGGCGGAAGTCAGGTTGTTTAAAGCAGCCGGATAATCCATCAGTTGTTTTTGTACCATGCTTTTTTTATAATACCATGCTGCTGAAGGGTTTTGGGCGATTTTTTTTTCGATCTCCCGAAGTGCTTTCGGGTACTCCTTGTTTAAAATCAACAGGTCAATTTCCTGTGAAAAGCCCGAAAAAGGAACCAGCATCAGAAACAAGAAGCTTAACTTTTTAAACATGGCATTGAAGATTGGTGATTGTCATTGGTCATTCGTTGTAGTAAAGAGCTCGAAATTTGGAATTTGGAATTTGGAACTTGGAATTTGAAACTCCAAACTCCAAACTCCAAACTCCAAACTGCTCTATTGCAAAACAAAACTGATAGGCACGGTATAGGAAACAGCGACAAACTCACCTTTATGTTTGCCTGGTGTCCATTGGGGAGACGCTTTCATCACCCTTAAAGCTTCCGCATCCAAAGAAGGGGCTACGCCGCGAACTACTTTGGCCCGGCCAATGCTGCCATCTTTTTCAACTACAAAATTCACATACACTTTTCCTTGAATGCCAGCTTTTTTGGCTTCTTCAGGATATACAATGCTATTTGAAATAAACTTACGCAATGCCGATTCCCCTCCTGGAAAAACGGGCAATTCATCAACAATAAAAAAAACGTCGGGATCGGAACCATGTAGCTCTCCGTCATAGCTTTTTTTGACATCGGCAGCTCCGGTTTTCAGCAAAATATCAATGACACCGTTTTTAGCCAAGTCACCATATTTTTCAACAAAGGCATCGAGATCTGTCTTTTTAACATTTACCGACTGGATATCAGCAGGATTTAATTTTTCCATTGCATCTTTGTCGGCCATTTCACCATCGATTAAAATCAATGGTTGCTCACCGGATGCTGATTTGAGAGCAACTCCTTTTTCCGGACCTTTGATTTGTTCAACCGTACTCTCTTTGTTCTCGCAAGCAAAAACCAGCACTAAAGCTATCGCCATCACGCCGCCAATGAGGTAGCGAAATTTGGCTTTATTGGAAGATTTTATTTTTGTCATCATTTTTAATCTTGATTTAATTAAGGAAGAATTGAAATTGTTGGCCATCGCAAACTGGTTACCGATAAACTGGGTGACCAGTATTTCTTTGTACTGTTTGACTGCCACGCCTTTATTTAATACTGCCCGGTCGGCCATGTATTCGTGGTTTTCTTTGATCACCCGCCGCAGTAACCAGAAAAACGGGTTGAACCACTGAAAAATGCTGACCAGTTCGAGTATTAAAATATCCACCGTGTGCCCCTGGCGGATATGTTCCGATTCGTGTGCAAGCATCTTTTCCCAATTGGGATTGTTTTCAAGGTTTTCGCTTACAAACAAATAGCTGAGGAACGAATACGGGCTCGAATTTCCTTCAACATAGACAAAATTGATCCCCGCTTTGCGAACAAGTTTTCCTTTCCTGACCATCCTGGCTACCTGATAAATTTTATAAACCAACAACATGGTAAAAATTGCAGAAATTGCCAGATAACCAAACAGAAACAATTGGTTTGCTGTGATCAAATCGGTCAGCGAGCGCGAAAATGCGGTGCCGTTGACCGTGACAGCTTCCAGCATGTTTGTGCCCCCTTCGTTCGTTGGAAGCAACAGGTTTGCCGGGCCATAAACTTTCAGGTGGAGTAGGGGAAGGGCACTTGAAAACACCACCGCGAACAACAGGAACAGGCGGTTGGCCTTGAAAAAAGTTTCATTCCGCAGAAAAACGAAATAAATGAGGGAAAGCAGGCCGAGGCTGATCCCCGATTCAATGATGTAATTGATAAAGCTATTCATTGTTTGCAGGTTTTTCGTCGTCCAAATCTTTGCCAACTTCTTTCATGAGCTCTTCCAGTTCCGAAATACTCATGTTGTCTTCGCGCGCAAAAAAGGAAACCATTTCTTTAAACGAGTTGCCGAAATAGTTTTTCATAAAGCCTTTCATGTACGAGCGGGTGTACTCTTTTTTGCTGATGAGCGGGAAATACCGGTGCGTTTTGCCAAAAGCTTCGTAGCCGACAAACCCTTTTTTCTCAAGGATCCGCACGATGGTGGAAACGGTGTTGTAGGCAGGTTTTGGTTCAGGCATCTGTTCAATCAGGTCTTTCACGAATGCTTTTTCCTGGTCCCACAACAATTGCATTACTTGTTCTTCAGCTTTGGTCAATTCTTTCATCGTTTTTAGATTTTCACCGCAAAGTCGCCAAGACGCCAAGAATTTTTTTTCTTTTGATTGTCTCGACAATTTGTGCCGGTATACCAGTTTTCTAATTACTTTTTTCCAGTTCGAAGGAATAACAAAAATCAAGCCAATATAACTATGAGTCTAGTTGAATAACTAACATTCTAGTTATTTGAATGAAAAAATTTTAGCTTAAGGCGAAAGCGATGAGGGTGGTGGATTTAATAAACGATACGTTGTTTTCATAACCTTCAATTTTTAGTTATAGAATAAAATACTGTCGATACAAAGCTATAACTATATTTTTAGTTTTCAAACTAAATTCTTAGTTATTGTTTGGGAGGTTGGATAATTGGTCATTGGATAATTGCCTGCGACTGCGACTGGATATTCGGATTGCTAGATGCCGGATTCTTTGTTCTATATTGGATATTGAATATTTGATATAGGGAGTTTTGACATTTCGTTACCCGCGACTGCGACTGGAAACTGCGACTGATTACTTCATTTCAAAGTCATCGGCATCGGCCAGGGCGGGGAAATTGCTGCGGAAACGCTCCAACGAACCTTTAGATAGTTTGGCAGAAATAATTTGTTCCGATTTTATTTCAGCAACAACCATTATTTTGCCTTTTGGATCAATGATGCAACTGTTGCCGGAGTAGTTAATCCCGTTTGCATCGGTTCCGGTTCGGTTCACTCCGGCAACATAGGCTTGGTTTTCAATGGCTCGGGCTTTTAAAAGCGTTTGCCACACTTCGCGGCGAGGGGCGGGCCAGTTGGCACAATTGACCAGCAAATCGTAGTCGTTGCGGTTGCGGCTAAAAACCGGGAAACGCAGGTCGTAACAAACTTGCGGTAAAATACGGAACGATTTAATGCGGATGATTTTTCGTTCCTGTCCCGGACTGAAGTGAATATTCTCCTCGCCCATGGAAAACAAATGGCGTTTGTCGTAAAAATCGATTTTTCCATCGGGGTGGACAAACAAAAAGCGGTTGAAAAACCGGTTGTTTTCGCGGATCATCATGCTGCCGGCCAAAGTTGATTGCAATTTAGCCGATTGCTCTTTCATCCAACTCACGGTTTCCCCATCGGCTGGCTCGGCGTACTTTTCAACATTCATGCTGAAACCGGTCGAAAACATTTCGGGCAGCACAACCAAATCGGTTTCGGGCGGCAACCCTGTTAAAAGTATTTGCAAATGTCGGCGGTTTTGTTCAGCTTGTTCCCAAACTAAATTCCACTGTATGAGGGCGATGTGTAGATGATCGTCATTCACGCTAAACAGGTTTTAAATTTTTCCGAAGTAAAAGTAACCAGTTTACGCGGTTACTTCAGTTTCTCTTTGAAAATTTTCCTGAATTTGTCCAGCTTCGGCACGATTATAAACTGGCAATATCCCTGATTTGGATTGTTTTCGTAATAATCCTGATGGTCGTCTTCGGCCCGGAAGAAGTTTTTCCACGGGCTGATCTCAGTGACAACCGGTTTGCCGAAGATGTTTTCATCGTTCAGTTTTTTCTTCAGCGTTTCGGCCGTTTCTTTTTGCTGTTCGTTGTGAAAGAATACGACTGAACGGTATTGGGTGCCCACATCGTTTCCTTGCCGGTTGAGCGTAGTTGGGTCGTGAGTTGACCAAAAAATCTCCAGCAGTTCCTGAAAAGAAACCACAGCAGGGTCAAAATCAATTTCAATTACCTCGGCATGGCCGGTTCTGCCGGTGCAAACTTCGCGGTAGGAAGGGTTGACGATTTCCCCGCCCGAATAGCCCGATGTAACCGATTCAACACCTTTCACTTCTTTAAAAATAGCTTCGGTACACCAAAAACATCCGCCTCCAAATGTTGCTGTTTCCATGGTTTTATTTTTAGGATTTCCGGTAGTTGACAACAGGATCAGAAAAACCGGGAGATACTTTTTCATTCATTGTTAAATTTAATTCCGAAACGGCGTAGTATCTTTTTTTCAAAGTTCCAGAAAAAAGCAAATTGCCCGAACAGCGTACCGATCAAAATCAGCATTAATTGATAGGCCGGCACGATGGTTAAAACATAGACCAATATTTGGACGATGAACGGCCAATCAGGGTCGAAACTGATTAAATCGAAAACCACTTTTCTGACCACCAAAGCGGCACTGCCGGAAATGGAGAAAACAATAAAAATAAGGATTAGCTGCAAGTCTGACTCTACTTTCCACTTTGCCTTCAACCTTCGAAACATCGCATTTCAATTTTGTACACTTAGTTAACAAGTACAAGCGGGAATGGTTGCCGGATAAATTGGATAATTGGATAACCGGTCATTTATGGGCATTGGTGGTCATTCAATTGTAAAATCGTCAATAATTAAATCGTCAATAAATTACTGACCGAACTGGTGCGTTTGGAAAATGATATAGCCGTAAACCAAAAAGCGCAGGATGCGAAACAAGGCAATGTTTAGGAATCTTTTCATGGGATATTCGGTGGTGCCTACCAACATGCTGATGGTTGACCAGGGCAGGGGCGTGAGCGCGGCGGTGATAATCAGGAATGAACCGTATTTTCGAAAAAGCGGCCAGTATTGGCTGAAAAATTTCCTGCCTAAAAACCGAAACATGACAACCCGCCGAAGATAGCGGCCGACCAAAAAAGCCAAATAACCGGCGGCATACGAGATACCGGCGAAAAACAGCACGTTAAAAGCGTAATGAAGCAAACTGCCTTTGTAATAAGCCCACAGCATGAATATTTCGGGCGGAAACAGGCCAAAGAAAATTTCGGAACCAATATAAATGGCATAAATAATCAGCGGCCGGCTATAGAAACGTTTCAGCCAAACATCTTGGTTTTCGCCCACGATGTATTCTTTAAATACCAAATATAAAACCACCAGGACCCCGGTCCAAAGCAACCCCCTTAAGATGTTCTTGAAAAGGAATTTAAACTTTTGTAGTTTCATCAATTAATATATTTAGGACAACACAACCGGTGTTTACGGGCGTTTTTTATTCCGTAAATATATCATTCTTTTGCATGGCTGATACGATCAGATTTTAGATCGAATCGATTTTCGAAGCCAGCTCATGGTCCTTTTCTGTAATTCCCCCTTTGTTGTGCGTGGTCAGGGTGATCAGCACTTTTTTGTATGAATGAATCAGGATATCGGGGTGATGGTCCATTGCTTCCGCCTGTTCACCAACCTGATTGACAAACGCCAAAGCTTCTTTAAAATTCTGAAACGTAAATTCCCTGCTCAGTTTATTATTTGCTGTTGTCCAATCCATAACTGCTTTTCTTTTTCCAACAAGTTGAATGAAGCAAGGTTCAATCGGCGCGGGGCAAATCGTAGGTTTCAGGTTTCGAGTTTCGAGTTTCGAGTTCCAAGTTTCGAGTTCCGAGTTTCAAGTTTTGAGTTTCAGGCTAACTGCACACCTTTTTTAACAGCCAGGTCATATTTTCGCCGAGGGTTTTCATTACCTGCATGCCTTCCGCATCATCAACGACAGCGCCTTCGGGCCCGCCAAAAGCAAAGTTCCAGTAGCTTGAACCGGGAATGATCATTTGACTGATCAGGAAAAAGTTATTGATTGTTTCGAAGGCATGCAATGCGCCGCCACGCCTCACAGCCAGCACAGCGGCGCCAATTTTTCTTTTCAGCACATGCCCGTTGCCGCGGGTAACATACCCGGCAATGTCGATCAGCGCCTTTATTTCGGGGCTCACGTCGGCAAAATAAACCGGCGAGCCAAGTATAATGGCGTCGGCTTCGAGCATCTTCAAAATGCATTCATTAATGGCTTCATTTTTAATGTGGCAGCGTCCGTCTTTTATTTCGCGGCATTTTCCGCAGGCTGTGCAACCGTGTACTATTTTTCCGCCAAGCTGGAACAGTTCGGTTTCGATTCCTGCTTCTTTTAAAGGTTGAAAAACCGTCTCGATTAAAATACGCGTATTGCCGTTTTTACGCGGGCTTCCGTTAATGGCGAGTACTTTCACAGGTATTTTTTCTTATTGGTTGAAAACGTATGAAATAATATTTGAGCCCATTTGCAGCGCCTTTCGCCTTACTTCGGGCGGATCATTGTGGACCGAAGGATCTTCCCAGCCGTCAGAAATATCTGACTCGTAAGTGTAAAAGCAGGCCAGCCTGCCATCGATAAACATGCCGAAACCCTGCGGGCGATTATTATCATGTTCATGTATTTTGGGCAAACCTTTTTCGAATTTGAATTTCTGATGATAAATGGGATGGTTGGGCGGAAGCTCAGCGAAATCCTGATCAGGAAATATTTTTTTCATTTCCCTGCGGATATACTGGTCCATACCATAGTTGTCGTCAATGTATAAAAAGCCGCCGGCTTCAAGGTAAAGCCGAAGGTTCCTGCTTTCAGCTTCCGAAAAAACGATATTGCCATGGCCGGTAATATGCGCGAAGGGATAGTTGAACAATTCGATGCTTCCGGGTTCAATGGTCGCAGGATCGGGATCGATGTTGGTGTTGAGTTCGAGGTTACAAAAGCGGGCCAGGTTGGGCAAAGCAGTCGGGTCGGCATACCAGTCGCCACCTCCTCTGTATTTGATCAAAGCCAATTTCAAATCAGGATTTTGGCTGTAGATAGCCGTGCTGAACATCAGAAAAAGGATTGAAAAAATCAGTGCTTTCATCGGGAAAAAAAGTTGATAGGCAAAGATAACAACAAAGGGCAAAAAACCGCTATCCAGGCGGGGCCGGGACCAAATTGTTTCATTTGCTTTCTGTGACTTTTCCTTTTTTTCCAGGAGCTGATATTTGCCGATTTCCTGTTGATCGTTCCATTCTTGAAGCCTGATAGTGAGCAGCCATTTCTACCTCGTTGGAAGTCGTAACCGGATTATTGGCGGGTTCAACTGGATTGATGGAGGGTTTAACTGGATTGTTGGCGGGTTCAATTAGATTAGTTGACAGATTCAACTGGATTAATTGACGGATTTAACTGGATCGTTGGCGGGTTCTGCTTAAGATATGTTTTTTTGCTTTTGCGGACAAGTCAACGCCGGGTTAAAACAATCAATGCATGGATAATGCCTGGTACATAACCCAACAAAGTCAGTAACACGTTAATCCAAAAATGTTTGGTTAATCCATAACGTAATGCAACTCCCAACGGAGGCAATAAAATGGCAAATAAAATTTCGAGGACCTTCATTTTTTTTTCTGATTAAAACTTTCGATAAAAATACCATAACTGTGCCGGATATAATATCTGGAAATTTACTGATGTGCAAATGATTGATTTTTAGGTTCTTTTTCGCCGGGTGTTTGTTCTTGAAGAAAACTGAGAAGCACATTATAAAAGCTGGGGTGTGGAAGATTTTGCGCTTTTATGGGGAAGATTAAGGTGATTGATCTGCAAAAATAAACTGACTTATGATTTTGTATTTATCTGCTTGTCACCTGGTAATTTTGAACCACACTTCATATTTCAGGCGAAACTGACCATCTGTTATCGAAAAAACCTTAATTTTAGCTTCGGCTTTTAAGAGAATTAACCACCGGGTAAATCCGGAAATAACCAATTAAACTACTGATTTATGGAGTCAAAAAAAATCATTGACAGGAGGCAGTTTATTAAAAACACTGCCATCTCAACGGTTGCCATTACCATTCCAACTATTTTGCCAGCCAAAGTTTTCGGCGCCAATGACCGCATCAATGCGGCGGTTTTAGGTGTCAATGGCCGCGGTCAAAGCCACATCGAAGGTTTTATGGCACAAAAAAATGTTCAGGTAACCACCTTGTGCGACCCCGATATGAATATTATGCGGGAGCGTGCAAAATCTTTCAAGGAAAAATACAGCAAGGAAGTTGCACTGGAGCAGGACCTTCGCCGGGTGATGGACAACAAAGACATCGACGTGATCGGCATCGCCACTCCAAACCACTGGCATTCGCTTGCTGTAATCTGGGCCTGTCAGGCCGGAAAAGATGCTTACGTGGAAAAACCGGGCTCTCACAACATCTGGGAAGGCCGTAAAATGGTAGAGGCAGCACAAAAATATGACCGGATCGTTCAGCATGGCGTGCAACTGCGAAGTTCACCCTCCATTCGTGAGGCCGTCCAATTGATGCGCGATGGGTATATAGGCAGGGTTTATATGGCCCGGGGCTTGGTTTTCCGCTGGCGGGGCGACATTGGCAATCAGGGCTTCGAACCTGTTCCCGCTGGTCTGGATTACGATATTTGGACAGGTCCTGCCATGATGCGCCCGTTCACCCGGAACCTGGTTCATTACAACTGGCACTGGCATTGGGATTACGGCAATGGCGACGTGGGCAACCAGGGCATTCACGAAACCGACATGTGTATGTGGGGCCTGGATGTGGGCCTTCCGACAAAAATTACCTCGATGGGCGGTAAATTCCTGTGGAACGACTGCAAAGAAGTGCCGGAAGTGCTGACATCAATTTATCATTATCCGGAAGAAGGCAAGATTATTCAGTTTGAAGTTCGCCCGTGGTGTACAAACGAGGAGGATGGCGTTACCGTCGGCAACATTTTTTATGGAGACAAAGGGGTTTTGGTGATTGACGGTTACAATAAATATAAAACCTACTTAGGCAAAGACCGCGAACCTGGCCAATCGGGAGATGACGGCGAAAAAAACGCTTCAGGGATGGACCGGGGCGCCGGCGGGACCAACGGACATTTTGCCAACTTTATTGAAGCGGTTCGCAAACACGACAAAACCATTTTAAACGGGCCGGTCGAAACCGCTCACCTCTCATCAGGACTTGCTCATCTTGGCAACATTGCCTACCGTCTCGGCCGGGTGCTGACTTTCAATCCGCAGTCGGAGAAGTTTGTCAACGATCCGGAAGCCGACCAGATGTTGACTCGTAATTACCGTGCACCTTATGTTGTTCCTGAAAAAGTATAGCCATGCGTAATTATTTATTAATGCTCATTTTTCTTTCTTTTTCCTTGAATGGCTTTTCGAAAGATAAAAGAACAGTAGAGTTGGTAAAGAATGAAGCCGAACGGAAAATTGATGTACTGTTCGACGGCAAGTTATTCACCGCTTATATTTATCCCGAAAATGTGATGAAGCCGGTGCTTTGGCCGGTGGTTACCACTGCCGGAACCGAAATTACGCGGAAATATCCGCTTAAAAAGGGTTCAGGCGAACGCACCGACCATCCCCACCACATCGGCCTGTGGCTGAATTATGGTGATGTGAACGGCTTCGATTTCTGGAACAATTCGGAAGCGATTCCTGCTGATAAAAAGGAAAACTACGGAACCATCTTTCAACGTGAAATTGTAAAAACCGCCACTGCCAAAAATGAAGGGACGTTAACGGTTAAGGCCGAATGGGTTGCAGGCGGAGCACTTCTGTTGAATGAAGAAACCACTTTCACCTTTGTCAACCAGGGAAATATCCGGATCATTGACCGGGTTACCAAACTGACTGCCAATGAAGATGTTCTGTTTAAAGACAACAAGGAAGGCATGTTTGGAATGCGGCTGACCAGCGAGTTGGAACTGCCTGGCGCCAGCGAAGCTACCTTGACCGACGCACATGGAAACCCAACTGAGATGAAAGCCAAAAATGAACGGGCAACAGGCGATTACCTGAGCAGCGAAGGTTTGTCAGGGGCAACTGTTTGGGGCACCCGTGGTCGTTGGATGAAGCTGTTTGGCCGTTTTGGCGACGAAAAAGTGGCTGTCACAATGATCGATCATCCCGAAAACCCGGGCTATCCAACCTATTGGCATGCCCGCGACTACGGTTTGTTTGCAGCCAACCCGCTGGGACAAAAAGCGCTTTCGGGTGGAAAAGATGAACTAAACTTCAGCCTGAAAAAAGGGGAGTCGGTAACCTTCAGGTACCGTACGGTGGTTTCATCAAACGTGGAGATGGACAAAAAAACGATCGACAAACTGGCTGACGAATTTGCCGGAAAAAAATGAATTATATACCATCACCTCGACTTTATAAAAAAGCGGGGTGATGGTATTCCGCAATATCGAGAATGTACGCTGCCACTTCTTAAATCGATAGTTTCATTTGCCTTTTTAACGAAGCAACTCTTTTTTCTTTACATTCAATTGATCTTTATCCCCGCCGTAATCCCGATCCATCCCTTCAGCGTGGTATCGTCGCCTTTGTGTGTGAAAAACGAATAGGGGGCAAAATGACTTTCGAAACGGCCGCCATCAGTAAATTTGTTGTTTGTAACTAAAAGATTAAAAGCCGGACCGGCAAAAGCATCAACATGATTGGTTATTTTTTTCGAGAAAGTGAGTTTCAGTTGCTGCAACCCGTTATAAGTGTCGATCCAATCGTTGCCCTCCTTAATCTGGTAGCTTACCAGTTCCAGTTGCGTTTTAAAATTATCGGTATGAGCGAGATGGGTGCCAATTCCGTAGCCAAAACCCCAGTTAAAACCGGAAGTCAGAAATTGGGTGCCAAAAGCGAAAATATTGTAAAACTTTTCGACACCAATTTTTAAGGCAACCTGCGTATTAAATGTTTCTCCAACCGAAAATTCAAATTCGTGGAACCCCTTTCTGACGAAGCTCAGGAAACCGAGCGGTACGCCGCTTTCTACGGAATCGGCAAAATTGATGAAGCCGAGTTGCAACCCGTTTAGTTTTTTGGCAACATTCATAAAACCTGCTATTTGGACACCATTCAGATTGCCTTTTGTGATATTCGAAAAACCGGCGATCTGGACGCCTTCCGCATCACTGTTTACAATATTGGTAAAACCGGCAGCCTGAAATTTCTGCATCTTTTCTTTTGAATAGTTCAGGAAACCAGCGGCCTGAAATCCGTTCGCTTCACCTAAAATGATATTTGAAAACCCGCTCAATTGGGTGACTTTGCCATTGCCCTTCACCACGTTGGCAAAACCCGATGCTTGGAACCCTTCCACATCTTCGCAGAAATTTGCAAAGCCGGCCATTTGAATCGCCAGCGATTTTCCGTTGGTAAAATTGGCAAATCCCGAAAACAACATCCCATTGGCTTCAGCATAATTGAAGTTGGCAAACCCTGCAAATTGAAATCCTCTTGCAATATCCCGGTTGAAGTTGGCAAATCCGGCATATTGAAACCCGGTGAACTCTCCGTTTACAAAATTTAAAAATCCAGCAAATTGAGCGCCCCTTACAAAATCCCGTTCGGTATTTGAAAAACCTGCAAACTCAAAGCCCGCCAAGCCGCCGGAATAACCTGAAATAAGGTTGAATGACAATTGGTTGACGCAGTTTCCCGCGTCAGTCCCGTTGGTGTTTAGCGGCGGAAAAAGGCCAAAAGCAACAGGTACCTTTTTAAAATTGCCATAACTTTGGGCATAAAGTTGAACGGTGGATATAAAAAATAAAAATACAGCCAGTTTGAATAGCTTCATGTTGTTCGGGTTTTAATGTACAATAAGACCTTTTTCCTCACAGACAAGAAAACATTTCAAAGGTTGCAACATTCTGCCAAAATAAAATCAGAATTTAATTTGCAACTGCTTTTTGTGGTGCAATAAGTTGAAAATGTTCGGTCAAATGGATCTTAGCTGTTCCACTTTCTGATGGCATTGATATTCCGCTCGTTGATCATATTTTTAGCTTCCGGTGTGTAAAGGAATTCCAGATCAGCCGCAAAATGTTCCACAATTTTTCCGCGTACCACTTTGAAGGTTGAGTTCAGCAGGTGGTTTTGTTCGGTAAAAGCTTCAGGCAGAATGACCACAGTAGCCGGCAGCCAGCGTTGCGGAAACAGGTTTTCAAATTCACCGCCCGGTCGGTATTTATTCAACTCGGCCCACAGGATTTTGATGCTCTCTTCATGCCCCTCATCTGTTCCGGGAGTGATGCCCCGATGTTTCAATTCGGAATTGATCGCGCCGATATTGGGAACAATCATACCTGAAGTGTAGGGGTTTTGGTTGTTGTAAAGCATGCACTGGTCGATAAATTTCGACTGGTCGATCAGGGCTTCTTCAATGCCCTCGGGACTGAATTTTTCGCCATCGTTGCCGATCAGCAGGCTTTTGAACCGGCCCAAAACGTATAGAAAACCATCAGCATCCACAAAGCCCATATCGCCCGTGTGCAGCCAGCCATCTTTGATGGTTTCTTTTGTGGCAGCCGGGTTGTTCCAGTAGCCAAGCATCACATTGTCACCTTTGATGGTGATTTCTCCTTTTTGTCCCGTTGAAAGTTCGTTGCCTTCGTCATCCACGATTTTCAACTCCATGTATTGAACCGGTTTTCCCGACGAACCGAATTTGATGGCGTGCAAAGCATTGGATGAAATGACCGGCGAAGCTTCCGATAAGCCGTAACCCTGACACATCGGCATTCCCACCGCATAAAAGAAACGTTGCAACTCGATATCGAGTAATGCGCCGCCGCCAATAAAAAATTTCAGGTTTCCGCCAAATCCTTCGCGGATTTTCGAGAACAGGATTTTATCGTAAAAGGCCAGCAAAGGTTTGTAAATGAATGTAATTCCTTTGCCGAGGTCGTGCCCGTGACCATTGTATTTGTAGGCGATCTCCAACGCGTGATTGAACATTTTCTCAACCATCTTCCCTTTTTGCCTGATGTTGGTTTCAATTCCTTTTCTGAAATTTTTGGCAATAGCAGGTACGCTCATCAAAACCGTGGGCTGAATTTCTTTGATGTTCTTCGGAATGTTTTTCAGCGTTTCCAGCGGTGTGGAGCCAATCTCAAGCGACGCGATGCTGGCTCCGTTGTACATAAAACAGTAGAGGCAGGCCGTGTGCGCAAAGGAGTGGTCCCAAGGCAAAAAAGCCAACGTTTTCCATTCCGAAGTAATTTCCATCAGTGTGTTCGACTGGATGGTGTTGGCGGCGTAATTTAGGTGGGTGAGCATGATGCCTTTTGGGTCGGCTGTCGTTCCCGATGTGTAGGAAATATTGGCCAGATCATTAGGCTGCACCGCCTGGTAAATTGCTTCCAGTTTTGCCCGGTCCTGTTTCAGAAATTCTTTTCCTTTTTCAATGATATCATCATAAGAAAGGTCATCTTTCCCGGGATTTTCTTTTTTGTCGAGGTAGATGACTTTTTCGAGCGCGGGAACCTGATTCCTGATGGCTTCAATTTTAGCAGCCTGTCCTTTTGAAACCACAACCATGCGGCAGCCGGAATGAGTGAGCCTGAAAATAAGTTCGCTGGGTTCGTCCAGTTTTACCGACATCGGCACATTGACCGCTCCGGCATACAGCATGGCCAGTTCGCTGATGATCCATTGATTGCGGCCTTCTGAAATCAATGCAATGCGGTCGCCTTTGCGGATGCCGATTGCTAAAAATCCGGCCGCCAGTTGCAACACTTCTTCATGAGTCTGTTTATAAGTGGTACCAACATACTGGCCTTGTTTTTTCTCCCACAGGTAAATATTATCGGGAAACTTCTGCACACTGGTCTCAAATAGCTCGATAATCGTTTTCATTCCATTTCAAATTAGA
>OBJA01001696.1_pt1 | contig 14384 bp, 11 predicted proteins | sample 1519751 | NCBI WGS metagenome assembly OBJA01 (sample SAMEA3881238, study PRJEB22517) | soil metagenome | biome: lake sediment; feature: soda lake sediment; material: sediment, water from around vicinity | place: India | collected 2013-12-23 | depth 3 m | reverse complement strand
CTGAAGATCCCTGTTTTTTCCAGGATATTAATATGAGAGCAAGAAAAAGGATTGTAAATAGTTTTCTCATGTTTATTACTTTGTAAGGATCCTAAAAATCGCAACTAATGTAAGCATTCTTTAGAATGACACTTACATTTTGATTGCTCTTTAATCATCTGAAAAATTGTCGGAACTGTGATTGGAGCTGATTAAGTTGATTTAGCTGAAAATTCCTTTGATTTACGCTTCCAGTAGTAATAAGTATTGTAGCTTATTGCTCTCTGTTTAAGAAAGGTCTTTATATCAGTACCTGAAGTCAGAAAATCTTGTTCGAGTGTGTAATAATCATCAATTGTCATGGCTATTTTACTTTTCACCAAAAATAAAAAGCCCTGATAGTATCTACAATATGGGTTTTATCGGATGCTTACATCTGATTGATAGTCAGAGAGCTTTTTCTTTCTGGTAACGCGCTTCGGAACTGATTCTCCTTCATCAATTTGACGTGCGATTGATCTAACCGTATTACGGCTTAATCCTAGCAACTTGGCAATACTGCGTATTGAATGTCCAAGTTCTAAATGTGTTTTGATTGTGTTGTGCATACCCACTCCATACATATGCTTCGGTTTTAAATACCGCAGCAAGTTAGTTTTTATGTGGGTCAATTTATCTGCAATTTGGTGGGTCAATTATATTGCAATTTGACAAATAAGTATTGTAGCTTATTTCTTTCAGTTTAAGAAAGGTCTTTATATCAATACCTGAAGTCTGGAAATCATGTTCAAGTGTATAATAAACATCAAGTGTCATGGCTATTTTCCTTTTCACCAAAGTAAAAGCCTGAAGAATCTACAATATGGGTTTTTTCGGATGCTTATGTGTCTGTGGGTGCTTGTTTTACAATGAATGGCGAAACAGAAGGGGATGTGAGCACTTTACGCCATACTATCTCGCTGTAACAAACTTTGAAACGTTATTCCAGCCTGATAATTATCTGTTTTCAGCATATAAAACTGGCATCTCCGCACATTGAGAGAAAATCACTTTCATAATAAACCAATAGGCTAGTGAATGGCAAGACAACTGTTCATATAGTCTATGTCTTGTTTGTTGTAATCCCATTTGACTACATGAATGTTCCTATTTGGTTTGAATTCTAAAACATCTCTTCGGTTGTATGTTATAAGTAACTTTGTTAAAGTTGTTCCCATTCCTTGCGGACTTAATAATATTGCATAAATCGGAAGAGCAATACAAGAATATCCTATTAGTTGAGAAAGATTTATTAGTGAAAGTACAGTATTCTTGCATTCTACAAAAACTAATTCAACCTTATCTGGGTATTCAATAAAACCAGTAATGTCTTGTCGAATTTGGAATGTCGTATATTCTGGAAAATATTTTTGATAATTTAGTTTAATAATAAAATTACACAGGTCGCTGTTGTGAGTATCAAGCACCTGAATTTTATTTGACCGGTTTCCAAACTTTTGATTCAAGTCGCTTGCTAGCCACTTGATGATGTCTGGATACATCTCTATTTCATTAGCGTACATAGTTAATCATTCTGCAAGTAGCAACCTAAACACTTACAGATAGCTTTATAACTGTTGAAGTGTTGACCATTTACTTCTGCTGGCAGCTTTTCATGCTTTTCATGAGGATGAATGGGTTTTAACTTTACTCTTTTTTTAATAATACCTGTGCATAATGCTTGGCTATGCTTGAAGTTACTTTTATTGTGTTCAATAAGTTCAGCAAGTGCTTCATTCTTGTGAGAAATATAAAAGCCAATGTTTTCAAAATCTTCAGCGTAAATCTTTATTTGATGTTCTTTTGCCCAACTTGTTCTTTTACCACCTCTAATATTTGGATGTCCATAACCAATGTATTGAATTGCAACATTTAGTGATTGTAAGAGCTGACACATTTGTGTTGGCAAAAACCAATTTTTATTTGTAATTTCAATGTACACTCGATGTCTTCCATTGGTGTATGCGTTTGATTGACGAACAAAACCTGTAACATCTGCAATACCACGTAAAAACTCTTTTTTGTTTGAATCAGTCGTTTCAAATATTGGTTCAGGTATAAGAAAGTCGTGAAAACTAAATCTTGTTCCGTTAATTAAAAACTTAATAAATAGCCAAGCGATGTCCTCTTTAATCCATGTAAGAACGAGTGAAATTTTATCACTTGTGATCTTTTGAACATTAATTCCCATTTGTTGTAAACGATAAACAACCGGATCAAGTGAAGTTTGAATGTGCAACTTTTGATCAAAAACTTTTGTAATTGCTTTAGATTCAAGAGTTTTATACTCAAAATCAATAATAATTTTTCTTACATCGCTATTATATTGAATTTCACCGTGCCCCGTGATAAGTCCTAGTAAATATGAAATATCAGCTGTTAAAAAGTTAGAGATTTTATTTTTTTCCATTACAAGTTAAATCCTTTTTGAAAATCATTACTGAACTGATTGGGAACTAAACTCCTTATACGATTGATGTTTTGATTTGTACCTAGAACAAAACCAGCTTTCAATAAAGGGAATAGATTTTTCTTTCTACTTATCCGTCGGTTCCATATGTTATAACCAGGACGGTTTTAGAACCCCCTCGGCTCTAAAGTCATAAGTAATATTTGAGGAATATTATTATTTGAACTAAAATAAGCTCTTATTTCTAATCCGTATTTGTTTGTGCCTGGTGGATAAACATAATATGGAGCGGTATTAATATTATTTGGTAATGGAAAGTTGTTAGTCATTTGAGCGTATTCAATAATAAACCTTGGTTGTCGGGATTGTGGCATTTCAACCTCGATATTCGTGATTCTGTTTGGATTTGCTAGATAACCAACAATCGTGTAGAATTCAGCTTGTGTCATTTTATTTCAGGTTTTCTAAAAATTAGTAAATACTCGTGAATTTTATTCACAATGAACTTAAAAGGGTAACCCAATGGTCGCATATTATTATATTCGGGCTGCCTATCCCAAATAATTATATCCTCAAATGTAAAGCCAGACTCTTGTGCTATTCTAGAGGTATCAATATGTAATGGGAAAAATTTGTCCTTTTTACGCAAATCCATTACGTTTACAATAAAATAGCCTTTGGGTTTCATTACTGCGTAAACTTCTCCAAAAACCAATTTTAGCGAACTAATAAATTCATAATAGTCTTCTATATTTCCAATATCTTCTTTACTGTCGGAGTAGTTTGTGTTTTTCTTAAGATCAGCAGTTCTATGCCTGTTAAGAATATCCCAATAAGGTGGTGAAGTTATACATAAATCGATAGAATTTGCCTCAACCTTTTCTGAAAGTTTTCGAGAGTCGCAAATAAGGTACTTATCTTCCATACCATAGATAGGAAAGTTGTATGAGTTAGTTGCTCTTTTGATAAATTGCTTTTTATAGTCTGAACTCAAATCAAAACCTATTACATCTTTGTTTTTCAACAATCCTGCAATCAGAGTTGTCCCGGAACCAGCGAAGCAGTCTAGAATTTTACCACCATTTGGTTTGCAGAAAGTATCAATCAATTTGGAAACTAACTTTATTGTGAAAATTGCTGGATGATATAATTTTTTTTCTTCCTCGGTCTTTCCTAAGTCCCTCCATATGCTAAATGAATTTTGTAACCACTCTTTACCTGTCAAGTTGTTTGTTTTGTTTACAGTCTTTTTTGGTTGAACTAAAAACAAATGTTCAAGTGTGAGTTGTGGATCTTCAATTGTTTGATTAACACTTCTATACCTTTTGTGATTTTCAGTGAAAGTTTCGACAGTTCCAATTCTTCCAAGTGTTTGCTCTATTGCATCTTTTGGGATTACACCTTCGTTATTATAACTTAAAATAATGAATTGCGATTTAGAAGCATTCATTATCAAATCTTCAAGTGCATTTGTAGCAGTCGATTTTGAACAATATTTTGATTTTTGATGATCGTAATTTCTCATCCCAGTTTCGCCATAAATTTCTGGTTTAGATTTAAACCAACCTTCTGCAATGAGTTCAAGAATGAAATAGTTTGAAGCGTATTGTCTGCTATTATATGGTGGATCAAGGTATAAGATATCAGAATGAATTTCCTTTATTAACTCATTAGCATCATGTTTATATGCTTTATTTTTATTTTTACTTGGAATAATATCTACAGGCTCAAGAAAGAGTGGATTCAATGCTCGCTTGTCCCACGTTTTCAAATAAGCTGCATATGTACCAGAAACATTACTTGTTAGATTAACACCGCGTAGTAAGGATGTAATAAGATAATAATATTCTAATTCGGAAATTTTCTTTTCGTCCTTCCATTCTTCAATTAAATAGCGGAAAGTGTCAATACGTAGAGCATTCTCATCAATAAAATACTTTCTACCCCCATTAGGTGAATAGTTCTCATATATAAACCCCTCTTTGCGGATTTTAAGTTTATTTAAATAGTCAAACAAATTTTCATTCCCACTTTTTAGCTTAAGATGTGACTTCAATTTTTTGAATTGTGGTTCTTCATTAAGTTCAATGTAGGTTTTTGCAATAGCGTAGGAAAATTCTAAGGTATCATTTGAAATTACAGTATAACCTAGTTTTTTAAAATGTCTACCTACAGCAGATGTCCCAGCAAAGAGGTCAACAAAATTTGAAGTCCCGTTCACTCCTGTCTTTTTGACAACACTTTCTATAAATGGAAGTAGTTTGGTTTTTGCTCCGTAGTATCTCATGATGATTAATAAGTTTACTTCAAATGTCCGAATAATTAACTTCCATTTAGGTGTTGTTACCTAAAAGATATCCACAAAATAAGATGAATTGAAGATTGATCGAGGTTCAGTTTTCAATATTGAATTATCGGAATGTGTCTATCTTTGCAATATTTCTCAACTTCAGTATCATTAGCGAAATACACATCACAAAATTCATCTAATTCTTTTTCTATCGATTTGTAATAACGCTCATCTGTAAGTGTCAGTAGTTTTTCAGTCTGCTCAATAAACTTATTGAATTCACTATTCATTTTGCAGAGTTTATCAATAGTCTTAAAATCTAAGTCACGATAGGCTGCTGGAAACAGTATCTTACTTTTGTACGGATTAGAATTGAGTTCGATTATTCCTATTCCAAATGACTGGTTTAATCTAGCCATCTCTTCATTCAAACTGTCACTGAACTCAAAAGCGACTAAATAACCATAATTAGCCCAGCTTGAATTAGATACTGCTTGAAAAAATGCTTTTTTCAGTTCACTATCACTATTAATTTCTTTTTTCAACTCGTATGAACTCATTTTAAAAGTATCAACCCGATTTATTGATTTCAAGAAATTTTGGCTGGCTTTTGTTTGCAAGTTGAGAAACTTAATCCCAACCATATCAGGGTGTGTCCATATTTGATTATTGTCTTTACCACTTGATTGCTCATGGAATATGGTCTTGGAATATGTGCCTGAATTTTTCAAATAACTACTAAGAAGTCTATGTAAATCTCTCTCTTGGTAGGTTTTTGACACTATTTCGGGTAAAGAAGATTGAGTTACTGTATCACCACTAAGAACGTCAATTGCTATGATATGCTCATTCTTAGTAAGGTAGTAAGAATATGTTCCACCCTGTTGTTTGATTCTTTTTACTCTTGTATCACCATTACGAATAAAATCCCCAAGAAGAGCCGAAATTGTTGCACTTGGCGTTTTAGCTGACCTAAAGTCGTAATATTTATTCTTTATTATGTGGTTGCATACTTCCAAGTAGTTTGTAAGTTCAGCAATATCTTCAAGGCTCTTTAAAACTGCTTCTTTTAATGTCATAAATTCTTTTTTTTGTATGCAATACTGTTATCCTACCAAAGAATATTACCTATATAGGCGTTGGCCTTGCAAGCTCTTTGACAAAGCTTTGGTCTGTGCTTTTGGATTGCGGGGCTTTGGCAATTTGTTTGCAAAATGTATTGGCTATATCTTAGATTCATTTTTCATTTTATCATGTAATTCAATAACGTCCTTTTTCAGAACTGATATTTCAAAATCTTTAGTATCATTTGGAATTTTAGACACAATATGCATCAATGAATCGACATATTCTGATTTCAAACGTACTTCCTCTCTTGCATAATTTAAAATTGCAATCCAATTGAGTTCCTGATTTCTAATTTGTTTTGTAAGCTCAATTGCATTAATGTACAATTGCCTTCCAATATCGGCAAAACCTCTTCTAAAATAAGCTAGACCTCTTGTAGCTAATAAGCATATTTGTGTGACATCATCATAATCTTCCTCATTTCTTATTTTATTCAATTGCTCAAATGCTTCTATAGGTTTGTCATCAAGAGCTAAGGCATAAGCTAAATTGTTTATTAACTGCGGATCGTTTGGATGACTGATTAAACCTGCATTTAAAAACGATATTGACTTTTGTTGGTCTTTTAAAATTGTACTTGCCAAGTTTGAACCAAACATTATTGGTCTTTTTGAAAAGGGCATATCAATAAACCATTTTGCAGCATTATCCAAAGCGATTACATATTGTTTATTTTGAAAGTTATCTAATGCAAGAGCCTCAAAATTCATTTTTACACCAAACAATGATGGATTAATGTCTAATGAATTATCTTTTGTTGAAGCCCATTCTATTTGAGCCAAACTATTGTCATTAGGACTAATTAATGATTTATTGAAAAATTCACGACTTTTCTTTGACCCACCATATAGAAGTTCAACCGTTCCAATACTGCTGGCTAATTCAGTAAAATTGAAAGGTGAAATATTTTTTGAATTGACGAGTTCAATTCCTTTTTTAATAAACCTTGATGTTCTGTTTCTAATTGTAGATATAGATATTTCAGCAGATGTAAGCCAAGGGTCAACAAGTGTCATTGGGCTTTTCCTAAGAAAACTATGTATATAGTCTAAATGGTCGTTTTCTTCTGTGTCGTAATGAGCAAAAAGTCTAGTTGCACACCTTAGCACGAATCTATTATTTGGTGCCAAATGCAAAGCAGATTTCATTGCACGAATTGAATTGAACTCTTGACCTAATATCGAATAGTATCTGGACAACTCTACATATAAGATTGCATTCATAGGATACAGTCGCAATAAGTTTTTGGTTTCCTTTATCTTAATTCTAATAGGTTCAGGGTTTATGAGATTGGGAAGTTTGTCAAGAGTTACCTCATTAAATCGTTCAGATAAATCCTTTTCTACTGTTTTATTTAGGATGGCATTTGCTAACGAAATTTGTGACAATGTTGCTCTATCACGATTTCCTAAAATAAAATGAGCTGCATCAATTACTGAATTGTCATTTCTTTTGTTGTTCACTATAGCAGCACTTAGTAAATCCGCTGCATGAATGACAGTTTTATTGAGCTTCCAATCAATTACATATTCGTCAATACTTGTTTCTTGTTGTGCAAAAGACCTTTCAATTTGGAAAGAATTCAATTCCCCCAAGGTTGTTGTCTTTCCAAAACTTCTCCAATTTGGAATTACTCTTCTGTCTTTATGTTCAAATAGATTTGCCACAGTTTATAATTCTTTTAACTCTTGATTCTGCTTTTCTTCTAAGTACATCAAGAGTGGTTACAAATCTTTCGATACTATAATTGCTTCCTCCAAGAGCAATGTTTTTTGGATGTCCTCTCTTTTCGGGAAATGGATTGCATAAATACTCTACAGTTTGTTTTAATTCTTCTTTTAGGTCTGTACGAGAAATATTGGACTCAAATTCTTGAAGTGCATTAGCAAAGCCATTTTCTAGGTATGGAATAATTTCTTCATAGGTTCCTTTCCATCTGTCCCAAGCAAAATTATCTGGAATATGCTTCCTTAATAAGGCAGACATACTAATCCCTGTGAAATAAAAGACAATTAAACTACCTAACATATAACAATCAGTTGCAAACACTCTTTTCTGCCAATCTTTTTCATAATAACCATACATCAATTCAGGTGGAGCATAATTCCAATCACCTGTAAATGATTGACTATTATAAGGACCATCCATTTCCCGACACATTGAGCGACCCAAATCACCGATTTTACTTTCTGTATGAAATACTAAGACGTTGGAAGGTTTCAAGTCTTGATGTGAAACATCAATATTGTGAAGTTGCTTCAAACCTACTGCTACATCGTGTAGCGACTTAAATCTCCAAGCGTAATCTACCTCGCTCGAAAAATCTAATGTTTTACGGACATCACCTTCTGCCAATTCAAATATTAAGTAAGGCACTATGGAAAAGGTAAATCCTGCAACTAATTGTTCACCTGCTTCTTTTACGAATGATACTTTATTTACATGTTTGTTTTTGCAGTATTCAGATAAGTCTCTCTCATATTTGTAAACAGTTGTCATTTCGTTCATTGCATCCATCATACTTTGGCCTGGCATTATAGCATTGAACTTCATAATGTCAAATGCTTTTAAAAAGCATTCTTCTCCTTCCTTTTCCACTAAATAGCAAACTGAGAAATATGAGCCTGTTTGGTTATCAGCTTTTTCAATCTTTTTAGTTACTCTCCATCCTGTAGAAAGTTCGAGACCTAATAGGTTATGTGCTGCGTTATCTACCATAATTTTATAATATTTCCTTGTCAAAGTTAAGTTTCCAAAAATACATATTTTTGTTAGTGCTTGGGTTAAAGCATAGCTTTTTTGGTTTTGCGAAGGGTTTGCTTAAGTGTCTGGAAAAACCAAATATGTCATTTGCGGGCTCGGCTGAGTCGTTGTCTGATTGTATTATCATTTCTAGACTTTGGTTAACTATCAAATGGTTTGCTTTTTCTGGTTCTTAGTCGTCAGTTTGATGTTGTCGGGTCGTTAGTACTAACTCGTTTAAAACTTCACCAAAAGTAAATGTTACCACCCCCTAAAGCGATTGTAATAACCTGCCTTAATTTTTTACTCATGCTTAAGCAACTCTTTGCTCTTTTAAGAGCTTGGTGAGCTTGTGCTATTCTTCTCATGTACAAACTATGTATTTAATTTGCTAAGTTCAATTCTCCCAACCCTCAAATGTACAAACTCCCTAATTATTAAAAAGCATTTCACCTAAAAAACATCAAGTATATTTAATGCTTAGAGAACAAAACAGCAGGAGCCTCCCCGCCCATGCCGCATTATGAGTGTGTGTATGTCGAATGTTCACCTTCAGACACTTGCATTTTGATAAGAAATAATAGTAATTGTGTAATTTTACTTAAATTACATCAATTTGCATCAGTTTAACTCAAAGATAAAGTAATTTGACTAAATGAGTCGAATTTGATAAGATTTAGCATGTAAATGAATGTCAATGTATGCCTTTCGCTTACTTTTTGCAGAAAACTTCAGATAGATGAAATGTTCTGAAAACATGATTAAGCCATCATTTTTTATGACATGGAGTTACCCGATGTAATTTGTTTATTTAGAAGTTTAAATGATGAAATTAAACTTATTACAATCCTTCTCATTTTGTCTTCATTATTTAATTTAATGAGCTTATATTTTTCAAGAGTCTTAATAAACTCTTTACTTTTCCTATGAGCAACACTTGAAGAACGCATAGCCTGAATCATATTAAAAGGTTCAATAATTTTATTGGCAATTTCTTTATCACCGATTTTTTGTAAAATGAATTCGTAAAAAAGGCCTGTTAAACCATTAATTCTAGTGTTTTCAGAATTTAAATCACCAATTTTCTTTCCTGTAAGTTTGGATAGAATATTACCATTGAATGAATCAGTTGTCATTTTTGAAATACTCAAAATTTGTTCATCCAATTCTTTCCATTCTTCTGATAATGGAATACGTAATGTTTCAGAAAAATGAAGGTCATGTTTGATAAGTGTCTTAAATAATTCTTCTCCATATGTTCTGCTAAATATCTTTTGTGTTCTCTCAAACTCTTGCTTTAAATAAGTAACTGGAGCTTCTTCTATTTTTGGTGGTGAAAACTTAACTAAAAAATCTTTTTCGAACCTGTGATTCGAGATAGTACCCTTTGGAACAACATTATATTGTCTCCAATGTAATTGCTCAGAATAAGGTAAATTTTGTCCTACATCCCCTAAATATACCTGAATCAATTTTTCAGCTGTTATGTCATACTCAATTCCCCATATATTCAAAAAATTAATTTGCCCTTCCGATATATCATATTTACTAGGTTCGGCATAATATTTTTGAAGTAGCTCCCTCTTGAAATATATAGGAGTAAGAAAATGCAACGTGCCTTTATCAGTGAAATAATTACTCAGTTTATCAGGATTACAAGTCGAAGTTACCACCTTGCCTTTATAATCCCTTGATACAATAAAATCTAAGTACTCCGAGTCATCTTTTTCAAATGTAATCTCGTGAGATATAGGTTCATCATATGGCATAACCAAATCTTTACCGAGCAATCTAGATGTACTTTTAACTTCATCATATTGAATATCTGTTCTAAGGTCTAGTTCAAAATGAGAGTTATTATTTTTCAATACGTGAGTTACAAATTTTCCTCCGATAAATTTTGAAATATCTTCCTTTGAGCGTCTTCGATGGTCATGAAATCGGGCAAGATAAGAGTTCTTAACAGCTAAGTAATCCTTTAAGCTGTGTACATCCACTAAAATAGATTCCTTTTCATTTTCAAAATCTCTGTTATGCTTTAATAAGGTTATTATATTTCCATATTCATCTATCGAATGATATTCAGATTTTTCTTCAACCCAATACGCATTATGGTAAAGTAGAAAATGTTGAATAATTTCAAATCTTTCCGGTATTATTTTATTAAAATGCCTTAAAAACACAAAAGGAGTATATTTTACGTCATCAAGGAAACCCACTAAACCATCATCGTATTCTCCGCCTTCATAAGGTTCTTGATATTTATTTGGAATTCCAAAAGTAGTATTTATAAACCAATTCGAGTTTGATAAAAACTTGTTAATTCCTTCTTTATCTGCCTGAATTAAACAGCTTGTCGTAAACAAATCAGAATATTTCGTCAACTTTCCTCTTTGGGCAATAACTATCCAATCATCAGATAAATTATCACGTAAACTCAACCAATCATTAAATGATAAAAAATCAATTTGTGAATCTTCTGAATTTCTTGAAACAAAATCTTTTATTATTTTCGGAATTCGATTATCCATATGTGCTATTTTTTAGTAAAGCAGGTAAAGTTGGTGGTATGATTGCTGATTGCGGGTGATTTCCTTTCAAAACTACAAGAGTTAAAGCGAACTATAACCAAATAACCTACAGAATCAGCCAATTTTTAATACCGCGTATCAGCGGGTCGACCGTTTTATGTTTGATTTGTTTCACTTATGTATCTGTCAATAAAGCGATGTGTGAACATTCTAATGTCTTTGATAAACATATACATTTCTTCCGATTTGCCATACACTTCTCTAAACATCGGGTGTCCAGTCATTTCTAATGCCCTTTCAAAAATTTCAACCAATTTCCTTTTCTCAACTTTTGTTTTGGCTACTTTCAATCCACGATATGTTTCAAGTCCGATTTCATAAATCCAAGGCATATCTTCTTTGAGGAAACTAATCATCATTAGGAAAGTGATATTGGGGTCTTCAAATTTCATTTCCATATGCATTAAGTCGTCAAACATCATTGGGTGAAAACGCCTTTTTCTTCTTCTAAGTTCTGGATCAATTCTGTTTTCTAATCTTGAAGGTAAACTGTCAATCAGTTGTTTGATTTCGTCTAACTGTTTTGGTGAAGCACTTCCTTTGTCCATTTGAGTAACGGCAAGTCGCAAATCAGAAACGGCTTCAACTATGTCAGCAAGAGAACGCTCTTCTATGTTTCCACTTTCTTTTAAAAGTTTAAGGTCTAAGGAAACAGAAATTGGATTATTGATTTCACTTTTCCCCGATTCTAATGATTTTACTTGCGATACAATTTCATCTTTTGCTGCGGCCACACTATCAAGGCTATGCAAGTCAAACTGAATTATTCTTGTTGCTGCAACGTCAAAAGGAATAACTTCTCCTTTTTTAATCAGCTGAACCAAAGGCTTTCTGATAGCGTGCCTAATAGCTAACTCGTAAAAAACATTTGGATTTTTGTCGGTCAAGTCAGCAATTACAAGTTCCGCGTCAACAATGTGTTCAATTATCTGAGTTGTGATAATTCCGGGTTCAGAGATTTTGTCTGCACGAATAATTGTGTAACCTAGTTGATCAACAGAACTGGTAATAATATGTTTCAAAACTTGGTCAGAACGTTCTCTTATGTCAGAACCTTCATCTCCAATTGGTGATACAACAAAGCAAACTTTTTTCTTTTCTTCTTCTTTTGTCTTCATATTTCATTACGTTAAGTTTTGATGATGGTCTGTTCGGCTGCCTGCCAATGGATGGCCGTATGCTGAGTAGTTCTTTTTCGCGTCTGTGGAAGACTATGTATTATACGGCTTGCATTCTTGGTATACCTATAGTTGCAATCATCAATTTTGCTTCTAAATCTTCAATGCTTGTCCACTCTGCACAGTTTTCAGGAAGTTCCGAGTTATGGTCAATTAATGCGTTCAATAGCTTTTCGATATTTTCAAACTTACAGTTGTCATTAGATATAGTTTTAAGAGCACTATAAGGTTTTTCAGTCTTAATTTCATTTCCAAAATAGGCTTCTTCAAAATTTGGAAGTGAAGCTAATAAACGTGTTTCAGCACCATCGGGCTTAGAATTAACTGTGGCTAAAATATTTGGATTATTACCCCAAGCAGGATTCCCATTTCCTGCTGCTGTTAATGGTTTATCACTGTCATGAAGAACTGAATAACTTGATCCAAAATGATTTAGAATTTTCACTAATGATATTATTGTTGCCTTACCCCTTGCTCTTATAATATGGACATCTTTGTATAAGTTTGGTTTCTTACTTTTGACATAATTGAAAGCTGTATACTCTGTGTCGCCTTCAACAATAATTACTTTACCACCAAAGAAAAATTCTGCAACATATGGGTCACAGTGATTTAGTAATTTCAAATTTTGTTTGTCGTCTTCACTTAATTGTACTTTATCAGGTCTAAATACGGTTGTGCCTTGGATTGTGCCATTATCTTTTCTTTCAACTCTTATAATTGTGGTGTTATCTCGTGAAAAGTCAATAAATATTGGCGAATGACTTGTAACCATTACTTGCCAATTACCTGCAGTTGGCAAGTCATATAAAACATTACAAGCGTCTCGAATTGCATTTGGGTGTAAACAGATTTCAGGTTCATCAATTAGTAGTAGATGAGGTCTAACAGTTGTTAAATCTTTTCCTTTTTGGTTGTTTTCTGAAATAAACTTCAAAGCTGTCCAAAGCAATGTTCTTCTTGTTCCACTACCTTGTTTCTCAACTGCACCGAAATAACCACCTTCAGTTCCCATCAGTAATTGAGGGTCAGATTTAAAAAGGTTAATAGTTTTGTCAAGATTATCTTCTGGTTTAGCGTCAAAGTCAATTTTATAGTTTGGAAAAACTTTGTTTATTAAACCAGAAAGTTCCGTGTTAACTGCATCAATTTGTCCCTGTGCTTCTTGAACAATCTTTTTTTGTAACTCTTTGACTTTGCCCAACAATTTATGGTATTCGTTTTCTTTTCCTTCCTGATTTGCAATTTTTAAGTTCTTTACCCTTTCATTCAAAGCATTCATCAAAAGCTTTTTTATTTCGTCAGCCTGAACTTCAGGCGAGTCGAAAGCATCAACTCTATGTGGTTCAGGCCTTCTCGAATTTGCAACATTTGGTGCACCCCAAGGCACTTGGTCACTCCAATTATTTTCGTGCGCGTTCCAACCTTGTCTTATTGGTGCTCCTTCGTTTTTCCAAGTCCAACGTTCTTTAACTAACCTTTCTCCATTTGGTAAAGTTGTTATCCATTGGTCTCCTGGGCTATTGTCATAAACAATAGTGTACAATTCAATTTCAGGTAGATTATCAGGGTCTATTTTGTTATTTGGGAAATCATCTAATTTAAGATTTGCTTTAGAAGAACCTTGCGACATAGCAATTTCATAGGCTTTAAGTATTGAACTCTTACCCACGTTATTTGCTCCTACAAGCACTACAATAATCATTCAGGTCTATATTAACAGGAGTAGAACCTATACATCTAAAATTCTTTATTACCAATTTTGTAAGTCTTGGTTTAGGGACTTCTGGGTTGTCTGAAACTAATGCAACTGGTGTTTCTGCTGTCTTATATGTCTTTGCCATTTTTTACATTTTCAAAGCTCTAGATCGTTTGAGTGTCGTTGTCTTTGCTTTTGCTTGTGGTGTTTATATTTCTGCTGCAATAATCATAAAGGATTGGCTCCAACCTTACCATCTAGCCTGTCTAATTCCCAATGCCCCGCCCCGTCACTCCCATTCGTGACCAGGCCATCTAAAATAAAATGT
>OBJA01001695.1_pt1 | contig 14396 bp, 14 predicted proteins | sample 1519751 | NCBI WGS metagenome assembly OBJA01 (sample SAMEA3881238, study PRJEB22517) | soil metagenome | biome: lake sediment; feature: soda lake sediment; material: sediment, water from around vicinity | place: India | collected 2013-12-23 | depth 3 m | reverse complement strand
ATGCGGCTTGCCGGCCAAAATTGTCTTCGTTCGGCATCGCAGCACCAAAAACTGGGTTCTTCCGGGTTTTCAGTGGGTACCCGGATATAACTCGAGGCCACCGAGATGAAACAGTATCACCGTCCTGAATCGCTCCTTGTTGCGAAAGCCGCAGGCCGATTTCCAGAGGGTTTCGATTCTGGAATTGAGGCCCTCGGCAGGGCCATTGCTGATTCGGTGCCGGAAGAAGTTCATGATGCCGTAAAGGTGGCTTTTCAGCGTCTTGGCAGCCTTCTTAATCGGCTCCAGCCGACTGTGGGTGGCCCAGAAGTACCACTTCTTCCAGTATTTTTCCGCCCAGACCGATCTCTTGTAACTCCACAGACGGCGGATGTTTTCTTTGATCGCCCAAGCGCGAGCCGTCTTCAGGTCGGCCTTTTTCAGATCCCAAAGCGTGAGCCGGTACTTGGGCGGCAGGTTCTCGTGGGCGTAGAGCCAGACATACTTGGTGCCGGTCAGCAACGACTCCTGGCCCAGCGCTTTATGTTCCTGTTTTCTTACCGTATCCACCGCCTGGTTGACGTACTGCATCAAATGATAGCGGTCAAAAACGATCTTATCCTGGCCGTCGGGCAGCTTCTTGCAGATGGCCGAGATGTAGGCTTTCGACATATCGATGGCCACCGCTTCAATCCCGGCCAGTTGTTCAGCGCTCAAGCCATCGAAGTAGGTTTCCAGGCTGGCGCTGTCGTGACCAAAAGTCACTTCATCCACCCTCCGGCCCTGCAGATCGCTGATAATGGTGACATAATTCTGCTGCCCTTTGCCCGCCGTTTTTTCATCCACTCCCAGCAGCGGGATAATCTTGGCCGGTTTTCTGGCCATGCCCCTGGCCACCGCTCTTTCCATCAGGTGAGAGGCCTCATCCCAGCTGATGCGAAGGATCGCTCTTGCCGCCTGTGGCGTGGTCTGCCTGAGAACATCAATGGCAAAGCGTTCAAACAGCAGGGTAAAGCGGGAATGCGGTTCCGCCCACGGCAATCTAACCTGCCGGATCCCATGCTGGGAACAGTTCATCCGGGGCGGCCGCGCGTGCAGAAAGGTTTGGAACTGGCAACTGTCCAGGTGGCGCCAGATGCGCTCTTCCGCATGGTCATGCAGCGGCCCTTCCTGGCCGCATTCAGGGCACGGCCATTTGTGCCCCCTGGGATGCTCCACCCACACATCAACCCGTTGGCCGGTCACGTCAAGCTCTACCCGCGCCACCGACCACGGAGTTTCCAGACCCAACAAATGACGGTAAAGGTCGGTATCTCGCATGGTTCACCTCCTGGTTTTTTGGAGGCGAGTGTAGCATGAAAACCAACTCAGGCAAAAGCGGAAAGGGTTGCTCCGCTACGAGACTTTGGTGGTCTCTTCGCTCCACAACCCGACGTTATTCAGATGGTGCCATGGTCACCGGGGGCCATGGTGGTTACCCACTGACTTCCCGGAAGGACCAAAAAACTCCAAAATCTCCCTGATTTTTTCTGCGGCGTTTCCTTTGCCATAGGGCAAGGCTCGTTTGCCCTTGGTGCCTATGGCGCCCAGAGCGATCGTTGCTATATCCGCGGTATCTGGGGGGGCCAGTCGGTTCCACCCCATTTCCACCAGCTCCACCCACTCCGTTTCTTCCCGCATAGTTACACAAGGAACGCTATGAAAATAGGCTTCCTTCTGCACACCTCCCGAGTCCGTAACGATAACCGCAGCTTTTTTTTCAAGCATTAACATGTCCAGATAACCGAGGGGATCAATGCAGATCAAACGTGATGACCGACGACTCTCAGGGAACAAGCTTTGATGCTTAAGCGACAGCCCATGGATTTCGAGCCTTTTGCGAGTGCGGGGATGCAGGGGGAGGACAACTTTAATTTGATTGGAAATTTTGCGCAAGGCGTCCAATATCGTGCTCATGCGATCTAAGTCGTCAGTGTTTTCAGCACGGTGCATCGTAGCCAGGACGTAGTCTTTCGGTGTAAGGCCGAGATTCTGGATGATTTGGCTGTGCCGTTCGGCTTTGGCTCCGAAAAACAAGGTCGCATCGTACATCACGTCACCCACGTTGACGACAATGGGAAGTTGAACTTTACCACCAGGCTGTTGGCAATGGCTTAGGCTTTTTTCATCTTTAACGATATTGCCAAAACCCTCTTTTCGTAGATTTTTAATGGCCGCTCTGGTCGGGGCGAACAACAGGGCCGCGGCATGGTCCGTGAGTACTCGATTGATCTCCTCGGGCATGCGTCGGTTATGGGAGCGCAATCCGGCCTCCACATGGGCCACGGGGATATGCAGCTTGGTGGCGGCCAAGGTTCCGGCCAAGGTGGAATCAGTATCTCCGTAGACCAGCACCCAGTCAGGTCGTTCCGCCACCAGAACCGCCTCTATTGCTTCGATCATTCGCCCTGTGTTCTGACCGTGACTGCCCCCACCAATGCCTAGGTTGTAGTCAGGCCTGGGGATTCCCAACTCGTCAAAAAAGACCTGGCTCATGCTGGCATCAAAGTGCTGCCCTGTGTGGATGAGAACCTGGGCTAAACGAGAATGGTTCGCAGAGTAAACCAAGGCGCGGGAAACAGCGGCGGCCTTGATGAATTGAGGCCTGGCCCCAAGGACAGTCAAGATTTTCATGGGAACAGGGGTCGGGCTGAGGGCTTATTGTTGGAGGTCCAAATCATACTGTTGCTTGCCTGGTGCTGGTGGTCGTGGAGAAGTTTTGGTGGCCAAAATCTGTTGATAATCCAAATTTTTAAGGTGGGTGAGGTTGGCAGGCCAGTTGGGGCGTGGAAAAAGATGCGGTCCCTGCCATTGACCACCTTGGGCCAGGCTCTCCTCTGAGGTTTTGCGATATTTAAGCAAAATTCCCGATACTTGTTTGACCGCATTATGTTCCCTGATGCTGAGCTGATGTTTGCCCCCGGCTTCTACCCCACAATCTTTCAGAAGTCTGTCAAACCGCGCCACAAATCTATCGTAGCCGTATGCTCCACTGTCGATAATCTCCTTTTTGGCACGTTCAGTCATAGTTTTGCAAAAAACGTCATCAGCAAGCAAACGCAGAACCTCGTCCAGATTGGAGGCGTCTTTGGCCAGAGGGATATAATGTCGCATAGGTTCGAGAATGTCGGAATATCGCCCTTCGAATAACACTTGGACGCATCCCATGGCCGCAGCCTCAAAATGTCTTGGACTTATGGTGCGCAGGTATGGCCCGCCTTCAAATTCCTCCATGCCCAGATCCTGATGGGTACGCTCCCAGTCCGCGTCGGGGTAAAGTGTCTTGTACCTCCTCCATGCGGGCCAGAGCACATCCTCGGTGTCCACGATGCTTACACCGGCCTCCACGCCAAGGACAGCTTTGCAGTCGGCCAGGAAGGCATACCATTCATCTCCGTAGATCCGATCCTCTTCGCGGGTGCTGATGTCCAGGCGTAGCCTGCTGCTTTTTTTGTCCTGAAGAAAAAAATCGGCTATGCGATGCTTCTCGGCGGCTCCTCGCCCCATGTATTCATCAAGCCGGCGGGCCCGGTAACCCACGTCAATGGCGCGCCTTTTTAGAGGGCGATAAAGTGTACGGGAACGTTCCAGCAGGCGGTGTCCCACATATCCTGTGAGCGAATGCTCAATTCGGCCGGACCAGCCCCTGAGACCGTAAGTTTGGCCGTGGTCTTCAGTTGCGAAGCACGAGAATACCAGATTGATGCCAATGTCATCCAAGAGCAAGTGACGAATGCCCCAGAAGCGATATTCATCCTGAAAGATGGCGACCTTAACAGCATCCGTCTGTTTGCGGAGATACTCCAGCCAGCGATCGCTCAGCCAGTGAATGGGTCCGCCGAACAGGGAGTAGTGCAAAAGCACTACGCAGAAGCGGTGGTTTTCCAGTTCATCGACAAATCCACGCGCCGTGTTCCAAGCCAAAACCGGATGCCGGGAATGCAGGGCAAATGCCTCGATATGTTCGCGCATAGAGGGGGCGAAGCCGTCCGGGGGGAACCAGTAGAGATGTAAAATTGCGGGGAGGGGAGCGGACATGGTTGAACTTGCTCAATGGGGTGGGTTGAAAAAACGATCCACGAACCATACCGTACCCCACGACAAGCGGTCGCGCAGATCCATCCAGGGGCGAAACAGTAAACGTTGCCCATAAGGTACAGTGCCGGGAGAGCGTTTCTCCAGGCAGGTATGCAGCACCTGCTTTACAAAGTTGGCGTAGCTAAATCGCCCCGAAGCCACAATGTCCCTGTAGGCGCGTTCCGCCATGCCCTGGCGCAGGTCATCCTTCTGCACGTGCTTCAGCACCTCGTTCAGATTGGAAAAGTCGCGCTTGATCTCCAGATAGTGCACGCCTGGTTGGAGCAGTCCGTTGTATTCGCCTTCCAGTAGAATCTGGCAAGTGCGGGTGGCGCAGGCCTCCAGGTGCCTGGGGGAGATGGCAAACAGCCGGTGGCGGCCGTCCGCATCCGGGAAGCAGTGCCGTTTCACGGTCTCGAAGTCGGCATCCGGATGGGTGGCCACGTACGTCTCGGAGCATTCCCGGATGCCCCCGTCCCGATCCAGAATGCTGGTGCCGCCGTCGGTGCCCAGAACATACTTGCAGCGCAACAGGTAGCTGAACCAATCGCCCCCACGAAGCCTATCGGACTCGGTGCGCTGGCCGGTGTCGATGTCTGTGGTCAGCCTGTGGCCCTTTGCGGCAGAGGCTACGCGCTCGGCCAATTCCTTGCGCTGCATGCCGTGTTTGCCGAACCAGAACTTCCAGGCCGTTCGGTAGCCGATGTCGATGTCGCGCTTCGGATGCTTGGCGGCCAGGCAGCGGATGTTTTCCAGGGATTCGGCGTCCAGGTAGCCGGTGAGCACCCTGGTGAAGCGGGTGTGTTGCGGAGCCTGGGCGTACACCTCGGGCCAGCTTGTCTCGGGCAGGGCGCTGAACACGTGGGTGACGCCCAACTGATGCATGAACTCGTCCAGCAGGTCCGTATTCAGGAAGTCGTCCTGAGGGATGAGCGCCTTGGGGGCGGGGTGGTCCCGCAAGGGCAGGGCTTTTTGGGCCACTCTGCGGAATCTTTCCCGATTCCAGCGTTGGCCCGCAAAGGTCGTGTCAAAGACGATGAGGTCGAAATGCTGCCGCAAGATTGACATGGGTAGGCGGCGGTAGCGCAGGTTGATGTAGGTAGCCCGGCACAGCGGGCTGCGGGCGAAGCACTGCAGATGACTGCGGACGGTCGGTCGCATGGGAAAGCGATGATAGGCGTAGACCACCAGCACACTGTATGGCTCTTGGTGCCCGGTGACGGTTCGCGCATCAGGATTCATCCCTTGCCGGTCTCCATGTGCGTTGCATGCCGTCCCATGCAGGCCTGGATGCGTGGCAGGTTTTCGCGGGTCCAGGAAATGGTGGCTTTCAGACCGGCCTCCAGTTCCGTCTCGGCCTTGAAGCCCAGCTCCCGCTCGGCCTTGTCCGTGCTGCCGAAGCGTTTGCCGGAATGGTCCCAGTCCCGTCTGGGCTTGAGTGCAATGGGTGTGCTGTTGCCCGTTAGTCGGTTGATGGTCTTCGCCAGCTCCAAGATGCTGGTTTCGTGGCCGCTGGCCAGATTGTAGACGCCTCCGGGTTCGCCCTTGAGTGCGCAGGCCACCAAGCCGCAAGTTATGTCGCGCACGTAGATGAAGTCCCGCGTGGCCTCGCCCCCGGCCTCCACGGGCAGGGCCTCGCCCAAGAGCGATTTATAGATGAACGTGGGAGTCACGTTGCGCCAGACCGTGGCAGCAGTGCCGCGCCATTTGCCCGCGCCCAGCAACTCGCCGGGGCCGTATACGTTCTGGAACCGGGCTTTGACCACGGGCAGGCCAAAGCGGGTGAAATAGTAGTTGAAGTAAAGTTCCCCAATGACCTTGGACATTTGGTAGGGACTATCCAGATACAGGGAAACCGGGGCGTCCTCCTGGGTGGCATCGGCTTGGTCGTAAGTTTTCTCCGCCACAGTGCAACCGGCCGAGGAATAAATCACCCGGCGTACTCGTCTGAAATCTCGAATACGTTCACAGAGTTTGAGAGTGGTCAGGGTGTTGTTCTCATGGTCGGCCAAGGGGGCGGCCATGGAGTTTTGGTTACCATGGAAGGTGGCCAGGTGAAAGATGTAGTCGTAGTCGTCGTCGATGGCGGCCAGCATTGCGTCGTCGGCGATGGAGCTTTCGCTGAAGGTCACCCGCGGATCGTTGGGCACGGCTTCGCGCTCGGCTGAGAGCAGGTTGTCCACAACATGGATGCTACCCGCGCCGAGCTCCAACAGATCCCGGACAAGGTTGGATCCTACGAAGCCGGCTCCACCGATAACCAGGCAATGGCTTGTTCTGATGGTTTGTGTCATATCTATATCTATTACGGATTTTTTTGGATGTGGGAAGATGCAAGGCACGGCATTGCAAATGCTGTCTCAATCATGCTTGAGGTGAGTGAAAGTCTCCTTCACGCCGTACTTTTTGTAGTAGGCTATGGTTCGCGGTACGCCTTCGTTCAGGGGGGCGGATACCGACCAGCCAAAATCATCATTGGTCCTGGATGGGTCCAGCAGGATGGTTGCCGCATCCTCTGGGCTGCGCTGGCGGCGCTCCACCATGGGCACGGAGGACAGGCCCATGGCGTCCACGGTGGCGTTGTATAGTTCCTCAATGGCAAAGTCTGTGCCCGATGAAATGTGATAAGCCCCTTTCTTGCCTTTCCCGTCAATGGCCATCATTGTGCAGTCGACAAGGTCTTGCACAAAAATGAAGTCCCGCCGGGTGTTCACCACAAAGCAACCCTTCCCTTGCTCAAGGCGTTGAAAAAAAATAGGTAGCGGTCCGCTGATGTTACGCGGTCCGTAGGCATTGGCCAGGCGGAAAGAGATATAGTCAATGCCACTGAGAGCGATGTATCGCTCGCCCGCGGTTTTGCTGATGGCGTAGCTGGATCCTTCCAGAATCAGGGGGTGGTCCAAGGTTATTGGCTGCTCCAGGGGTTTGAGCCCGTAGCACAAAGCGGTTTGAAAATAGATCAACCTGCCTACTTCCTGGCGCATGGCGGCCTGGGTGACCACGGCGGTGCCCTGTACGTTGGTGCGGGCGTCCTCCTCCCAGTCCTCGGGGTCGTGATAGGACGCCGCGGCGTGGACCACCACTTGGGGCCGGAAATCCGCGAAGGTCCGATGAATCAGGTCGACGTCGGCAATACTGCCTTCCACAATGGTCAGGCCCTTTTGGGGCACGAGGTTGTCGCGCCGGCCGGTGCGGTAGTTGTCAATGACCAGAACCTGGTCGCCGCGGGCCAGCAGCCTGTCGGCGAGATGTGAGCCGATAAATCCGGCGCCTCCGGTGATGACTATGTTCATGGAATCTCCTCTTTCATTGTGATTGATTAACAGATGATGGTTCAAGAACTATAGAAGACGTTTGACGCAGGCATCAAAGTGCGCAATAAAGCGTTGATAACTGTAGCGGCCAGACTCCACCAGATCTTTCCTGGTCTGCTCAGCAATGGTCCGGCAAAGATCCTTGTCTTTGATCTTGGAAATGACCTCGCAAATATTGGAGAAGTCCTTTTTTAGTTCAATATAATGGCGGCCCGGTTCGAGAATCCCGGAATAGCGTCCTTCAAACAATACCTGGCAGCAGCCCATGGCCGCGGCTTCGAAGTGCCTGGGGCTGATCATGCGGTAGGGGATGACGTCTTCCCATGGACGCATGACGTTTTCAAAAAGGGTTTCGTCATCCACGTTCGGGTTTTCGCATCGCAAACGCATGCAGCCCAAACGCACCTTGTCCTCCACATCAAACAGGGAAACCCCGGCCTCCACGCCGAGAACGCACCGGCAGCGCGCCAGGAACCAGGGCCAGGATGGTCCGTAAATCCTCTTGTTATCCGCGCTTTCTATGTCTAGTGCCATGTCGCTGTTCGCGGCGCGGCGCTTGAATTCCTCCCCGATGACATGCTTCTCCCTCCCGGCGCGGCCCAGGGCGAAATCGATGATCCGACCGCGATAGCCCACGTCAATGTCGCGCGCTCCCCCTTCTGCCCTCAGGGTCCGCGCCGTCGCCACCAGATCCTCCTCAACAAACCCCGGGATGGTGTGCAGAATGCAGGAAGCGGAACAATGAGACAGGTAGGTTTCGCGAAAAAACCGCGGTTCCACCAGGGTATAAACCACATCCACGCCGTATTCATCGATAAACCGGAACCGCCGGGTGCACTGATGGTACTCGTCCTGAAAAAAGGCGATCTTCAGGCCTTGGAACCCCCCAAGCCAGTCCAGCAGCGGCTGGCCGAAATAGTAGATGTTCATACCGAACAGGGTGTAGTGCAGGATAACCGCAGAAAATTTTTCGCCCCGGACCAATTCCAGGGTCTGCTCGGCGCTGTCACGGCTGGGCTCGTGACCTTGTTCGGCATGCTTCCAGGCGGGATGTACATTCACTGCTGTGACGTCAAAAGAAGAATGACGGGAAAAACCGGCCACATGTTCGCTTACGGTGTTGGCCTGGACGTAGTCCATGTCGTAAAGAAGCAGGATTTTACGCTTCACAGCCGCCCCCTCCGCTCCAGGCGCTTGAGCCCCATGAGGCGCAGTTGTTGATCCACCCCGGCCACGAATTCCCGATAGTGATAGTACCCGGAGTCAATGAGGTCTCGCCGGGCATTGGATGCGATATTTTCCAGGGTCTTTTGGTCGTTCAGTAAGCCAAGCACCTCGTCCAGGTTGGAGAAGTCTTTGGTCAGCGGGATGTAATGGGTCCATGGATCCATAAGGCCCGTGTATGCCCCCGTGAAGAGGATCTGGGTGGTACCCAAGGCCGCAGCCTCCAGGTGCCGGGGGCTGATCATCCGGTAGGGGACGACGTCCTCCCACGGTCGAACCACCGCTTCCCAAAGCTCCTTGTCGTCGATGCCCGGGTTCTCATGCCGCAACCGTCTGGCTCCCAGGCGCACGGCATCTTCCATGTCAAAGGCTGAGACCCCGGCCTCCACACCGAGCATGGCTCGGCATCGGGCCATAAACCGGTACCATTCCGGCCCGTAGATACGCCTGTCCACGGAAGTTTCCACATCCAGCTTCAGGTTCAGGTGGGCAGTGAGGCGTTTGAACTCCTGGCCTATAATGCGTTTTTCCTGGCCGGCCAGGCCGTAAGTGATGTCCAGTTCGTGACCCCGATAGCCCACGTCGATGTCCCGGAATGTTCCTTCCCGGCGTACAGCGTCAGAAGTCTCCAGCAGATGATCGCTGACGTATCCGGCCAGGGTTTGGAGCACCACCGGGGCTTTGGTCCGGGCGTAATAGGTGTCGCGGAAGTGCTGAGGTTCCAGCAATGTGTAGATAACGTCCACGCCGTACTCTTCGATAAATCGGAAGCGTTTAGGGGGCTGGTGATATTCATCCTGGAAAAAGGCGATCTTGATGGCCGGGCTCTCGCGCACGATCCATGCCTGTTCTTCGGTAATGAGATAGTATTGCATGCCGAACAGGGTATAGTGCAAAACAATGGCCCCGGCGTCCATGCGCCGCAAACGGTCCGTGGCTCCGGTGGCGGCCAGATTCAGACTGGTGACCTGAAACGAGGAGTAACGCTCAAAGCTCTCCAGATGGTCCATTACCGTGGGGCCGAAGGGTTCGCGGTAGAAATACAGACACAGGATGTCCGTGGTGGTCCTCATGGTGTTTCCCCAGGGACCAGGTGGCGTTTTCGGCCCTCTTTTTCGATATAGGCGGGCTCGAACGGCGGGAACCAGAAGGCGCGGGTCTTGCGGTCCACCTCGGTCGCGTCGTTTGGGTTTTGAATGCGCCGCAATGCGTTGATGGACGAGCGGGAATAGAACCGTCCTTCCCCGACGATCGGAGTGCGCGGGGGCGTCTCGCCTGCTTCCAGGGTGTCCAGCAGCCGGACAAAGGCACGGAGTCCCGCGCCCTGCATCTTCTCATACAGGCTTGCGGCGGTCTCGTCGGTTGCGATATCTACTTCCTCCAGGAAAGCTGCGTCTCCGACGTCCACCTGGGGATTCATCCAGTGCAGGGTAGCTGCAAAGCGCGTCTCTGCATTGAGGATGGCGTGGTTGCAGGCGTTAAACCCCTTGTAGCCGGGTAAGGGTGCGCAGTGGAGGTTGAAAGCCCGACCCTTTACTGCCTCAAGCAGTTCTCTGGAAAGTATCCAGGTATGCTGGACGGATATAAGGCAGTCAATACGGTAGTGCTGGATGAGAGCCATGAGAATATCTTCGTGGCGCTGCTGATTACCCACAAAAGGCAGATGACGCCGCCGGGCCTCAAGGTGAATCAACTCTGACCCCCACCAGACAGATGTGCCGATGTTGGAACAGACGCCGCAGACAGCGAGCCGGTGATGCTGCAGCAGTTTCGTGAAACATTGTTCTCCCAAGGGTTTTTGCCCCAGAAAGAGAATCCGCGGTGTCATGGCAGCAGGCCTGGCAAATGAGTGGTCATGGCGTGGGAGACGATCTCGAAATACAGATCATGGCCAGCCTCGCTCAGGTGCAGGCAATCCGGATGTGGCAACAGCAAATCCGTCAGTTGGATGCCGTTGGCCAGGCGCTGCATGAAGGCTCTTTCAATGTCCAGCAGGATTACCTGATCTGTGGCCGCGGCAAATGTGTCGCGCAGAATGCGGTTGTAAGCCTCGTTGGCCTCTTGGTAGGTCATGGTTGTGTCGGGCATGGGGGTATGATGTCGAGCGGTGGGGTGATTGGTATTGATAAAAATCCCGCGTACCCCGAACCGAAAGGCACGGGCCACAATTTCTTCCATATTGGCTCGAAAGGCATTGGGACTGACGCGCGGCAAACCCCCGTCTGTTGCCCAGTGATTACAATCGTTCATCCCCAACTGCACCAGCATCACATCTGGATGTTGTGCCTGAATTTCATAGGGCATATTCTCCAGTGCCTGGCGGGTGGTACGGCCGTTGACAGAACTGTTATGTACCTCAATATGGATGCCTTGCCAATCGTACAGCAGGGCCGAAAGTCGTGCAACCCAACCCTTGTGAATGGCGGCACCTTGGCCATTACATATGGAATCGCCAAAAAAGAAAAATTTAACAGGCATGTCAGCGCGTTCTCACTTTTCGTCTAGGACTTCAACCACAACACCCGCCAAAACCCCAAAAGAATCCGGCGCGTACAGCAGGGCCATGGCTTGATCAGAAATGGTGCGCAGTGTAAAGCGCATCTGGTTTGCTGAGACCATAGTGTGTTCCACTACCCGCAGGTCTGCCAGAGGCAGGCATTGCAACGGTGGGGACTGATCACTGAAAGCAATGGTCACCCGCACCAAGGCCGGGCCGGCAGTAAGCAGCCAGAGCAGATTCATAAAAGCAAAGCCCAATGAGCGGGAACCGTTTCGAGGACCAAGCCCCAGGTATCGTCTTGTGGCATCCTGCTGAGGGGTCCAAGCGGTAAGCTCGTAACGGAGCCTTTGGCGCAAGTCAGCCAACAATGGAAAGCAGGTGGCAGTGGCACGATAGGTTACCGGATAAGCGATGGCCACCATTTCTTTGTAGAAGGTGGCTATATCGGGTACAACATCTGCCACATAATCGGCTTCAATAGGTTCCGGCCGTTTGGATATCGTCTGGCAGTTCCGGCCTTGCCAGGGGCGCTGCAAGATTTTGAACAGGTGCCAATGCCGGCCCGGATGGTTGACAAGGGCTTGAAAGCTGAGTAGAGCCTGCGGTTGCCAGAATGGGGTGGATAAAAAAAGCAGGCCATAATACGGATCCATGCAAATCCAGCGTTCATCTATCCAGCCTTCACAAACGGTATGACCGGTATTGGTTGTCAAACCGCCGAAGGAAGCTTCGCGGGCAGGAATACTGCTGGCCCGCAGCAAAGCAACCAGCAGCTTGGTAAAGGCTGCACAGGTAACCCCCTCCCCGGCGTTCAGAACGCTTGCTCCAGAGACAAAGCCGCAGCGATCGCCCCTCCTCAGCTCGCCACAGACATACCTCATCAGTTTCAATGCCAGCTCCAGCTCGTCTGCCGGTGGGCAGTCTTGCATGGCACAGCTCAGGGCCGTGTTCAGGGTATGAATATTTTCAGCGGGAAACGGATCCCGGTCGACCTGTGCCGGTGGCTGATTGCCGCGTTCAAACGGGGGCAGGAGACCGTTGCTGAGGAATGGCTCGGGTTGTGAAAAATCACGCTTGATTTGAATCATATGACTTTCAATAATTGGGCTGGCCTGAGGACTGGATTATCGGCACAAAGCGAAGCGGACTCCGCCTGGAAAAGGTGCTGAACTGTTCATCCATGTCTCTTAATCCCCCATGAGCCGACCTCCCACAAGGTATCCAGTTCGCGTCGGACATACCGCATAATCACCAGTTCTGCAACTGGTCGTTCAGCATCTTTCCAGGTTGCATGTTCCAATGCCTTAGCATTCGTGGAAAATAGGATATATCCCAAATCATCACAGCGGAATTTAACCCCACCATCTTCGTTGACGCCCACATCTTTGAATCGAACAAATGGTCCGTTTTCGGCAGGATGGATGCACCAGAGCAGATGAGTTGGGCCGTTTCGCTTTTTCTGATATGTGGCATCAGGCCATGCTGCGGCATTTCGTATTTCGGGCTCCAGGTTACGTGAATGGCCAAACTCAAGCTGCATGTTGCCATTTCCCCATCCGCCCCGAGGCAGTAAGCAAATATCGAGCCTTTCACTGACTACCGTTTGCAGTGCGTCGGGCCCGGAATTCCAGGGCAAAATAAACCAGAACAGAGCCGTGGCCGTATCCTCGTCAAACAATTTGACAAACCGGCCTTGCGGAAACCGCGATATCTGAGCCGTAAGGCCATTCACCCGATAACAACAGGTTGTTTGCGGGTTGCTGCCGTTTACATCCAGACGAGCACCTTCAACCCCGGGCTGCTCCAGATTCAGGGAAATATTCAGTTGCAGAGGCCTACCGACCGTGTCAATTTTGCACATAATGCCCTGGCTGTTTGAGAAAATTATTTTATTGCCCTGACGTAAAGGTCTGTACCGGCAAGTCTGCCCAGCAGGGGGCGCAGGGTGTCCCGCTGCCACCAGCGGCCAAAAAATTTCTCGTCAGCGCAATTCTCTTTCCACACCCGCACCGCTTTGAAGCCATGATCATAGCGGGCCAGGCTCTCATGTCCACGGTTCGTGAGGTAATCCCCCCGAAAATTAAGGGTGTTCAGAAGTAGAATTTTCTCGTATTTTTTTGTCGAGGAGGTTCTGCATGAAAAGGTCACGTTATAGCGACAGCCAGATTCTGGCGATCCTGAAAAAAGCTGAGAACGGTACGCCGGTGCCGGAGTTGTGTCGGGAGCACAGCATGAGTTCGGCCACATTTTACAAGTGGCGGGCAAAATACGGTGGCATGGACGCCTCGCTGATGGCTCGTTTGAAAGAGCTTGAGCTGGAGAACCGGCGGCTTAAGAAGATGTATGCCGAAGAGCGGCTGAAGGCCGAGATCATCCAGGAGGCGATGGCAAAAAAGTGGTAAGGCCATCTTCCCGGCGGGAGATGGCCAAAACGGCGGTTGCCACCGGAAAGGTTAGCATCATTCTGGCCTGCAGGGCGTTTATGGTCAGTGAGAGTTGCTATCGCTACCAGGCCAAGCTTTCGGATGAGAATGCCGAGATAGCCGACTGGCTGATCCGCTTGACGCATAACCAGCGCAACTGGGGCTTTGGTTTGTGTTTTTATTACCTGCGCAACGTCAAGGGGTTTTGCTGGAACCACAAACGGATCTACCGGATTTACCGCGAGCTGGAACTGAACCTGCGCATTAAGCCGAAGAAACGCATTGTCCGGGAGAAACCGGAGCCATTAACGGTGCCGACCACCGCCAATCAGACCTGGTCGATGGATTTTATGCATGACAGCCTGGAAAATGGACGGACCTTTAGACTGTTTAACGTGATCGATGATTTCAACCGGGAAGGGCTTGGTATCGAGGTGGACTTCTCGCTGCCGGCGGAAAGAGTAACCCGCACCCTGGACCAGATTATAGAATGGCGGGGCAAGCCCCTGGCGCTACGCTGCGACAACGGTCCTGAATACATTGGCGAGGTGCTGCGCTCGTGGGCCAAACAGCATGGAATCAGAATCGATTATATTCAGCCGGGCAAGCCCCAGCAGAATGCCTATGTGGAGCGCTACAACCGCACAGTTCGCTATGACTGGCTGGGGCAGAATCTGTTCGAGTCGATAGCTGAAGTGCAAGAATTTGCTACCCGGTGGTTATGGGTGTATAACAACGAGCGGCCGCATATGGCCCTGGGTGGAATAACCCCGAAACAGAAGTTGGCCCTTGCCGGCCATGGCTCTACTTCTGGTGCCCATTAAAAATGGGGGGATTACC
>OBJA01001694.1_pt1 | contig 14409 bp, 13 predicted proteins | sample 1519751 | NCBI WGS metagenome assembly OBJA01 (sample SAMEA3881238, study PRJEB22517) | soil metagenome | biome: lake sediment; feature: soda lake sediment; material: sediment, water from around vicinity | place: India | collected 2013-12-23 | depth 3 m | reverse complement strand
CCAGGCGCCTCGTGCCCCGTGTACTTAAGCCTGGCTGATCGCCCGAAGGTGCGGTGCTGCTGGACGGTTACGAGGTTTCCAGGGCCGGCATGCAGGCATTAAGCCTCGGCCGGAGTCTCGGCGGCCGGCTCGGCATCCTGGGAAATCACTTCAACCTTAAGCTCGGCGGTTACCTGATAACCGGCCTTGTAGGTGAGCAGGTGGGTGCCCAGGGCCTTGATGGGTTCGTCCATCATCAGCTTGCGCTTGTCGGCCTCGATGCCCTGCTCCTTGAGAATGGCGATAATATCGGCGCTGGTCACCGAGCCGTAAAGCTTGCCGTCTTCGCCGGTGCGCTGGGCGATAACCACCTTGGCGGCCCCGAGGCGGGCGGCCAGTTGCTCGGCGCCCTTGCGCTGCTCGGCCTTGTGGGCGTTGATGGCGGCTTGCTGTTTGGTCAGGATTGCCAGGTTGCTCTTGTTGGCCAGCACCGCTTTGCCCTGGGGCAGCAGGTAGTTGCGACCATAGCCGGGCTTGACCTTGACAACGTCGCCCACCTCGCCCAAGGTGTCGATGGTTTCTCTGAGAATCAGTTCCATAGCTTACGTTCTCCGTATTGTTATTGGGTAACCGCTCAGCAGCACCGCACCTTCGGGCGATCAGCCAGGCTTAAGTACACTGGGTACGATACGCCTGGCTGCTTACCCGAATCTGCGGTACTGCTGAACGGTTACGTCCCGTTAATTCGCAGGTTGGTGTCCCTGGTGAACGATTATGTTATTGGCCGGCGGCATAGCGCCGGCGCAGATTGAGCCGAACTTCGGCCAGCCCCAGCAGGGCCAGCAGCAACAAACCGTAACCCTGGAGCAAAACCAGGGCGTAGCAGATTCCCCGCAGCAGCGGGGGGACGTTCCAGTGGGCCAGCAGGCAACTCATCACGCCCAGGCCCTGCATGAAGTAGAGCATCCCCAGGACAATGACCCCGTTGAGGCCGAAGGTGGCCCCCGGTTCCAGCCGCAGGATAAGCAGCAGCAGGACCACCGCCGCCAGCGCCACCAGTTGATCGGGCAGCCGCCAGTAGCGCAGGCCGGGCCAGGGGCTTAACCCCCTGAGATTCAGCAGCCAGTGGCCGGCCATGATATTGAGCCAGACCAAGGTCAGCAGGGAAACAGTGAAAAGAGCCACCCAGGTGCGCTCGACAAAGTTGAGCAGGACGGCCAGTGCCGCCTCCAACTCCGGCTCGCTGAGCCCCGCCTCGCCGCCCTGATCCAGGGCGGTGGCCATGCCCCGGCCGATGCTCTCCCGGGCCATTTCCAGGGGGGTGGGGCCGCCGGAAATCCCGGCGTAGGCCCCCAGCAGCAGCCAGACCGCCATCAGGTAACCCAGGGCTTGCAGGCCCACCTGACTGGGGTCCAGGTTGCGGCTGAAGCCCCGGGCCAAAATGTAACCCAACGGCACCATGCTGATCCCGAACAGGTAAACCACCATGCTCTGGGCCAGCAGGGCCGCCAGCCCGGCCAGCAGCATGGCCTGAACGACCAGGACATTGCCCCTGCGGCCGCCCAGAACCACCAGGTGATAAGCAACGCTTAACGGCACCAGGGTATGCAGCCAGGCCAGGTGCGGGCCGATGCTCGGCAGCAGCAAAGGGGCGGCCACCAGCAACAGGGCCTTGATTCCCTCCGGGGTCAGGGGCGGCCTGGTGAATTCACTGGCCAAACCTGATTACCTCCGGCCCGCTTAAACGTAGGGGTTGCCGGAGTAGGGCAACAGGGCAATCTGGCGGGCCCGTTTGATGGCCTCGCAAAGTTGGCGCTGGTGCTTGGCGCAGTTGCCGTAGATCCGCCGAGGAATGATCTTGCCCCGTTCGGTCAGGAAACTGCGCAGGGTTTTCACATCCTTATAGTTAATGGTCACGCCCTTGTCGGCACAGAAACGGCAGACCTTGCGGCGGCCGAAAAACTTCTTACGCTTCATCATGACAGTCTATCCTCGCTTATGAAAAAGGTTGACGCCGGGGGGCTTAGTTGTCGTCTTCCTCGTCGTTGTCGTCGTCGCTGCTGTCGGGCCCTTCGTTAAGTGAGAAGGGCTCGGCATCGCCGTCCAGCCGGACCGTCAGGAACTTGAGGATCCGGTCGTCAATTCGCAGCAGCCGTTCCATCTCCTTGATGCCGTCGGGCAGACCGGCGAAGCGGACCAGCAGATAAAACCCCTGGCTTTCCTTTTTGATGGGATAGGCAAGTTTCCTCAGGCCCCAGCGATCAACCCCGGCGATTTCGCCCTGATGATCGGTGATCACCGCCGAATACTTGTCGATGACGGCGGTGAGTTCGGCTTCGGCGCAGGCGCCGGGCCGGACAATGATGACACTCTCATAGTTGCGCACGGTTTCCTCCTTACGGGCATGCGGCCCCCCGCCCATCGGGCGAAGAGCAAAGAGGTGAATGAAACGGGGGCAAAGCTCCCCCTTCTACGAAAAAAGGGGCTTTTACCATGACTAAGGCCGAGCTGTCAAGCGCTCTTCTCCCCGGCCTTAATGGCCAGCCATTGCCGCCGCAGATCCTCCTCGCTTTCCACCTTGGCGTCGCCGAAGACATGGGGATGGCGGCGGATCATCTTGGCGTGGATGCCGTCGATCACCTGGCCTAGGGTGAAATCGCCCCGTTCGCTGTAAAGCTGGCAGAGGAAAACCACCTGGAAGAGCAGGTCGCCCAATTCCTCCCGGATATGCTCGCGGTTGTCGCCGCTCAAAGCTTCCAGCAGCTCATGGGTTTCCTCCAGCAGGTAGCCTTTGAAGGTCTCCGGGGTCTGCTTGCGATCCCAGGGGCAGCCGTCGGGCGCACGCAGGCGGGCGACCAGGTCAACTAACTGTTTGAAAGAGTCCGATGGGTCCGGCATTGTTGCTCCGCTTGGGTGAACTGAATCTCATGGGGTGCGGCTTGCGGCGGGTTTTGCCGCCGGGGTTGGTAATTAGGCCTGCACGCCCCCCGACGAGCGACAGGCTAACCGGACTCGCTCTCCTTTGCAAGGGGGATGGTGGGGCGGGACTGTTGTCGCGTGTGGTGCGAGTAGGTTTCGCGGCAGGCGCGAAGCAGGCGGGCCTGGTTGGCAAAAGATGGAGCGACCGGTCAAGATAGTTGTTGGTAAGTTGCAGCAATATCATGTTGTTATAGATTTTTTTGATGCCGCCGTGTTGTTGGTATGGGTATTGCTTATAAATGACAGGCAGAGGCAAGACCCTGTCAGATAGTCAACCGCCGCCGCCCCGGAGTTGCGGGTAATGCACTGCAATCGGGTCAGGCGGTGGGGCCGGCGGGTTGGTGCGATAGTTTACGTTAGACCTCAGTCTGTAATCAATTAAATAGAGCCGCAAACCAAAACCAAACCAAAAGAGGAAAAAAGATGGCAAAGAAATCCATGCTTGAGAAACACAAGGATGTCGCCCGGATCGACCAGGAGAGCAAGCGGACCCATGGCTGGTACGTTCGGGTACGATTCCAGGGCAAGACCCACGCCAAGTTCTTCTCCGACGGCAAGCACGGCGGCCGTTACTCCAGCCTGCTGGCCGCCCTGGCCTGGCGCGATCAGACCGAGATCAGCCTGGGCAAGATCCGCACCGATAAGCATATCGTCACGGTGAGCAACACCAAGACCGGGGTGGTGGGGGTTCGCCACAACGAAAAGCTCAATCGCTACGAGGTGAGCTGGGTTAATCAGCAAGGCAAGCAGGGCAAGACCTCGATCTCCATCCGCAAGCACGGCCAGGAGAAGGCCTTTGAGCTGGCCTGCCAGATTCGCCAGGAGAAGGAATCCGAGCGGCTGGGGCTGAAGAAGCCGGCCAAGCGGGGCCGCAAACCCAAGGCCGCCAGTGCCGCGCCGGTTGCCAGGAAGGCCGCGCCCAAAAAAGCGGCACCCAGGAAGACCGCACCGAAGAAGGCCGTAGCCAAAAAGGCTGCACCTAAGAAAGCGGCACCCAAAAAGGCTGCGCCCAAAGCTGCGCCCAAGAAGACCGCCGCCCCCAAAACGGCCGCCAAAAAGACCGTTGCCAAGGGCGGCAAAAGCGCTGCCAAGCCGGCGGCTAAAAAAGGCGCTGCCAAAAAAACGGCTTCGACGGCCCGCTAAGGCGCCGTCAGGCTAACTGCTTACCGCACCCGGCGGCTCAGCTTCAGCCAGGGCCTTAGTCGAAGTCTATGCTGTAGCTGTAGACATCGTCTTCCACTCGGCTCTGCACGCTGTAGCCGCTGTGGTTGAAGATGGCCTGCATCCGCCGGTTGTCGCGCAGCACCTCGGCGGTGAAGCCGGCGATCCCGTTGCGCTTGGCGATTTTCACCAGGTGTTTGAAGAGAAAGGTGCCGATCCCCCGGTTTTGCCAGCTATCGCGGATAACGAAGGCCACCTCCGCCCGGTTGCTTTTTTCATCCAGGTAGTAACGGCCCACCGCGATAATTTCCTCCCCGTGGGCCTCGGGGATGGTGCCGACGATGGCGGCATCCTTGCGGTGGTCGATATAGACGAAATTCTGGATTTCCCGGTGGGCGAAGCGCCCGCCGGGGGTCATGAAGCGGTAGTACAGGGTTTCCCGGGAGAGGTCGTAGAGCAGGTCGCGCATCAGGGGTTCGTCGGTGGGGTGAACCGGCCGGAAGGAGACCTGGGTGCCGTCGTCCAGCAGGGCGGTGGTCTGCATCTCCTGGGAAACCATGAGCAGGCGGCCGTCGATGCCGGCCAACTCCGGCCGCAGGTATTTGGCCTCCAGGGCTTCACGAAAGAGCTGTTCCCGGAAGTCGGGATGGGCGATGCTGATCAGGGCCATGGCCCGTTCCTGCACGCTTTTGCCGTGGAGGTAGGCAACCCCGTACTCGGTGACGATATAGTGGGCCTCCCCCCGGGTTGTGACCACCCCGGCGCCGGGGGTCAGGCGGGTGACGATTCGCGAGATGCTGCCGTTACGGGCCGTGGACTCCAGGGCGATCACCGCCTTGCCGCCGATGGCCGCCGCCGCGCCCCGGTTGAAATCCACCTGGCCGCCGATTCCGGAAAAGAAGCGGGAGCCCAGGGAGTCGGCGCAGACCTGGCCGGTGAGGTCAACTTCCAGGGCCATGTTGATGGCCACCATCTTGTGCTGGCGGCTGATGATGTGGGCGTCGTTGACGTACTCGGTGGGCCGGAAGCTGAACAGGGGGTTGTTGTCCACCGCGTCGTAAAGCCGGCGGGTGCCCATGCAGAAGCTGGCGACGATCCGGCCCCGGTCGGTGGTCTTGCGGCTGTTGCTTATCGCGCCGGATGCGATAAGCTCCAGGATCGAGTCGGTGAGCAGTTCGGTGTGGATGCCCAGATCCCGCTTCTCCTTGAGGTATTCCACCAGGGCATGGGGAATCCGGCCGATGCCGAACTCCAGAGTGGAGCCGTCCTCCACCAGGGCGGCGATATGCTCGCCGATTTTACGGGTGGCCGGGGTGGGAGTGCTGGACTGACGCTCGATGATCTCCTGCTCGCCCTCCACCAGCAGGTCAATATCGTAAATATCGAGAAAGCTGTCCCCCAGGGTTCGGGGCATCCGGGAGTTGACCTGGGCGATGACCAGAGAGGCGTTTTCACTGGCGCTCTTAACCACATCCACCGAAATCCCCAGGCTGACCTTGCCCCTGGTGTCGGGAGGGGAAACCTGGATCAGGGCCACGTCGATGGGCAACTGGCCCGAGGCGAACAGGCGGGGGATATCAGAGAGCAGGGTGGGGGTGTAGTCGCCCAATCCCTGCTGAATATGGTCCCGAACGGCCCGGCCGATGAAAAAGCTGTTGATGTGGAAGCAGTCGTGGAGGCTTTGGGCGGTGTAGTCGGCCTCGCCCTTGGTCAGCAGTTGGACGATTTCCACATCGGCCAGCTCGCCGGCCCTGGCGGTCAGCGCCTCCACCAGGACGGCGGGTTCGGCGCAGGCGGTGCCGATAAAAACCCGTTGACCCGGTCGCAACTGCTTGAGGGCCAGGGGGGCGGTGGTCAGCATGTCCTGGTAGCGGTCACGCCAGTCGGGATCGAGGGTGGTCTGCAAATGGGTGGTCATAATTTTCTACCGTGCCGCCGGGGTTGGAGGTTGGCGCAAGGTCATCCGGGCGTCGGCCACGATGGGGTTTTTGCCGATTTCGCCGACGATGAAGGGGTTGATGTCCAGTTCGCTGATCTGGGGAAAATCGGTGGTGAGCTGGCTGATCCGCTGCAGCCCCTGGGCGATGGCGCTCAGGTCCACCCCCTTCTGGCCCCGGCGACCTTCCAGGATCTCGTAGGAGCGGGTTGACTTGAGCATGGTCAGGGCGTCGGCTTCGCTGATGGGAGCCAGGTGGAAGGTGACATCCTTCATCACCTCGACGAAAATGCCGCCCAGGCCGAACATCAGCATGGGGCCGAACTGGGGATCGCGGTTCATGCCGATGATCACCTCCAGGCCCCGATCCACCATCTTCTCCACATAAATTCCCTCGATCATGGCCCTGGGGGCCTTCTGGCCCACCCGCAGCATCATCAAATCGAAGGCGTCGCGAACGGCGGCGGCGTCGATCAGATTGAGCCGGACCCCGCCGATATCCGACTTGTGAATAATATCCGGCGACACCACCTTGAGGGCCACCGGAAAGCCGATCCGTTCCCCGATCTCCACCGCCTCCTCGGGGCTGTTGGCCAGAAAGCCGGCCGGCACCTGAAAGCCGTAAGCCGCCAGTACGCTCTTGGATTTGACCTCGCCCAGTTGTTGATAGCCGCTGCGTAAACGGCGGGTGATGATTCGCTCCACCCGGCGGCGGTTGACCCGAAAACGGGTCACCACCCGGGGAGGCCGTTTTCGCCAGCAGGCGTAATCGTACATGGCCTTGAGGGCCGCCACCGCCCGTTCCGGCGAGGGGTAGTCGGGCAGGTTGGCCGCCACCAGTTCGGCCCGGCCCGGCAGGACATCCTCGCCGCCCATGAAGGCGGGCCGTGCCGGCTTTTCGCCTTTGAGGCAGGCGGCGATGGCCCGGGCGGTATCCGCCGGTCTGGTCATGGCCTGGGGGGTGAGGATCACCACGATGGCGTCCACCGCCGGGTCATCCTGGGCGGCACTGATGGCGGCGGCGTAGCGCTCCGGCTCGGCGTCGCCCAAAACGTCCACCGGGTTGCCCACGCTGGCGGCTCGGGGCAGCTTGGCCTTGAGGGCGGTGGCGGTGTTGCCGGCCAGGGCCGCCACCTGCATTCCCGCCTGTTCCACGGCATCGGCGGCCATGGTGCCGGGCCCGCCGGCATTGGTGATGATCAGCACCCGGTTGCCGGCCGGCAAGGGCTGCATGGCCAGGGCGGTGGCGTAATCGAAGAGGGCCTCAAAGGTTTCGGCCCGGATCACCCCCGAGCGCCGGAAGGCGGCCCCGTAGGCAATATCGGCCCCGGCCAGGACGCCGGTATGGGAGGAGGCCGCCTTCTGGCCGGCGGCGGTGGTGCCGGACTTGAGTACCACCACCGGCTTGCTGCTGCCGGCCTCGGTGGCGGCCTTGACGAAATCCTCCCCGGAGCTGATATCTTCCAGGTAAGCGATGATCACCCGGGTTTGGGGATCGGCGGCCAGGGCATGGAGCAGATCGACTTCGCTGAGATCGGCCTTGTTGCCGATACTGATCAGCTTGGCCAGCCCCAGGTGACGACCGGCGGCCAGATCGAGAATGGCGGTGGCCAGGGCCCCGGACTGGGAGATCACCGAAATGGCGCCGGGGGTCGGCATCTTGCCGGCAAAGGAAGCGTTCATCCGCTGATGGCTGTTGATCAGCCCCAGGCAGTTGGGGCCCAGCAGGCGGGCTCCCTGTTGGGCGCAGAGGGCGGCCAGCTTGCTTTCCAGCTCCGCCCCTTCCCGGTCCATTTCCTTGAAGCCGGCGGTGATCACCGCCACCGCCCGGGCTCCGGCGGCCAGGCTGTCCCGCACCGCCGCCTCCACCAGGGGGCGGGGTACCGCCACCAGGGCCAGATCCACCTTGTGACCCGAGCCTTTGAGGGCCGGCAGGCAGGGCAGGCCGAGAATTTCGGAGGCGGCGGGGTTGACCGGCAGCAGTTGGCCGGCAAAACCGCCGGCCAGCAGGTTGGCCAGGATGTCGTGGCCCACCTTGCCGGGGGTGCGGGAGGCACCGATAACGGCGATGGTTTGGGGGGTGAGCAGGGCCGGTAAAGAATCCGACATTTTCAGTTCCTCATCAGGCTTGGGGCGGTGGTTGGCGGTTGTGGCCGGTAGCCGTCGTCGGCGACCGTTGGCGGTGTCAGGTCGGGCCGGGGGCGTCGATGATCAGCGGGGGCTGGCCTTGGGCAACCGGTGAGGCGGGGGGCGGCTTGGGTGACCATGCCGATCAGTATAGCGGTTTCCAACCTTGATTGATAGCGGGAGAGGCTATTTTCGAAAATTAGCGGAATGCTTGCAAAAGCCGGGCAAAAAGAGCAAAATCAAAAAATTTGTCCATGCTGGTTACCGATCTCATAATCTTATCATTCTGCTTAAATTATTGGGTTACTCGTGAGAACCAACGACCGCTTGACCACCGATCCCCGCCTGCTGGCCCTGCGGGAAAAACTGGAAGCCCTGGAGGCCCGGCAGCTCTCCCCCCTGGCCTGCCCCAATCGGGCCGGGTTGCGGCGGCGGCCCCAGGAACTGGCCGACCATCGCCAGGCTTTTGCCACCGACACCGACCGGATTCTCCACTCCCGGGCCTACACCCGCTATATCGATAAGACCCAGGTGTTTTACATGGTCCGCAACGACCATATCACCCACCGGGTGCTTCATGTGCAACTGGTCTCCAAAATCGCCCGGACCATCGGCCGTTTTCTCGGGCTCAACGAAGACCTGATCGAGGCCATCGCCCTGGGCCACGACATCGGTCACCCCCCCTTCGGCCATGACGGGGAGCGGGTGCTGGACGAGCTGTGCCGGGCCCATGGCCTGCCCTCCTTCCAGCACAATCTCCAGAGCGTGGTGTTTCTGGAAAAGATTGAAAAAAAAGGCGGCGGGCTCAATCTGACCCTGCAGGTGCTGGACGGCATCATGTGCCACGACGGCGAGATTCACAACCACAGCCTGACCCCGGCGCGGGCCAAGGATTTTGCCGTTTTCGACCGGGAACTGGCCGCCAAGCAGGCCGATCCGACCCGCCGGTTGCTGCCCATGACCCTGGAGGGTTGCGTGGTGCGGCTCTGCGATACCATCGCCTATATCGGCCGAGATATCGAAGATGCCATCGAGCTGGGGCTGATCCGGCGCCAGGATTTGCCCGCCGCCTGTGTCGCGGTGTTGGGTGACAGCAACGGCTCCATCGTCTATCGGCTGGTCAGCGACCTGATTGTCAACGGCTGCGAGGGGGCTGACCGGGTGGGCTTTTCCGAGCCGGTGGGCCGGGCCCTGGGTGAGTTGAAGCGCTTCAACTACGAGCGAATCTATTTGAACCCCCTGATCAAAGAAAGCTTTGTGCTGATCCCCGCCTGTTACCAGGCGCTGTTCACCGGCTTTTTGGCCGACCTGGCCGCCGACCGCCGCGACTCCCCGGTTTTCCGCGAGTACCTGAACTCCCTGACCCCGGCCTACCGCGAGGCTTCCGGGGATGCGGCGGTGGTGCGGGACTTCATTGCCGGGATGACCGACGAATATTTTCTTGAGCAGGCCCGCCGGCTGGGCTGCCGGGTTCCGGAAATGCGCCGCACCCTGAAGGAGAAACCATGAGCATTCGACGGATTCTGGTGGTGGACAACAATCCCCTGATCGTCAAAATGCTGGAACGCTTTCTGGGGGATGAGGAAGGCTACGAGGTGCGGAGCGCCGCCGATGGCCTGGAAGCCCTGCGGGTGCTGGATAATTTTCGCCCCGAGGTGATCTTCGTCGACCTGATCATGCCCAACATCAGCGGGGATAAACTTTGCCGGGTGATCCGGGCCACCCCCGGTCTGGACGGGGTGCGCCTGGTGGTGCTGTCGGCGGTGGTGGCCGACGAGGACGTGGATTTTCGGGCCTTGGGGGCCGATGCCTGTATCGCCAAAGGGCCCTTTGCCCAGTTGCGGGAAAATATCCGCGGGGTGCTGGCGATGTTCGTCGAGGAGCCGGAGCGGGTGGGTGATGAGGTTTTGGGGCGCGACCAGCTCTTCCAGCGCGGGATTACCCGTGAGCTGCTGGATATCCGTCGCTACTTCGACGCCATTCTCCAGAGCATGAACGACGGGGTGGTGCAGTTGAGCCGGCAACGGCAGATTGTGTTCGTCAATCGGGCCGCCACCGCCATCATCGGCCTGCCGGAAGAAAAGATTCTTTCCACCGATTTTTTTGAGCACCTTCGCGGCGAGGGGGCGGCGGCCCTGGCCCGGACCCTGGCGGAACTGCCGGCTGTAGCCGGCGATGTCGCGGCGGAACCGGCCCCCTTGAGCATCGGCGAGCATGAGCCGCTGGCGCTGGGAGAGCGCCAGGTGCTGGTTTCCCTGCTGCCCTTATCCGGCAGTGACGGAGCCTCCTGCTGGCTGGTGATTCACGATATCACCGAACGGCGGCAGGCCGAGGAGGCCCGGCAACGCTACCAGCAGCAGTTGGAAACGGAAATCAAGCGCCAGACTGCCGAGTTGGCCCAGCGCAACCGGGAGTTGCAGGCCGAGGTGGAGCGGCGCAAGGAAATCGAGGCCCAGTTGGAGCAGCGGGTGGCGGAGCGTACCGCCGAGGTGGAAAAACTTTATCGCCAACTGCTGCACTCGGAAAAACTCAGCGCGGTGGGCAAGCTGGCCGCCTCCATCGCCCATGAGTTCAACAACCCGATCTGCGGGATTCGCAACGTCCTGCAAGGTTTGCGGCGGCGGCTGCCCCTGGCCGCCACCGACAAGGATCTGGTTGATCTGGCGGTGCGGGAATGCGACCGGGTGGCCCGCCTGACCCACGACCTGCAAAGCTTCAACCGGCCCACCACCGCCGAGCTGGTGCAGCTTGATCTCCACGGCGCCCTGGAGGATATTCTGCTGCTCTGCAAGAAAGACCTGGAAAACGCCGGGATCACGGTGGAACGGGACTATGCCGCCGAGCTGCCCCAAGTACTGGCGGTGCCCGATCAGCTCAAGCAGGTTTTCCTTAACCTGCTGACCAATGCCCGCGAGGCCATGGAGCCGGGCGGCGGGGTGATCCGAATCAGCAGCGGCCGGCGGGACAACGAGGTGATGCTGCGGGTCTGCGACAGCGGCAGCGGCATTGCCGAGGCCGATCTGCCCCATATCTACGAGCCTTTTTTCTCCACCAAGCCGGCGGTTAAATGCACCGGCCTGGGATTGGCGGTGAGCTACGGCATCATCCAGCGCCACGGCGGCCGGATCGAGGCGGAAAGCGAGCCCGGCCGGGGGGCCTGCTTTACCATCCGGCTCCCGCTTACCGAGGGTGAACTGTGAAAAAACCGCGCGTTTTACTGGTGGATGATGAAGATCTGATCCGGGCCAGCCTGGCCCTGGATTTGGCCGAGGCCGGCTATCAGGTGACGGCGGCGGCCGGCGGCGAGGAGGCCCTGGCGCGTTTTGCCGAGGTCGGCTTCGATCTGGTGATCACCGACCTGCTGATGGAGGGGATGGGCGGCCTGGAGCTGCTCCGGCGTCTGCGGGAGATGGCACCGGAGGTGGGGGTGATCATCCTCACCGGCTACGGTGCTCTACCATCGGCCATCGAGGCCATCCGCCTGGGGGCCGACGATTACCTGCTCAAACCATACAAGTTCGAGGAGCTACAGGTCCGGGTGGATATCTGCCTGGAAAAAAGGGCCTTGAAAAAGCGGCTGAAACTCTACGAGGACATCCTGCCGGTCTGCTCGGTCTGTCGCAAGATCCGCGACGACGAGGGCCGGGAGCCGGGCACCGGCCCCTGGCTCAGCATGGAACAGTTCCTGGGCCGCAAAGCCGGCATCCGCTCCAGCCACTCCTACTGCCCCATCTGCTTCGAAGCCGCCAAAAAAGAATTGGAAAAATAAAAAAGCTTGGCGACCAGCGCGGATAAAAGCCGGACCGGCCGGAAGTGAAGCGAACGATAAGCGCGCAGAAGTTCCGGGGATGCAACAAAGTAATCGCGCAGGAGTGCCGCAGATTTGGGCAAGCGGCCCGGCGCCGCGTACTCCAGGTACGCAAGCCGGGCCGATCGCCCGAAGATGCGGTGCTCCTGCGCGATTACTAGCCGATGACGGCGATGTCTACCGTGGGCCGCAGTCTGGCGCAGGAGGCCAGGGCCTGGTGAATTTTGTGGCTCTTGAAGGCGGCGATCAGCCCTTGGTCGGCGGGCTTGCCGGCATCGAAATCCACCATGGCCTGCTGGGCCAGGTTGTAGTCAAAGCGCGGGGCCCACTTGCGGGAGCCCAGACGGGCGGTGGTGGAGCAGTTGTCCACCATGAAGGCCACCCCTTTGTGGTGCATGTAGGGATTGAGCGAATCCACCGCCTCGATCACCGACTCGTTGGCCACCTCACTCAAGCAATGGCCCTTTTCAATGAGCAGGTCGATCTGGGCCATCATGGTGGCGCAGTAAACCCCGGCGGTGAGCGGGTTGACCGCCGGCGCTCCCTGGCGCTCGGCCCGGACCTGCTCGCCCACCCGCCACATCCGGGTGCCGTCGATCTTGCCCATGGGGAAACGGGCGTGGCGGCGGCCGGCCATGATCACGCTGCGGATCTCATTGCAACTGGAAACCTCGTCGTACATCTCCAGCAGAATATCGAAGGCCGGCCGGTAGCTGTGGGAGTAGGCCCGCTCGAAAATCTCCTTGCCGGCGGCGTCCAACTGCTCGTAAACCGCCAGGATGCCCTGGTGGGAGATGGTCTTGCTGATGGGGCCGGTGATATTTTCCACCGTATCGATAAAGGCCTGCTTTTCTTCCGCTCCCTGCTCCATCACCAGTCGGCGGTAGAGCATCTCCACGATGCCGTGGACCGCCCCCAGCAGGATGCCGCGCTCGCCGAAAATATCGCTGCGGAACTCATGGCCCAGGGTGGTCTTGAAGATGTAGGGGGCGCCCACCGCCACCGCCCAGCCCAGGGCCTGCTCGGTGGCCTTGCCGTCGATATCCTGCTCCACCGCGAAGCTGCAGTTGATGCCGGCCCCGTTGACCTCCTTGCCCTGCTCGTAAAGCCGGCGCACCGATGGGCCCATCCCCTTGGGGCAAACCCCGATGACATTGACGTTCTTGGGAAAATATTTGCCGATGCTCTGCAGGTAGCCCAACAGAAAGCCGTGGGAGAGGCCCAGGGTGGCACCGTCCTTTAGATTGTCGAACACCTCCTGGTAATGCTCGGCCTGGGCGGCGTCGGAGATCAGCAGCAGCACCATTTCCGATTCGCGGATCACCTGGTCCATTTCGCCCAGGGTGCCGTTTTCCTCGGTGAAGCCGGCGGCGCGGGCGGCGGCCATGGAGGAGCTGCCGGGACGCAGCCCGATCTTAACCCGGATGGAGGTGTCCGCCAGCGAGTCCCGCAGGTTCTGGGCCTGGGCCGGACCCTGGGAGCCCCAGCCGATCACCCCGATCTGCTTGATCCCGGCGAAAGCCCGGGGCAGCAGAGGGAATTTGTCACGGCCGCCGCGGACGATCATCTCTTCGGTGTCGGCCAGTTTGAGGGTTTCGGTGGGAAAAATAGCGGACTTGAATGTAAGATCCATCGGGAACTTCCTCCATGCTGATAAAAAAACCGGGCTTGCTTAACGGGTTATGGGCTGAAAAAACGACGAACTTGGCTTTATAGCAGAAAGTGCCGGGGCCGTAAACTCAAAAAAAGTTGTGCTCGGTCGGCCTTAGGCCGGGCGCGGGGGGCTGGCGCTGCGGCAGGTTAAGCTCCCGGCCGGCCCCGCTTTTCCTCAGGTCGGGAACAGGTGAGGGCGTTGAGCCCAGGCTTCAAGCGCGGTCCGGTCGGAAAATGAGATAGCAGACGATCAGCAGGGGATAAAGCAGCAGGCCCTCCAGGATGCGGCCCCGGGCCATGGCGTACATGCTGTGGATCAGGGCGAGAATCAGCAGGATCAACAAGATCTGGGCCAGCAACCGTTTGCCGGCCGGTACGCGGTCCGTCGAGTTAGTTGATTCTGCTTGGTCACCGGGAGAGGGTTGGTCGTTTTTCATGATATGGTATAGTACCACGCGACTGGGGGGTGACAAGCCTAAAAGACAGTCTGAAAGATAGTCATCAAAACCAAGAGTTACGTTAACCGGAGGTGAGTGCGGATGAGAGCAGGCGGTAATTATCTGTTTTGGCTGGTGGCGGGCCTGCTGCTGGCGGGGATGGTGCTGGTTTCGGGCTGTGCGCCGCTGGCTATTGGGGCCGGGGCCGGGGTCGGCTACAAGGTGGCCACCGACGAGCGCACCGTGGGCCAGCAGTTGGATGACACCAATCTGACCATCCGGGTCAAGGCCGCCCTGGGCAGCGAGGAGTCGGTGCCGGCCCGGCGGAT
>OBJA01001693.1_pt1 | contig 14413 bp, 8 predicted proteins | sample 1519751 | NCBI WGS metagenome assembly OBJA01 (sample SAMEA3881238, study PRJEB22517) | soil metagenome | biome: lake sediment; feature: soda lake sediment; material: sediment, water from around vicinity | place: India | collected 2013-12-23 | depth 3 m | reverse complement strand
CACTACTCCAGGCAGCAATCGATGGTTTCTTTGTTGTTGATGCAGTTTCAGATCAAATATTATATGTAAATGACTCCTATTGCAAAATGTCAGGGAACTCTCGTGAAGAGCTGCATCAGTTGCACTACTCGGAGATCGATAGTACAGGCACTAAAATGACACAACGACTGAACCGTTGTATTAAAGACAAATCAGACCGGTTCGAATCTCTGCATAAGAGGAAAAATGGATTTTTGTATGATGTTGAGCTTTCGGTATCATACCTGAACAAGTCTGGAGGGATGTATATCTGTTTCTGTCGTGATATTTCCGATCGCAAGGAATACGAAGCGCATCTGAAGCATTCCCGTAATCTATTACAATACATAATCGAGCACGATCTGAGTTCTGTTGCTGTACATGACCGCAATATGCGTTATATCTATGTAAGTCAGCGATATCTGCAGGAAGCCTCGCTGCATGGAAAAGACATTATCGGAAAAAGTCATTATGATGTATTCCCTGATCTGCCGCAAAAGTGGCGTGATGTTCATAAACGGGCCATGCAGGGAGAGATCCTGTGTGCAGAAAACGATTTATATGAGCGAGCTGATGGAACCGTGGAGTGGACACGATGGGAATGTCGACCATGGTATGAGATGGATGGTACAATCGGTGGCATTATCGTATACACAGAAGTCACTACAGAACACAAGCGAACTGAAGAGGCATTGCAGGCAAGTGGTACGATGCTTCGTAACATTATTGATTCTTCGACCGATTACATTTATGTAAAGGATCGTGATCTACGTACTCTGGTTTGTAATGATAAATTCGCTAATGCTGTAGGAAAAACACCTGCGGATCTGATTGGCAAGACCGATATCGAAAATGGATGGGATCCGTTATTTGTAAAAGGAGATCCTGTAAAAGGAATTCGTGGTTTTGAGCAGGATGATTTCAGTGCATTATCTGGGAAAACGCTACACATTATCGATGAACCCGGTAATGTCAGTGAATCAGTTCGTATTTTCGATACCATCAAGCAACCTCTTTATGCTGATAATGGCGAAATCATTGGAGTTCTGGGAATCAGCCGGGACATTACTGAACGTAAGCAAGCCGAAGATAATTTACGGGAAACAAGAGAGAGAATGCAGTTTGCACTATCAGCAAGTAATATCGGGACCTGGGATCTTGATTTGAATAATTTTACAATCTACCGTACGTTAGAGCACGATCGGATATTTGGGTATTCAGAGTTAGTCTCTCATTGGACTTACGAGACATTTCTTCAGCACGTCCACCAACAGGACAGGTCAATAGTTAAAACAACTTTTCAGAATTCTCTGAATGAGCAGAGCGTCTGTGATTTTGAATGCCGCATAATACGATGTGATGAAGCAGTACGCTGGATACGAATCTGTGGTCAATATCGAAAAGAGGAGAACGGGGCATGTTTTCGTATGACCGGAGTAGTGCAGGATATCACTGAAAGAAAAATTGCAGAAGAAAAAATGAACGAAGGATACAATCTGCTCACCAATCTGGCTCGTCTGGTGCCAGGAGTAATTTATCAGTATAAACTCAATCCCGATGGCAGCTCATTGTTCCCCTATTCCAGTCCGGGTATGATCAATATATATGGGGTGACATCAGAAGAAGTTCGGGAAGATGCCACTCCGGTTTTCGGACGTCTGCACCCAGAAGACCATGATCGGATTGTCGAAGCTATCTTTGAATCAGCCAAGACACTAAATACTTTTTACTGTGAATTCAGAGTTATTCTTCCGAATAAAGGTTTGGGGTGGCGATGGTCGCAGGCCCATCCAGAACGAACTGCAGATGGAGGGACACTCTGGCATGGAATAATAGTAGACATTACAGAACGGAAACTTGCACAGGAAACAATTGCTGCAGAAAAGGAGCGTTTAGCAGTAACACTGCGCAGTATTGGAGATGGTGTTATAACCACTGACACACGCGGCACTGTTGTCAGTATTAATTATGTAGCTGAATCGCTTACTGGCTGGTCGCAGCAGGAAGCTAAAGGAAAACCACTTAAAACAATCTTCAAAATAATACATGAAATTACTCGACAACCCTGTGATGATCCAGTTCAGAAAGTGCTCTCAACAGGGCAGATTATTGAATTGGCAAACCATACTGTACTGGTTGCTCGTGATGGCACTGAACGAATTATTGCAGATAGTGGTGCACCAATCAAAGACAAACAAAATGACATAATTGGCGTTGTCCTGGTGTTCAGGGATATGACTGAGAAGCAGAAATTGTTAGACATAGTCCAGAGAACAGCCAAACTCGACTCCCTTGGTATTCTTGCTGGAGGAATTGCCCATGATTTCAATAATTTGCTGGGCGGAATTTTCGGATACATCGATATGGCACTGGATATCGCAACCGAGGAAACTGTATCAAGGTATCTTTCCAAAGCCCTCAATACCATTGACAGAGCACGAGGACTGACTCAACAGTTACTTACCTTTGCTAAAGGTGGCGCCCCGCAGAAGAAAACCGGTCACCTGTTTCCATTCATTCATGAAACTGCACACTTTGCACTGAGTGGCTCAAATGTATCATGTTCAATCAGTGTACCAGATGACCTTTGGGTGTGTAATTTTGACAAAAACCAAATTGGTCAGGTAGTCGATAATATCGTTATTAATGCCCAGGAGGCCATGCCTGAGGGAGGTTTTATTGAAATAGGGGCCGAAAATGTTATTGTTAATCAAGGAATGCACTCAACCCTTTCTTACGGTAATTATGTCAAAATATCCTTCAAGGATAAAGGGGTCGGAATGCCCCGGGAGATTATCACCAAAATTTTTGACCCTTTCTACACGACAAAAATGAAAGGGCACGGCCTCGGTCTTGCTACCAGCTACTCGATCCTTAACAGGCATGGAGGCTGTATCGAAGTAGAATCGGAACCTGGTAAGGGAAGTACGTTTCATATATATCTTCCTGCTTCTGCTGAATCGGTAAGTGATTCTCCAGGTTCTTCAGCAACAATGCATCAGGGAAGTGGTACGATTCTGGTTATGGATGATGAAGCAGTAATGCGGGAAGCAATCTCAGACATGCTGAAATCACTTGGATACACGGTAATCACCGTAGAAAACGGGAAAGATGCTATCGAGTACTTTACTTCAGCATCCAAAGCGAATCACAGCCTCACTGCTATGATTTTCGATCTGACCATTCCAGGTGCAATGGGAGGAAAAGAGGCTATAAAGGAGATACGGACACGTTGTCCTACTATTCCAGTCTTTGTATCCAGTGGTTATGCTGAAGATCCGATAATGTCTCACCCTGGTACATACGGGTTTACGGCAAGTATTTGCAAACCCTTCAGGCGTTCAGAACTCGCAGATATGCTCAATAAGCATCTCTATTAGAATCAAATCTATTATACTAGTACAGGCAATAATCCCGGTATATTGCTAAGTGTAACTGATTTCTATTCAAAATAACAACTCTCGCTTCCTGTTTAATTTATATTGATTAAAACTGGATTTTTGATTCTCATCCTGCAGATTTCTGTCACGGGTATCAACCTAGATGAGAATCGATTACACGCATAATCGAGGAGCAGGTATGATGCTACTTCGTAACACGATTCTGTCAGTTACGATCCTCTCGGTGCAACTGCTGAGTGCACCAGATACACTACATGATACGATCACCGATACCGGAGAAACTGCTAATACTGTATCAGTAGACACTGATTCTACTGTATCGGAACCTAAAATTGATCAAAACACTAATATCAAAGGAAAAAAGTTCATTATAGATTCACTGAAAGTTCAACAGGTCAGCAATCCTGATCACGACATCGATGCCGATGGCATTATTGAGGAATTTGTGGTCCAAGACACTATTGCTGCTCAGAACGATCCCGAACCGAGTGTACCGCAAAGAGATTCGGAAGAAAACACCACTTCGGTAATACCGGAAATACAGCACCATCCCGAGAGAGGTACAATCACCGTCACTAGTACTCCTGAGGGAGCTGAAGTACTGATAAACAATACCCTGGTAGGGAAAACTCCCTACGATGTACGAGGTTTTCTTCCCGGCTACTATGAAGTCATCGTAAAGAAGGATACCTATGAAGAATTCAGGAAAATGATACAACTCCCTGCTGGTGGGAAAACAGAAATACAGGCCAGCCTTGTGTATCAGTACGGAAAACTGCATATTCAAAGTAATCCACCCGGAGCAATGGTTTTTCTCAATTACAACAGCTCTGGAAAAACACCATTCTTTAACGAACAGATCGAACCAGGATCGTATCGTTTGCGCCTGGATCTTGACAGTTACGGTTCAACAGAAAAGAATATATTAATTGAAAAGGGGAAAACAGATTCCCTGTTTTTTCAATTAATTTCGACTGCGATCCTTGATTCTATCAGTGCACAGAAAAAAGGACAGATCCGAATAGCAAGCAGAATTGTTCTGGGTTGTGCAGGAGTGATCTGTGGTGGAGCCGGTTATTATATGCATCGGAAATCCGATGAGCATAAAGCTATTGAAGACAAAGCATACCAAAATTATGAAAATCTCGGATCCGGAACTACTACAACCAGGTTCGATGCTGCATGGGAGAGATATGAAAATGCGCATGAAGTGACCGAGAGTTACAAAAAGAAACGAAACGCTCTTTACATCTTAGGTGGAGTTTTCGCAGCCGGGCTAGTTGTTACCATATCATTCTGAAGCTCTTGAATGGCTTCTGGAGGACTCATGAAAAAAAGACTTTCAGTACTCTTTGCAGCACTGCTTGCATTGCACTGCGGCGAAAGTGAATTACAATCCCGATTAAACCCGTATGATCCAAATGGAGAAAATTGGACAAAGAACGTTCCTCCCAAAGTATCATTGAAGATAGGTACAGTTTGGAACGACTTTGATCATGAGCTTCAGCGAGGAGAAATCAGTCTAAACCTCAAATGTACCGACCCCAACATACCGGCTGACACTCTGAGATTCAAATTATTTACAGGCTCGTCCCCAAATGACCTTGATCTTGTCTATGAGAGTCTTGACCCTATAAACAGAATAAATGATCTGGAGCTCAATAAAAAATATTTCTACAGGCTGGAAGTCAGTGACACCTGGGACAGTGTTTCCATAGTCTCTGATTCATTCCGGACACCTGCATCTGTCCCCCCATCTGCCCCCCGTCTTAGTTATAATGTAAACTATAATTCAATCGTTAATTTTTCATGGAATCGCATACCTGAATCTGATACCTATTATGTATATACTTCAGACAGTCTGTCCGGGCCATACACACGAATAGATACAATCACAGAAAATTACAACTCAAATGTCAATGCGTCCGACACTTTGAACGAGTACCGGTTTTATTACTATTTAGTTTCTTCTGTAAACAATTACGGAGAATGCAGATCAAAAGACACCATTTCTGTCCGCCGCTCCTATCCCGGTCTCTCAACACCCACTCTCTACTCAGTTTCTCAGGGAACCTACAGCAAATACATACAAATTACCTGGAGCACCTCATATAATACACCGTACTACTATGAAATCTATCGATCATTGAAGAGTGCGGGTCCCTATACCTGCATAGGAAAGCTCTATCCCACTAACAATTATTCTACCCCGATTTATTATGACACTGTACCAACGACACAGACCTATTATTATAAAATTGCCTCAGTAGATCGCCAGGGAAGAGGTAGCGGGCTCAGTTCCCCCTATTCTGGTTATATCTCACGATTGTACGCTCCAAACTATTTATATGCTGAAGCCACTGATTCCTATATTTGGTTGAGATGGAGTTCGGTAAACAATGCAGCGAAATATAGTATCTATCGTTCGAGTACCGGTTGCTCATCGGATTTTGTAAAGATCGGAACTTCAAAAACAACTACTTATTATGACTCAGTAAAAACAGCCGCTATTTGTTACTACAAGATCGCTGCAGTTGATACTGCAGACAATGATGGAAGTTTGACTTCCTGTGCCAGTGCATCGCTCACCAGACTCCCACAGCCACTTCATATAAGAGCCAGTGACGGACTTTATTCAAATCACATTCTGGTAGAATGGCTTGCAGTTGATGGTGCGGATAGATACATTATATACCGCTCAGATAACGGGAGTACCTTCAGTGCCATCGATACTGTTTCTGATCCGGTTTATATCGACAGTACATGTATCGATTCATCCATCTTCTTATACTATTACCGGGTCGCAGCACATAACGAAATATGTGAGGGGTATCAAAGTGCATATGATTCCGGATACAGATTAAAAATCCCAGCAATTACCTTAGTAAGTAATCCATACTGTATAGAGCTAAGTTGGTCAAGTCTTTCAAATTCAATCTGCTACTATATTTATCGATCGACAAATAGCACATCGTACACTCTCATAGACAGTACTGTACATTTCAGTTATACAGATTCTGTAAGAGACTACAAAAACTACTCCTATCGTCTGGCAGTCAGGACAGCACAAGAGCTAACCCGGCAAGGCCCAGCGGTAAGTGGTATCCGTACCCTTACAACACCTCAGAATTTCCTTGGCACTGAAACGGAGCATGGGGTATGCCTCTCGTGGAACAAATCGCCAGATGCAGAGTGGTATGTGATCAGTAAACATGTTTATAGTAATTCATCTACTTTTGTTGTAGATAGTACAACTGATACAACCTGGTTCGATTCACTTGATAATATGTCACGGTTTTATTATAGTGTTCGGGCCCATAACAGAAAAACGAGCAGTATTTGGACCCAACCAGTGCTCCGAGGCGTTATTCAGGCCCCGGCGACGCCGTCATCGTTTTCGGTTTCTGGTTTTGCAGATCAAATCACACTGACCTGGGCAGAACATACGACCGGGTCGCCAGTAAGCAAATATTACATTTACCGTTCACATGGTTCTCCTTCTGGCATATCTCTCTATGACAGTACTACCGAAACAGTTTATTATGATTCTGTGTCTGAAAATGTTTTTTACTACTATTCTATAGCAGCAGTGAACAGTGCCGGGATGAGCAGTAAAACCGCAAGCATGTCTGGCAAACTTACCGTACCACCACAACCGTACCCATATTGGACAAGTGCCGCTAATTTGGCAAGTTATGTAAGATTGCTATGGGGTCAAAGCATTGGAGCTGACGGATATAACATATATAGATCACCAGTCAGCAACATGACTTATGAGAAGATCGCTTCTACCAGCGATACATTTTATCTGGATTCATCTGCAATCCCGGGTTTTGTTTACAAGTATTATATCAGGGCATTCAATGTTGCCGGTGAAGGTTCCCAGACCGGCTATGGTGAATGTGTACGTATTGCACCGCCACAACAGGTATCAATTGGACAAAGTTATGAATACATCTCCGTATCGTGGGATCAACCGACCTCATATGCAATTGCTAAATATTATATTTATCATGCAAGCAGCGATACAGGGCCATTCACTAAAATCGATAGCTGTTCTGCACCTCCCTATTTAGATTCACTATCGAAAACAACGTACAATTATTACAAAATATCAGCCTGTAATTTTGAGGAAAGTGCATTGAGTAGTGCATCACATCTAGCTCAACGATTGTTTCCCAATCGCTCAAATTCGATTGTTGCAACAGCGGGTACCCAGACCGATGCGATTCATATTATCTGGAACCCATCAGTGGGAGCCGATGGTTACCGGTTATTCCGTTCAACAGACAGCTCCTTTTCTTCAGGAATCAATCTAGTGGTCGATACCAATGCTATCTCCTATGTCGATTCAGTATTCGACGATTCTCTATATTACTATAAGGTTAAAGCTTATAATCCCGGTGGTGAGAGTCCCCTGAGTGTTTACGCCATGGGCTTCCGAACCCCATCAGCAGTACCGCTTGCTCCCGAACAGGTGCGAATTACCGATTCCGTAGGAATTTATCTTCACATAGTCTGGACTCTGCCGGAAGAAAGTTCCCCGGCAACGTCATATAGTATTTACAGATCTGAATCTGTAACCGGTGATTACACATTGATTGGAAGCGCAACAGGTCAGGGGTATACTGATGCTCCCCCATTATCATATCCATCAAAGTACTGGTATAGGATAAAAGCCAGTAATCAGGTGGGTGACAGTGAATTCTCTACTGCCATATCCGGATCACGATGGTAATGAGCTGTTCCGGGTTTTGATATCCTAAACCCGGAACAGTCCCTCTTCCAGAGAAAGAAGTGTTCTTTTAAGAGTGGCTGACGGCCCTTCCATTGAGCCACAATATCCACCAGCAGTACCATCATTTCGTACAACCCTGTGACAGGGGATCACCAGGGGATAACGGTTCTTTCGCATTACCGTTGCCACAGCACGTATTGCTCTTGGAAAACCTGCCCTTTGCGCCAGTACAGAATAGGAAATTTTTGCTCCGTAGGGAATACTCCGGGCAGTCGTAAGTATTTGATACTGAAATGCAGTATACAAAGAATAATCAAGGGGAATCCCGGAGAGGTCCTGTACCGATCCGTCAAGGTAGCCCCATATCAGATTGCTATAGTCTTGAAGCACAGGATGCGGTTTACTGCACACTTGAACATCAGAGTTCAATTCGATTTTAGTTAGTACAAATGTGCCACTCCGCTCAACACCCTGGAGTTGTACTGATGCGATCTGGTGAGAGATCGAAATTCGATAAACCTGGGATACCATCATCTTATTTCAAAGAGTTAAGAAATGGACTCCGAAGCAGATCCGGAGTCCATAGATTTTCGATCTTCAAAACTTCACCTGTGGAGCTTTTTTTGCAGCTTCTTCCGCCTCAAAGTAGGGGACCATAGGAAATTCGGCAGCAAGAAGCATGTACGGAAACTTACGACGGGTAGAATTAAAGGATCTGACACTTTCGTTGTAGCGTTTACGTTCGACAGCAATGCGGTTTTCCGTTCCAGCCAACTCATCCTGTAGTGCAAGAAAATTGCTATTTGCTTTCAATTCAGGATATCGTTCGACCACAACTAACAGTCGTGATAATGCAGAAGTTAGCTGGTTATTAGCATCGATCTTCTCTGAAACAGACTTTGCTCCAGCCACACCTGCCCTGGCTTCTGTTACCTGCACAAAGACATCTTTCTCATGTGCTGCATAACCCTTTACCGTTTCCACCAGGTTGGGGATCAGATCAAGCCGTCTCTGAAGCTGATTTTCGACCTGTGCCCATTTTCCCTTTGTATCTTCTTCAAGGCCCACTAACGTGTTGCGTACTCCTATCCAGCCAAAAAAGAGAATCATGGCAATGACGATTACCACGCCTACAATCCCCAGTGTGACAATTAACCCGATATTGCGCCTTTTTTTCATACTTCCTCCCCAGGTTTATTTTTCAATTTGAAGATTCATTACATGATCGATTATCGTAATTATAATAGATTACAGTATATGCCATAACGGGTTTTAGAAACTGCGTGAAGCTCCTCCACCTCCGCTACTTCCACCACCAAAGCCTCCCCCAAATCCACCACCGCCAAAACCACCGCCAAATCCTGAAGAGCGGTGTCCTCCCCGACCACCTGAGAGTAAAAATGCAATCAGAAGAGCTCTGCCAAACGGTGTTCCCAGAAGGAACAGTGCAAGCAATACTGCCATTATCACATGAAAAATTGAGTACTTTGTTTTTTCTGGTACAGCTATGTGCTCACCCCCATCCAGCTCTATTCTCTTTTCCTGTGCGACACTTGCTGCAATCATGGCACTCATCTGATAAAGACCGCTGGAATAATTACCCGTCTTTAAATGAGGCAATCCGTAAAGATCTATTATCCTTCCGGTTTTTGCATCGTTAAGATACCCTTCAGTTCCATAACCGACCTCAATCCGTACCTTCCGCTGTTTCAAAGCAAGAAGTAGCAATGCACCCTCATTGCTTTCTTTATCACCAATTCCCCACCCTTCATAGAGTCTGGAAGCATACTCCTCAATCGATTCTTCGCCAATATCAGGAATGGTTGCCACAACCAAACCAAATCGGGCTTTGTTCCAGAGGGATTGAGCAAGCTCAGAGATTTTCTGTTTCGATGCGTTATCCAGTATCCCGGCGTGATCGACAACAGCCCCGGATGGACGTGGTATCGATTGTGATACAGCCGTTCCGACCACAAGAATTAGAATTGCAACACAGTGCAGCAGATATCTTCTCATGCCGGAGAGTGGTTGGCGCAGTGTTGAGATAGTTGTAATAATGTGTTCCATTCCAAAAAGATGCTCTAAAGAGAGTTGTAGTGAATTCTTTGTACGATTACGCTCTGGTTCACATATTTAGTCATTTCTGTATTACAAGTGTATGTCGACCTCGTCATCAGAATACGAAAAATAATAAAACAACCATTAATTCGGTACCCTTCATAAATGTATTTTACAGTTCTTTTCTTTTTCGTTTAATGATTTCAAGGAGTAATGATGCCCGTTCCTGCAGGTCCCAAAGGAACTCGTGATTTTTTTCCCGAAGATATGGCTTTCCAACAATATGTTTTCTCCAGGTGGAAAAAAACCTGCGAGCGGTATGGCTTTGAGTTGTATGATGCACCGATGTTTGAGCACCTCGAGCTCTACACACAAAAGTCCGGAGAAGAAATAGAAAAACAGCTCTATACTTTCAGAGATAAAGGGGAGCGGATGCTGGCATTGCGACCAGAGCTAACCCCCTCTCTGGCTCGTATGGTTGCTTCAAAAGGGACAGCACTGAAACGGCCAGTACGATGGTACTCCATACCAAGGCTCTTCAGATATGAAAAAATGCAGAAGGGGCGACTCAGAGAGTTCTATCAACTCAATATGGATATCCTGGGAATCGCTGATGTCAGTGCAGATGCAGAACTGATTGCAGCAGTAATTGCCATGATGATTGATCTGGGTTTCTCATCCAATGATTTCAAAGTAAGAATCTCCAGCCGTACCCTCCTTGAGGAACTATTTACCGCTTCCGGATTAGAACGCTCCCATTTCTCCGCATTGTATGCTCTCCTTGACAGAAAACCTAAAATTACCGAACAGGAGTACATAGAAGAACTGCGCAAAGCAATTCCTGATGAATCTGTCAGGCAAAAGATTATTGACATCTTTAATGCTCAATCTCTTGAACAGATCCGATTCATTGCAGGAGAAACAGCTGCCCTTCAGGAACTCGATAAGCTTTTTGAACTACTGGGCTATTACGGTTTTTCAGACTATGCACTCTTTGATATTGGCATCGTGCGAGGGCTTGCCTATTATACCGGTATTGTTTTTGAGGTATTTGATATCAAAAAAAGCATGCGTGCAATAGCTGGTGGAGGTCGATATGACAAACTTGTGGAGTTATACGGTGGTCCCCCTACACCGGCAGTAGGTTTTGCTGCAGGAGATGTCGTTCTGGGAGAGTTGCTGAAAGAAAAAGGGCTTGTACCGCAGACACCTCCCCGAAGTCAGGTGTTTCTGATCGGATTTGAAGATATCACCCGTGCAGAGCTCATTGCAACAGCTCAGGAAATAAGGTCCAGTGGAGTTTCCTGCGAATACTCGCTTAAAGAGGTTAATATTGGTAAACAGTTGAAAAATGCCAATGCTGCACGATCTCCTCTGACGATTTTTCTGGGAGGCGATGAAGGCAAAAGTGGGCATGTACGAGTTAAAAACATGATCCAGGGAACTGAAGAGATCATAACCAGATCATCACTGATTCAGTTTTTACAGGATAAGCTAGCTCAGATCAGATAACGTACCCGATTTTTCAATATCTTCGTTGTGCAGAGTAAGCAACTGCCGCTCTTGATGTTTTATACAAACCAGATAATTCAGAACGGACCTGCTGCATACTGTTCTCTACAGTGAGGGTGAGTTCCTTATCCAGGTTAAGGGTGGAAAGAATCAGATCTCTGATCTCATTTACGATCTTCTTACACTCTCCTACATGCTCGCCTGATCCACAACCAAGCCTCCTGTATGCGGCTTCCTCTTTGCCGATAATGCACAGTAGTTCGTCCCGATTTTTCAATGCTTCATTAAGGTCATCAGCAGAAAAATGCTCCACAATACCTATGGTAACCTGCTTCACCATGCTGTAGAGCTCTTTAATGCGAAACAATTGTTCCAGTCTGTTTTTCTCACTCATCCCGACACCATAACAGTTTTAAGTTTTTCGACATCAGAAACAGATTCTTTTTTGACCGTTACTATCGCTTCAGCCCACGCACCCCTGAGATCTTCCAGATAACCAAGGACCTCCTCAACTTTCACCTTATTATTCTTGATGCTTGCCTCAACAATGCATCTGAGCATATAGTCATATAGTTTGTACAGATTTTTTGCAATCTCTCCGACATCTAACTTCAACGCACTGATAAGTTCGGTAATTGCATCCTGCGCTTTGAACAGGTGTTTTGTCCGTTCCTCCTGAAGCCTATAATCGTCGAATTTCTCTATCGCGAGTTTACAATGTTTGATTGCTACATCATAGGCAATCAGTATCAGTTTCCCCTGATCGGCTGTATCAATGTTTGCACTCTGGTAAGCATTATACCCCTGTTTCATAGTACCTCCCCACGCTTAACGAGAATATGTTCCAAGAGCACTGAGCATGTTTGCACTTTGTGACTGCAGCTGACTCATTGCCTGTTCCATATCACTGAACTGTTTAACCAATCGTAAACGATATCTATCGATTCTGTCTTCAAGTTTCAAAATTCGCTGATCGGCAGATTTCATGCTTTTTCGCCACGATTCCTGGCGTAATGCTACTAAACCATCACGAGAATCTGTCAGGCTTGTGATAGATTCATCGAGAATTGTGGCGAGCCCTTTAGAAAATGTAAATGTAGCACTTCCACCGATACCAATACTCCCTGATGGTGCAGTGAGTGATAACCCTTTTGCCGGACCATCACTGAATGTAATGATGTCACCTGTGCGAGGGTCCGATGTATACCAGTCGGTACTTCCTTCGAGCTGAATACGAAAATGCTCTGAATCAATCTCTTCCAGTGTGTAGCGACCACTGCTTGTATCGGCAGTATTACGCCCCATCGATATTCCGGGATCACTGGAAACTCCTACCGTTATAAATAAACGCATTACCTCTTCAAATCCGGTATCCATCGCTTTCTTGAACATATCATCATCGATTGTAAATTCCCCGTTCTGCGTATTTGTCTTCAGACCTATCATGGTAAAATTAGTATAGGTCCCCCCGAATTTATCAAATCGCTGCTGAAAGAACGAACGAACCTGGCTAACAATGGTAGAAACAGTAGCATCTCCGGCAAGTATCCCCTTTTTACTGTTCTCATTATTAGGATCAGCATATTTTGTGTTATCTTTGGAAAAACGAACCAGCGCATTGAAATTATCAACCAACTCCTGGAACTTCTTCTGGATACCTTCCATATCTCGTTTTAAAGAAACGGTTACCGCTTTATCGGCAGATACCTCATGAAGCTCAAATGTTGCTCCGGTAACAAATCCGGATGCAGAGTTTGTACTGGAGGACATATGCAGGCCTTCAACACTGAAATATGCATCCTTCCCTGCAGATAGTACCCCGCTACCCTCTTCACCAAATACTGTCGTGCTCATTTCAATTGCAGTACCACCAACTAAAAGTGAACTAATTCCCAGCTGTGATGACCCGGTAACTTTATCTGTCATTACCAGGTTACCGCTCCCGTCAAAAGAAACATCTGCCATTCCATGAAAAGTGTCGGAAAGTGATTTTAGAAAGTCGTCTGATGTGCTGCCAGTCCGTTTAAGAAATGTCCCGGTAACAGTACGCCCGTCGTGATCAGTCCCGGATATCTGTATCGTTTCACCTGGTGCAAGTCCATTGAATGCAGAAAGCACATCTCCGGATGAGCTCACTGTTTGGCTTACATTTCCCTTCTCACCATCAGCAGTGGTAATAATCCCTAAGTCCTGAAGTGTACTGCCAGTAATGTCTTTATATTCCACACCGCCGCTTCCGCTCTCCTTTGCAGATAGCACCAGCCGGAAATTTGTATCTGAAACTTTGAGCACAGATGCAGAAACACCAAGCTTATTTCCGCTTGCATCTGTTGCATTGTTAATTTTCATACGAAGATCCTGAAGTGTGTCTTCATCAGATATGGTAATCTGTACGCCCCCGATGCTGATATCTCCGGCACCAACACCCAAGCTTGACAATGTAGCATTCTGATCGGAGATTCTGTTATCACCACTGATCATCTTTTCGGTACTGGCAAGTTGAAACACCCGGATATCATACTGGGCATCAACACTTCCGGTCCCACCTTTAATTGTTACAGCTTTTTCATTACTGCTTGAAGTCGTAAACAGATCAAACGAACTGGTTTTTGATAGAGCAAGGGCTTTTGAACGGATATCAGAAAGTAGCGATTGCAGCTTTGAATAGGCATCAATTTTGACCTGG